>Ga0129317_1001837_pt1 | contig 13924 bp, 12 predicted proteins | sample Cm1ome_FD_94430 | JGI IMG/M metagenome (GOLD analysis project Ga0129317, IMG submission 94430) | Eastern black-and-white colobus group fecal microbial communities from Wisconsin, USA - Cm1105 metagenome | ecosystem: Host-associated > Mammals > Digestive system > Large intestine > Fecal | place...
CTATCATACACTAAAAAAAACATCCGGAAAAGACCGGATGTTCATTTATTATTCAACGTCGAAGTCGTCTGATAAGTCTTCGCCATTCGTAGCGATGACTTTCTTATACCAGTAGAATGAATCTTTCTTATAACGATCAAGAGTTCCTACTTCTTCATCTGTAGTATCTACATAGATGAAACCATATCTCTTTCTGATACCTTCATGAGTTGATACTAAGTCGATTGCTGACCAAGGGCAGTAACCCATCATTTCGATGTTTTCAATAACAGCCTTATGTAACTGTTCGATATGTGCTCTTAAGTATGCAATTCTGTAGTTATCATGAACACGACCATCTTCTAATGTATCGTAAGCACCTAAACCATTTTCAGTAACGATCATTGGTAAATGATAACGTGAATACATTTCTCTCATAGTTGCTAAGAAACCATCAGGATCAATTTCCCAACCGAATTCAGTCTTCTTAAGATTTGGATTTGCATATCCCTTATAGTAACCTGCTTCACCACGAGATGACTGCTGGTCTGCACCTGGATCTAATTCATCATCCGCTGCTGCTTTCTGTACAGTTGCAGTTGAATAGTAGTTGAAACCAATGAAGTCTGGATGTGCATTCTTCATTGCTTCTTCATCACCTTCAGCAAATGTTGGTGTTGCATCATTTTCTTCTAAGTAAGTCCATACTAAGTTATTGTATTTTCCATAAACAGCCATATCTAAATATAACCAATTTCTGATTGCGTTGAATTCCTGAGCTGCTAAATTATCTTCTGGCTTACAAGTTGCTGGATATACATAAGAAATGTTTGGAGCTGGACCAATCTTTGCATTTGGAAGCATTTCATGACATAAAACCATAGCTTTAGCCTGAGCAACTAACATATGATGATTCTGCTGATATACTTCTTTTAATACATTTGTAGTTCCTTCAGGAATTCTTAATGTACCAATAAGTGGACCAACTAAAGTAAGCATGTTCTGTTCGTTGATAGTTAACCAATATTTAACTCTATCACCGAAGTTTTCAAACATAACCTTAGCAAAGTTTACGAACCAGTCTACTGATTCAGGGTTAGACCAAGAACCTCTCTTGTCTAATGCATCAGGCATATCGAAGTGGAACATAGTGACTAATGGTTCGATATTATATTCTAAACATGTATTGATCACATCATTGTAATGATCGATACCTGCCTGGTTGATTTCACCAGTTCCATTAGGAATAAGTCTAGTCCAAGCGATTGAGAAACGGTATGTCTTGAATCCCATTTCAGCCATTAACTTGATATCTTCTTTATAACGATGATAGTGATCTGCACATACATCTAAAGATGAAGTTCCTGCTGGTAATTCTTTAACATCCTGACAAGATGGACCTTTACCATCTGATAAGTTTGCACCTTCTACCTGGTAAGCTGAAGTAGAAGCGCCCCATAAGAAATCTTTTGGAAATGCTTTTAATTTGTTGTCTAACATTTTTCTTGTCTCCTTTTCTTTTCTGATACCATTATAACGAAAGAATTCTTAAAATAGGATTCTTTTCAATTCTAGAAAAAAAGAGAAAATGTTTTCACATTTTCTCGCTTATCTCGCACTTTTTTTGTAAAAAGTATTTTATATTTTCTTTTCCATAAGATATCTTAAGAGTCTTTCTCCACGTCTTTCATTGATTTGTTCTTCAATGACTGTATAACCCTTAGATTCAAAGAATGGTTTAGATGTAATAGATGAAGTCACATTAATGACATGACAATCATGTTTTTTCGCATAGGCTTCTAAATCTTCTACAAGTTTTGATGCAATCCCTTTTCTTAAATAGTCAGGATGAACATATAAACGATCTAAATAACCTGTTTTACCAATATTACCAAACGCAATCAACTTATCATCTTCTTCTACTACGATAGTATGATTCTTTTCCAATGACTTTTCCCAATGATATTCATTGGCTTCTTTTGGTGCAATGGCTTCTAATTGGTCTTCTGTATAATCATTCTTATTGACTTCATGAACAGTGACATAAAATAAATCCATAACTGCATGAAGATCTGTGTTCTTGTATTCTCTAAATTCCATTTATATCACCTCTATTTCATACATCACATTATACCATTATTCGAAGATAAAAAAAACGGTCATTAGACCGTTTCTATTTATACACCGAATAATAAATCGATATAGTTTGGAATTGGATACTGCTGAGCACTTACTTTAGTTTCTAAGCTATCAGCAGTTGCACGTAATGCATCCATTGCAGGGATAACTAAATCCTTCCATGCAGTTGCAGTATCTAATGTAGAAGTAGTAGTTGCATCTGCTTTATTGATAGCATCTTCTAATGCAATCATCTGTTCACGCATAGTTGAAAGTAAAGAAGTTAATACCTTTAGGTCTTCAACCATGAATGTATTGTCTACACCAGCCTTAGCAACTTCTTTTGCATCATTAGCTAAAGTACCACATGCTTTGACATATGCTGGATATAATTCAGTCTTAGCCATTGATAAAGCTGTTAAAGCTTCAACACGGATTGTCTTAGCATAGTTGTCTAACTGGATGTCATAACGTGAATCAATTTCAGCTTCAGTTAATACACCATGTTTTACAAACATTTTACGGATTTCAGGCTTTAATAAGCATGAACATGCATCTACTGAGTTAGCATGGTTAGGTAATCCACGTCTTGCAGCTTCTTCTTTCCATTCATCTGAATAACCATCGCCATTGAAGATGATTCTTTCATGATCCTTGAAGAATTCTCTGATGATATCATCTAATGATTCACCAGCATCTAACTTAGCAGCCATCTGATCATATTCTTCAGCCATGATAGCATTTAACATAGTGTTAACTGCTGCAACTGACTGAGATGAACCAACCATACGGAATTCAAATTTATTACCTGTGAAGGCAAAAGGAGATGTTCTGTTTCTGTCTGTTGAGTCTTTAGAGAAATCAGGGATAACTGATACACCAGTAGTGAATCTTTCACCTGTAGTAGCATTTAATTCTTCACCATCAATGATTGCTTTAATAACTTTATTTAAGTCATCACCAACGAATGCTGAAACAATTGCAGGTGGAGCTTCGTTTGCACCAAGTCTGTGGTCATTACCAGCACATGCAGCAGATAATCTTAGTAATTCAGCATATTCATCAACACCCTTGATAGCACAAGCAAGAGTAGCTAAGAAAGGCTTATTGTTGATTGGATCAGGTCCAGGATTAAATAAGTTAATACCAGTATTAGTCATTAATGACCAGTTGTTATGTTTACCAGAACCGTTAACACCTTCAAATGGTTTTTCATGTAATAAACATCTTAAACCATGTTTCTTAGCAATATCCTGAGATAGCTGCATAACTAGTGCGTTGTTATCAGCTGTTACGTTAGCTACTGTATATACACAAGCCACTTCATGCTGTGCAGGAGCTACTTCGTTATGCTTAGTCTTTGAAGGAATACCATATTTCCATAATTCATTGTCAAGATCCTTCATGAAGGCACCCACTTTACGTTTAATAGAACCAAAGTAGTGATCTTCTAATTCCTGACCTTTAGGAGCAGGAGCACCATAAAGAGTACGACCAGTTAACTTTAAGTCAACTCTCTTCTGCCAGTATTCATCTAATACTAAGAAATATTCCTGTTCAGCACCAACTGAAGCAGTGACTTTTTCAACACCTTCTACACCAATCTTAGTTAATAAGTTAGAAGCTGATTTGCTTAAAGCATCACTTGCACGTAATAATGGAGTCTTTTTATCAAGTGCTTCACCAGTATAAGAACAGAATAATGTAGGAATATATAAGCTACCATCTTTTACAAAGGCTGGAGAAGTACAATCCCATGCAGTATAACCACGTGCTTCGAAAGTAGCACGAATACCACCAGATGGGAAAGAAGAGGCATCAGGTTCACCTTTTCTTAATGTCTTACCACTGAATTCAAGAACTGCTCCACCATTTCCATCAGGTTCTAAGAAAGCATCATGCTTTTCTGCAGTTAAACCAGTCATTGGCATAAACCAGTGAGTGAAATGTGTAGCACCATTTTCTACAGCCCAGATTTTCATTGCATTTGCGATTACTGTCGCAACTTCTTTTGAAAGAGGTTCTCCCTTATCTAGAGCTTCATGGAAAGCTTTATAAATAGATTTAGGAATACGTTCCTTCATAGTTTCGTCGTTAAACGTATAACGACCATATTCATCTAAAAGTTTGTTCATTTCCATACGATTACATCTCCTTTTTATGGGTATGATTGTAGCAATAAAAAATATTTACGTCAACATTTTTTTATCACTTTGCAATAATTTTTACCATCCACTCCTTATTGCACCCACATAGTATCACAAAATGTAGGCTTTTAACTACTCTAATTCAAATATTTTCACTTTTTAAAAAATATCAGCCAACTTGTTATTTAATTCCGAAAAGATTATAATTGTGGCGAGGTGAAAAATATGTTTGGAAAACAGAAAACATTGATCATAGATCATAATAGTGAACGTAATGATCGTATTAAGAATTATCTTGATCAGGATCATTTTATTTGTGATCAAGCAAAAACTTTAGATGAATATAATGACCTTTATTTTGTTAATACTTATGACTGTATTATTCTTGAAGATGTATTCCCAGGTATTAATACAACTAAATTCTTAGTAAAGAACAGACGTAAATCACAGGCTATTACTATAGTGATGAGTGATATGTTGAATGAAGCTTATTTAGAAGATTTATTAGATGCAGGTGCGGATGATTATATCGTTGCACCATTCTCACTCACTGCTTTATTAAGAAAAATACAGGATGTCTATAAGATGGGTGTCTTAAGACCTAGAAAGATCTATCGCTTTAAAGATATTATTCTAGACGATACTGCCAAGACAGTTTCATTGAATGATCATGCAGTGACACTTACTAAAAATGAATTCAAACTATTAAAAATGTTGATGTCTCATCCTTATCAGCCTTATACTTCTACTAAAATATTTGAAAGTATCTGGGGTGATAGTGTTTATGCAGATGATCAATCAGTGATGAACTTAGTGAGTTCACTTATAATAAAACTCAATAACACCGGTGCCCATGAAGAATATATAAGAAGATTTGGCGCAAACTCTTATAAAATGGCAATATAGAAAAAAAGAATGCATATCGCATTCTTTTCTTTTAGCTTCTCTTATTGATTTTTCTACGTCTTCTGTTTTCGCGTCTTTCTTTCTTTTCAATCTTACGATGCTGGTCAGTATAGTCCGCTACTGTACAGTGGATACGTTTATTAGATTCACAAATTGCATCTACAAATTCATATCTGTCTTTTGGGAATGTACTATATCTCTTCTTTAAATCTGTATAAAGTTCAATAGCATGAGGTCTAGTGACTAAGTCTGCCATTCTTGATACTGGATCACAAATGACTTCGCATGTCATTAAATCTACTTCTTTCTGAGGTAATAATCTTCTCTTGAAAATTAAAGATTTGCCATCAACGATATATTTATAAGGACGACATCCTAAGAAATAAAGATACATTGCAGCTAAGAAAACTGTCACAATAATAAATGACTGCTGATCTAATGATTTTAATACAAACATGACGATATCATAAACCCAAACAAGAGTTAAAGCACCTAGCCAAATACCAACAGCTAGATTTGGTTTTACCTTGAATTCTTTCATAAAAAAAGGCCTCACTTTCTTTTCTATTATACAATATTTAGCCCATTATTACAATAAAAAAAGAAGAGAGGCAATGCTCTCTTCTCGATGTCGAAATTATTATAATAAATTTTAATTAAATTATTCAGCAGCCTGTTTTGCCTGGAATTTTTCGTAAGCAATTAAGAATGGAATATAAACAACTACTGAAACAGCAACAACGATTAACTGTGCTACAGCACCCATTGGTTTACCACCTGTAGCAACGAAACCGAATAATACTGGTGGCATTGTCCAAGGTACTTCAAGTACGATTGGTGGACAGAAACCACTAGATACTAAGATGTAACCAATAATAACAGTTACAACTGGAGCTAAGATAAATGGAATGTCTAGGATTGGGTTCAATACTAGAGGGATACCAAATGTCATAGTTTCGTTGATGTTGAATAAACCTGGAACGATTGAGATACCAGCGATTGTTCTGTTATCTTCACGTTTAGAGAAGATAAGAATTGCGATTACTAAACCGATTGTAACACCAGAACCACCGAATTCTGCGAACATCTGAATCATAGTTAAGTTCATAACATATGGGATTTCATGATGAGCAGTATAAGCAGCAGTGTTAGCGTATAATAATGGTCTGAAGATTGGTTCCTTAACAGCAGCAACCATGTTGTTACCATGGATACCTACGCACCAGAATAACATGATGATTACATACATGATACATACTGCAACAAGGTTGTTACCAATGATGTTCTGTAATGGTTTCTGAATTACGTTATAGATTAAAGCATTTAATTCAGCGCCAGTAGCTAACTGACATACTAATCCGATTGCACCAACAACGATAGAAGTTAAGCAAGTTGGGATTAATACTTCGAATGCACGAGCAACTCCAGGTGGAACCTGTTCAGGCATCTTGATCTTTAATGAATCATTCTTACGGAACATGTTGTAAAGTTCCATACCTACGATTGCAACGATAAGACCTGTGAATAAACCAGTAGCACCAGTGTAGCTTGACATAATACCACTGTAGCTGAAGCTATCAGCTGTGATCTTATGTTTAGCAGCTTCACCAGTTACTTTAATGAACTGATCTAAAGCAAAGCCATGAGAAATACCCTTAGCATCGATGTAAGAAGCAGATAAGTTCTTAGCAGCGAATGAAGTAGGAGTTACCATCATCCATAAGATGAAGCCTAAAACAGCTGGGTAAGAACCAGTTTCACCGTTTGCTTCAGCAATTTCAGAAGCAACTAACATAGTTACACCGATTGTGATACATGAGATTGTAGCATACTGCATAGCAGCAAAGATTGGGTTAAGTACTTCTAAAGCCATGATTGGTTTCCATAAAGCACCTAAACCAGTTGATGAGTTAACTAAAACGTTTGTCCAAAGTACACCAACGGCACCTGAGATAGTAGCTGGCATGAAGTTCTGGAACCCGTTCTTAATAGCATTAAGATACTTGTTCTGACCACACCAAGCGCCGACACGTCCTAGCTTATCAGCAAAAGCGTCCATAAATTTTCCTCCCTAAATCTTTTCGACAACTACAGTATAATCAGTCTTTGTAAAAATGTCAACGGTTACATTTCGGAATGTATGGTACTTTTACGTTTAATGACCCCTTTTTGAATCGTAACAAATTAAAATTTTATTGAATGTAACACAATATTTCTTGCTTATTGTATCCCGTTACATTTTTTTATTTTTTGAAAATATTTTTTAGTTATTCAACCTACATTACTAAAATTTTGCATTTATGTTACAAAAAAAGACGATCAAAAAATGACCGTCCTCGATACTTCTATTTAATTCTGCTTATTCAGCAGTCTGTTTAGCCTGATACTTTTCGTAAGCAATAAGGAATGGTGTATAGATCACAATAGATATCGCAATAACAATCAACTGTGAGATTGCACCCATTGGTTTTCCACCTGTTGCTAAGAATCCCATAATCACTGGTGGCATAGTCCAAGGTACTTCAAGTACAACTTTTGGACAGAAGCCGCTAGAGACTAGTAGATAACCAACAGTCATAGTAACAACTGGCGCAATGATAAATGGAATATCTAGGATTGGATTCAATACTAGAGGAATACCAAATGTCATTGTTTCATTGATATTGAATAAAGCTGGAACGATTGAGATACCGGCAATTGTTCTGTTGTCTTCACGTTTAGAGAAAACAAGAATTGCGATAACTAAACCGATAGTAACACCTGATCCACCAAATTCTGCAAACATAAGTAACATAGTTAAGTTCATGACATATGGAATATTCTTCTGTGCAGCACCGGCAACATAGGCAGCTGTATTTGCATATAGTAATGGTCTGAAGATTGGTTCCTTTATAGCACCTACCATATTGTTTCCATGAATACCTACACACCAGAATAATGAAATAATGATATACATAATACATACCGCAAAAATGTTGTCACCTACAATACTCTGTAATGGTTTCTGTACAACATTAAAGATAAATGCGTTTAATTCAGCCCCAGTGGCTAATTGACAGATCAATCCAATAGCACCTATAACGATACATGTTAAACAAGTTGGAATTAATACTTCAAATGCACGAGATACTCCTGGTGGTACCTGATCTGGCATCTTGATCTTTAATGAATCGTTATTACGGAACATGTTATAGATTTCCATACCAACTAAAGCAACAATTAAACCTGTGAATAAACCAGTTGCAGCAGTGTAACTAGATAAGATACCACTATAAGTAAAACTATCAGCTGAAATCTTATTCTTAGCCGCATCACCAGTGACAGTAATAAAGTCAGCTAATTTGAATGCATGAGACTTACCAGCCTTGTCGATGTAAGAAGCTGTTAAGTTCTTAGCAGCAAATGTTGTAGGAGTGACCATCATCCATAAGATGAATCCTAAAACTGCTGGATAAGCACCTGTTTCACCATTTGCTTCCGCAATTTCTGAAGCCACTAACATAGTGACACCAATAGTAATACATGAGATTGTAGCATACTGCATAGCAGAAAAGATTGGATTAAAAACCCTTAAAACCATGATTGGTTTAAAGATTGCGCCTAATCCTGTTGTTTCATTGACTAGAACATTTGTCCAGAGTACACCAATAGCACCTGAGACTGTTGCTGGCATGAAGTTCTGGAATGCATTCTTAATAGCATTCAAGTACTTGTTCTGACCACACCAAGCACCAATTAGCCCTAGCTTATTTGCAAAAGCGTCCATAAATTTTCCCCCTAAATCTTTTACAGGGTTAGTATAAAGACTCTTTAAAGTACCGTCAATCCTTATATTTTTCCACAAATACGTCAGACCTTTTATGTGAAAATCATAACTTGTAAATAATATTGAGTATAACAATATATATTTATATGTTGCTCATTTTTAGAACTATGATCAAAAAATAATGAGTTCACGCAAAAAAAGACAGCCCATGAGGACCGTCTTCAAAATTTTAGAATCAATTGTTTGCTTATTCAGCAGCTTCCTTATCCTGGAACTTTTCGTAAGCGATTAGGAATGGAATATAGATTAATGTAGATGCAGCAACTACGATTAACTGAGAAATAGCACCCATTGGGCTACCACCTGTAGCTAAGAAGCCAAGGATAACTGGTGGCATTGTCCAAGGTACTTCAAGTACGATCTTAGGACAGAATCCACTAGATACTAATAAGTAACCAATAACAACTGTAGCAACTGGAGCTAAGATAAATGGAATGTCTAGGATTGGGTTTAATACTAGAGGGATACCAAATGTCATTGTTTCGTTGATGTTGAATAAACCAGGAACGATTGAGATACCAGCGATTGTTCTGTTATCTTCACGTTTAGAGAAGATGAAGATTGCGATTACTAAACCGATTGTAACACCAGAACCACCGAATTCACCGAACATCTGTAACATAGTTAAGTTCATTACATATGGAATATCATTATGTGCAGTGTAAGCAGCAGTGTTAGCATAAAGTAATGGTCTGAAGATTGGTTCCTTAACAGCAGCAAGCATGTTGTTACCATGGATACCTACGCACCAGAATAATGAGATGATTACATACATGATTGCAACAGCGAAGATGTTATCACCAATTAAGCTCTGTAATGGTTTCTGAACCATGTTGAAGATGAATGCGTTTAATTCAGCACCAGTAGCTAACTGACATACTAATCCGATTGCACCTACAACGATTGCAGTTAAGCAAGTTGGGATTAATACTTCGAATGCACGAGCAACTCCAGGTGGAACCTGTTCAGGCATCTTGATCTTTAATGAATCGTTCTTACGGAATATGTTATAAAGTTCCATACCTACGATTGCAACGATAAGACCTGTGAATAAACCAGTTGCACCAGTGTAGCTAGATAAGATACCGCTGTATCCAAAACTATCAGCTGTGATCTTATGTTTAGCAGCTTCACCAGTTACATTGATAAACTGTCCAAGTGTGAATGACTGAGAAATACCAGCCTTATCGATGTAAGAAGCTCCTAAGTCTTTAGCAGCAAATGAAGTTGGAGTTACCATCATCCATAAGATGAAGCCTAAAACAGCTGGGTAAGATCCAGATTCACCATTTGCTTCAGCAATTTCAGAAGCAACTAACATAGTTACACCGATAGTGATACATGAGATTGTAGCATACTGCATAGCAGCAAAGATTGGGTTAAGTACATCTAAAGCCATGATTGGTGGCCAGATAGCACCTAAACCTGTTGATTCGTTTACTAAAACGTTTGTCCAAAGTACACCAATGGCACCTGAGATAGTAGCTGGCATGAAGTTCTGGAACCCGTTCTTAATTGCGTTAAGATACTTGTTCTGACCACACCAAGCACCAATACGTCCTAGCTTATCAGCAAAAGCGTCCATTAAATTTTCCTCCCTTAATTTTTTCGACAAGACTGAGTATACCGATAAAAAAAGAGATGTCAACGGTTTCAAAAAGAAAAATATGGTATTTTTAATTGACAAGACCGTATTTTTCTGTCTTAAAAGTCGAAATTACATTGAGAAAATCAACACTTTTTTCATTCTACAAACCACCAAAATATTTTCATTAAATAAAAATAAAAATATATTTATACAGTTATATTTATACTATATTTCATATACTTGTAAATAAATAGTAATTTTAAAAGGGAAATTACATGATGTAGTTCCCCTTGATTATTATTCAACGATGACTGTCTGGAATTCATAGTTTGCATAGTGACGTCTATTGAATGTCAGTTCGAAGACAGAGCCGTTAGAGAGATAAGTTGTCTGTTCTTCCTGGATATAAGGTTCTCCTTCACTAAGTCCCAAGAATCCCTGTTCTAGTACTGTAGAGAGAGCTGATGTGATTTTTAAATGACAGCTCTGGACAGTTAGATGCAATTGATTGATTACAAATTTATATAATGAATCCTTTAATACATCAGCTTTCAGGTTGACTAAACGATAAAGTGGGATATAAGTAATCTCTACACAATAAGGTTTTCCATCCACTGATCTATTTCTAATAATATGATAAACGAAGTCTCCTTCATCAATCTGTAATTTCTTCGCAATTTCTTCATCACTTGGTATAACTTCAAATACTTTAATATCTGATGTCACATCATGCCCTTCAAAACGCATAGAAAGACTACGTGTACGCACTGTTTCATTCTGTTCTGAAACATTGAGTTCCTTTACGAATGTTCCTGCCCCACGACGACGGATAATAAGGCCTTCTTTTACAAGAATCTCTAAAGCCTTCTTCATTGTTTCTTTATTACAATGGTAATTGACACATAATAAATATTCATAAGGAAGCTTCTGGCCAGCAGTATATTCTCCCGACTTAATCTTCTCTCTAATTGTATCAGCGATATCTCTATACTTTGCCACAAAACCACCTCCTTATTAAAAATACCATACTTTTAAAAAGAATTCACTGTATAATTACTTATTTTGTGATTTTTTTACTCCAAATCTCTTCATGTTCTAAATTATAGAGTGTGAATGTTTCATTTTCATAAACTAAAAAGCTTTTTACACCCTGTTTTGGTAAAGAGATAGAGTTTGGATTGACTGTATAGAAGCCATGATCTTCAAATACAGGAACATGATAGTGTCCATAAAGGAAGACATCGCCCTTCTTTAAGTAAGGCATATTATCCTTATTATAAAGATGTCCATGAGTAATATAGAAGTCATGTCCATCTACATTTAATAATGCATAATCACTTCTCATAGGGAAGTCTAAGACCATCTGGTCTACTTCAGCATCACAGTTTCCTCTGACTGCAAGAATCTGATCTTTATACTTATTTAATAAAGGAATGCATTTTTTAGGAGCATAGCCTTCTGGTAAGTCATTTCTAGGTCCATGATATAAGATATCTCCTAGGATGATTAAACGTTCTGGCTGTTCTTCATCAAAGTAATGCATTACTTTTTCTAGGTCATTATAAGAACCATGAATATCTGATATGATCATTAGTTTCATTTTATTCCATCTCCAATCCGATTGGGCAGTGATCGCTACCCAATATATCACTGTATATTAAACTCTCTTTTATTCTCTCTTTCAATGATTCAGAGACAATAAAATAGTCAATTCTCCATCCTGCATTTCTTTCTCTTGATTTAAACATATAACTCCACCATGTATAAGCATCTTTCTTATCTGGATAGAGATATCTAAATGTATCAATATAGCCGTGTGATAAGAGTTCTGTCATCTTACTACGTTCTTGATCAGAGAATCCTGCATTCTGATGATTGGATGAAGGATTCTTTAGGTCTATTTCATGATGGGCTACATTGAGGTCTCCACAAAGGATAACAGGTTTATTAAGCACATCTAAATAGGCAAGGAAGGCATCTTCCCATTCCATACGATAATCGATTCTCGCAAGCTCTTTTTTAGAATTAGGTGTATAACATGTGACAAAGTAATAGTCTTCAAATTCTAATGTAATAACTCTTCCTTCCTGGTCATGTTCCTCTACCCCTATTCCATAAGATACAGATAAAGGCTTGATTCTAGTAAGTACAGCTGTACCACTATATCCCTTCTTCACTGCATCATTGGTATAAAGTGTATAACCAGGAATATCTAAATCAATCTGATCCTTTTGTGCCTTTGTTTCCTGAAGCGCAAAAATATCAGCATCCAATGATTGAAAGCTTTCTAAAAAGCCTTTCTTTAAACAGGCACGAATGCCATTCACATTCCATGATACGTATTTCATATTTTCTCCTTAAAAAAGAAGGAGCTTAGAAAGCTCCTTCCCCATCTTCTGCAATCGCATAACGAACAATTGTTTTCAGTTTTTCACTTGGTGTCTTTTCATATTCATTTAAGTAGATTTCATGATGGAATCCTTCTAAACGCATATTCTGGATAGTAATGAACTCCATGATCTGCTTAGTTGTATTGATTTCAGTATTATAAGCACCCTTATGTAGCATCTGTACGCAATGTCCTTCAGTCATCCTCTTAAGGTATATATCTACAATGTAAGGATTATCCTTCTTGTTAGCTGCTTTCTGTTTAATAATTTCAAATGTATTAGGATCTAGAAGTTTTGGCTGTGCCATCATCAACGTAAACTTGATCATCTTCTTACGAGTAACGTCAAACTTTGAATTATCATATGTATCCCATAATCCTTCTAGCGGTGAAATAAGATAAACAAGATTCTTTTCCTGTTTAAAATACTCTCTAATTTCAGCTGACATGATTCGAAGAGCTTTTGACTTTAAATGAAACTCTTCTACTTCAGGATTACCGATTCCATCAATCATGATGAAATTGAATTCTGGGACATCAACGATATCAATCTTCTTTGTTGATGCATCATATTGTTTTTTATACTCTTTACGTATACCTTCCTTCATTACGGCGCCTCCTTTCTCAAACATCAACATTATACAAAAATTCACATGAAATTACTACCATTTTAGTATTATTTCTAAAGAATGTCTTGATAATGTGTCAATTTCATTAATATACTTTTGGGCATTGATTTAACTGACAATAAAAAAAGCTATTCACAAAGAATAGCTTAAATTTACTATCAGTCTAATATTGTATCAAGATTTCAATATTTCGCAATACTTTTTTTATAAAAGTTTCATAGCCTCAATTGTAAAATGAAACTGGAATTAAGGAATTGGGATAAAGGGGCATGCCCCTTTATCCCAATTCGCGCGGCCGCAGCCCCCTTATTCTCATTTTTTATATGAAAAAAGTCCATAGAA
>Ga0129317_1001841_pt1 | contig 13902 bp, 12 predicted proteins | sample Cm1ome_FD_94430 | JGI IMG/M metagenome (GOLD analysis project Ga0129317, IMG submission 94430) | Eastern black-and-white colobus group fecal microbial communities from Wisconsin, USA - Cm1105 metagenome | ecosystem: Host-associated > Mammals > Digestive system > Large intestine > Fecal | place...
GATTTCATTCTGTAGCGCCTGAAGTGTGCCTGATTTGAGGTTTTTTGTGCTCTGGCGGTCGAAAAGAATTTCAATGCGGATCATGTTCTCATCTCCCTTTTCTTTTGCTGTATATATATACAGCATTCTAATAACTGAATCCACACACAGTCAAATGTCATTATTGTGACTAAAAAACGCTCAATTCTCTGAGAGTGTGGCTGTATGCCTGCTGTGGGCTACTGTGTCCAGCTTATCCACAGCATTTTGTGCACGGTTCTGTGGACAAAATACCTGGTTGACCGAGGTCACGGGCGAGGATCATGCTCTGCTGCGTCACCATGATTTTCCCCAGCGCGGATGCGGTATGCGAGGACAGCTCAAGAGCCGGGATCATCGTGATGAGGATACGGTCACTGTGAATACTGTCCCGCAGGTCAATATCACCCGCATCCTGGGCAAAAATGTGACCGTAAGTTTCGGTGAAAGTGGAGTATGTCTCTGAGAACTGACCGGTCAGGTAGCCGTGCTGTTTGCGTGGTTCTTCGGTCCACATGGCCGGCGTCCTGACATGCGCCATATCGAAGCCGGGCAGTTCCTGCAGGTAGTTTTTCAGGGGAGAAAGCGCCTCTTCCGGCCAGCGGGCATCGACGCCGGTCACGTAAAGCGCGGCCATCTTTTCCAGAGGCATGTATTCGCGCAGCAGCTGCATTGACATGCACCTTTTTTCTGCGACGCACAGGTATTTAACACCCGACACCAGAGCCTTGTTCATTGCGATGGCGCGGGACTGCCATTCGCCCCCCTGAACGTTCTGGGGCAGCATCGACTGAAGCGTTTCGGTGACCAGTGTCTCCGTGGCGTAGACAAAGGGATTGAAGGAGTTGGATTCCGGCAGGGATTTGTCGCCGGTATGCACCACCACTTCAGTCGTGTATCGTTCCAGGCCGGTCTGGTCGGTCCATTTTCGGGTACGCAGCTGACCCTCGATGTACACCTGAGCTCCTTTGCGCAGGTATTCACTGGCCACTTCCGCCAGTTTGCCGAACAGCACCACGCGGTGCCATTCGGTCAGTTCTTTCATCTCGCCGGTCGTTTTATCACGCCAGGTTTCGGAGGTGGCCAGCGCAATGCTGGCCACAGCGCCGCCGTTTGGCATATAGCGAATATCCGGGTCCTGACCCAGATACCCTATCAGAATAACTTTGTTAATACCTTTAGAGGCCATAAGTTAACTCCAGTATTTGAATTTCTACCTTCGCCCGGTGGATAATTATTGGTTCTGGTTGACATAACGGTAAATATCCATAAGTGTGGGCTTGCGGAATAAATAGTTTGGTTAAAGATAAGGTGGTTTAATACTGCTGAGTATTTTATAGGAGATATGATGTTGTTTTATAAACAAACTAAAAAACATGAAGTTTAATTGATAGGAGGCAATGAAATCTCCTTTTTAAACTCAATTGTTATGTTGGGTTTATGGGGTTGCTATAAACTGTTCTTGAATAAACTCTTTACTATTCTCATGAAAACAGTGTTATGTTATTATTTTAACAACCCCGCATTGTTTTTTGATGGGATGGGTATTAAGACTTTAGAGAAACTTTATAAATAAATATATGTATTCAATAGTGGCAAAAATAATAACCCATCTTATTATTACATTGTGGAAGTGCTCTTTTTTATTATCGCTCATGTTTCACCTTTCTGTTAAAACATATTCTTTCGGATATGTAAAATGGTAAGAGATAGTTAATCTACGTATGCATGGGGGCGTTTCATTGCATGGCGTTATAATCTGGCTTGTATATAAAGGCACTATAAGTTTTACTCTTACAGTGCCTTTATTTGGCCATGATTTACCCTCTACAATAAATTAATCATTACAGGATAGGTTCATATTCCATTCATAAGCCTCAATGCCGTTAATCAGTAGTTGACGACTTTCTCCCTGAGGAATTATCACTTTCAATGTTTCCCATGCAGGGCGATAATCTCCATGAGTGTTTATTCTTAACTCAATTGTAGTGGCTGTGCAGTCCAGCTCCCATTCAAGCCACAGAGCATTACCTTCAGTATATCCCCAAGTTTCGCCATCATCTTCAAACAGAAGTCCGGTGGATTTACCCGTTCCTTTAATTGGGAATAATTTCAATTTACGATGATTATCTTCCGCTTCACTCACGTATGTTATACGTTCACTAAGAGGAATACCTGCACCTGCACGTACTAATAATGGTAGTTTTTCCAGTGGCGCGTCGATTGTTATCCATTGACCACCACAGAACCATTCGCCATTGTAAAAGTCGTACCATCCTGTTTTGTTGTCGGGTAACCATACTCGTCGTTGTCGTTGCCCTGCTTCCACGACACTTGCAACCAGAATATCGCGTCCCAGCATAAAATCATCACATTCTTCAAATGTCTGAACATCGTGCTCATGATCAAGGAAGGTTGGACGTAATATTGGCTCATCATCGGCATGTGCCTGCCACAATAATGTATATAAATAAGGCATAAGACGATAACGTAACTCAATTACACTACGAATCGCGGGTGTTACTTCCGGATACATCCATGGTTCATTGACAGTATGATCATCATTCCACGAGTGGATCGTAAATCGGGGGTGCATAACACCGTTCTGAACCCAACGAACAAATAATTCTGGATCGGGCTTATCACCAGAAAAACCACCGACATCATGACCAATGTTATATAATCCTGAGAGGCTCATTCCCAGCCCCATGCGGGTGTTGTATCGAAGGGTATCCCAGTTAGTTCGGTTGTCCCCACTCCATGTCTGAACATAACGCTGCAATCCGGCGCATCCAGAGCGGGAAATCAAATATGGTCGTTTGTTCGGTGCAAATTTTTGCTGTGCTTCCATAGATGCTCTGCACATTAAAAGAGGCATTACTGGCCGAATGTGTTTAATGGCGATTTCTTTGCCAAAACCATGACAGCGCGCTTCCCCATCCCATACTTCAAACTCATTGTTATCATTCCAGGTGGAATCAATTCCCATTTCAAGTAGTTGTGTGGTTACACCTTCCTGCCACCATGCGACTGTTTGTGGGTTCGTAAAGTCCAGATGAGAACCCTCATCATCCCAGAAGCTGGAGCGTTCCGGGACGTTGTATTCAGAGTCACGAATAAAGAGCTCTTGTTCTGCTACTTCGTTATAGCGAGGATGATCCTGCAATAAACATGGTTTTATATTAGCGGCCAGGTGTATCCCTGCATTATGAAACTCCTGACTCATCATTTTAGGGTGTGGAACTTTGTCGTAATTCCAGTTGAATACGTAGCGTTTACCATTAATAGAAGTATAACCAGAAGATAGCTGGAAAGAATCACATGGAATAGCATGTTCCTTACAAAGACGAATAAACTGCATCAATTGATTCTGAGCATCCGGTGCATCTGTATAGTGCATCGTGGAACCGCTGTACCCAAGACTCCATTTTGGACCGAAGAGTGTTTTCCCCGTCAAACGAACAAAGGCTTTGGTGATATCAAGTACACATCTGCCAGTGAAAAGATAATAATCAATATCTCCCGCCTCAGCCTGCCAACGGCGGTAAGTTGTATGATAATTATCTATTTCATTACCTAAATCCAGCCAACTATTGCTGAGGTTATCATAAAATAATCCAAAGCTAATATCGCTACGGTGAGTAATTGTAAATGGAATATGTTTATAAAGAGGATCTGTACTTACTGCATTATATCCCATTGCGTCCAGGTTCCGCATTTCATAGCGTTTTCCTGTGCGTTGCAGATCCCCGGATTTATCACCAAGTCCATAAAAACGCTCGTCATTACGTCGACTTTGATAGTGTGCAACACCATCACCATGAGCGTTTATCAGATAAGCACTGGTAGGGCGATCATTAACAAGTTCCTGCCACTGATCAGCATTATCCTTATAATGCCATTCAAGCCATAAAGGCTTGTGAATAATTACGCGTAATGAACTGGTCGTGATTGTCAGTAATTCATCATTCTGCTCCATGTTCCAGGTCGGCAGTGAAAAACCGCTAATATCTTCGCGATGACGCCCTTCCCACGGGACATCCTTTTCCGGAGCAATGCTCCAGGTTCGGTCCAGCGACAAAACCCCCTTCCGTTTTAATAGAACCCGGAACATATTTTCTTCGAGTATATACAGGCAAAGAGAATGCTGACCATCAACTAATAGCTCTATATGATGGGCTGACTGATTTTGTAGTTTCCAGTTTTTTAATGTTTTCATCTCCACATACTCCCTTAGGTGCGTTTTTTGCGACGTTCAGCAATAAAAGTGACCAGAAAAAAAGCACCAATAAGATCAAAAAATCCCATGGCGATAAATAGCGGGTTAAAGCCTATTTTGTCAGCAGTAACGCCAATAATCAGTGAGAACAAAAAGCTGGCAATCCATGCGGCTGAACCACGCATTCCATTAACAGTGGCCATCTGCCCCTTATCAAAAGATTCAACGACCAGGGCACTTAACATGCAGGAAATTATCTGATGACCAAAACCACCAATGGAGATAAGTACAATAGCAATATATGGATTGTCGATAAAAGCAATCACAGCAAGCGAAACCATTAGAAATGCTCCGCTTACAGAGGACGCAATAACAGAATTTACTCTGCTTAACCCAAACAGACGGGTATAGAGTTTTGTCAGATATCCGCTGGCAATACTTCCTAAATCAGCGCAAAGAAATGGTAACCATGCAAACAGAGCTATTTGTTTAAGGTCCATGCCATATGCTTTTGCAAGATATAATGGCACCCAAAAGCTCATTACAGCCCATGCTGGCTCTGCCATAAATGCAGGGATAGCGATTCCATAAAAGCGTTTATTTTTACTAACTGTTTTTAACGCGGTCAGAAAAGGCATTTTTACCGGAGGAGCTTCGTTATCCTGTCGGATAAAGTTGAGCTCATTTTTACTTAAGTTTGGGTGCTCTTCTGGTGTGTTATAACACGCCCACCAAAGGAAAACCCAAAGAATTGCAAGTGCACCTGTAAACATAAATGCACCCTGCCAACCAAATGACGCATGTGCAAAGTAAATAATTGGTGGTGCAAGCATTGCACCGATAGAAAAACCGACACCCGCCCAGCCAGCAGCAACAGGACGTTCAGATTTTGGAAACCACTCACCTATAATTTTTGCATTTGCAGGTGTCGCAGAAGCCTCAGCACCTCCCATGAAAAAACGAAGCAACGCAAGCTGTATCCAGCTTCCTGCTCCTGCATGCAGAAGACAAGCAATTCCCCATAATGAAGCACAAATCATAAATCCAATCTTGAGCCCAATAACATCAATTAGCCATCCACAAAGTGGCTGAAAAAGGGTATATGCAAGCTGAAATCCACCAACAATCCAGGAATATTGTTCAGTTGTAATTCCAAGACTGTCTTTTAACTCTGGTGCCAAAATACCTAATGAGTTTCTGGTAATATAATTGACAGTGACACCCATTAGAAAAAGGATTAACATCCACCAACGTAGTTGTCTTATTATTCGACGGTGTTTGCTGACAGCTATATTATTATTTATATCCTGACTCATAATCACCCCACCGGATGTAATAAATGATCGAGCGACAACGCTGCTCGGGGTTGCCACATCCCACTTTACCTTTCGGCTTAATACTTAAACCGGAACTACTCATTCACAATAAAAGAGGGGGGCGATGAAAAAAAGTTGGTATTGTGCACGTTTTTTCATAAGTAGTTCATATAAATTCTAAAAATAGTCAGAAGTCCTTGCAGTCAGGCTATTCCATCCCATGAGAATTTTTTCATTTTGAAATTAGAGATAGATCACAATATGGAAAAAAAACTAAAGATTGCTGATATTGCCATGCGAACAGGCCTTTCATCCAGCACCGTGTCACGGGTTTTAGCGGGTAAAGCTAATACCAGTTATCGTGCCCGCGAGAAAGTATTGGCGTGTGCCAGAGAGCTTGGGGTTATGGATGGAATGGCATCCGGCCGTATGTTGTTAAACAACCTTGTCATTTTTGCTCCTCAACGGGCTTTTGATGAGCGAACAGACATTTTTTATTTCCGCGTAATCCAAAGCATCAGCAAGGCATTATCGCATTATGAGGTTCGGTTGCGTTACTGTGCCCTTGATGAGTTCGATAGTACACCTTCAAAATTCCTGGCGCGCATGAATGAGGCAGAAACACAGGCTGCAATATTGCTTGGTATTGATGATCCTCATATACATGATCTTGCAGCAGATTTTTCTAAGCCGTGCGTAATGATTAACTGCCATGATCGACGTATGCGTCTTCCCACAGTTGCTCCAGATCACAAAAACATTGGTGCTTTTGCGTCTCACTTTCTGTTTGAAATGGGGCATCGCAGAGTAATGAACATTATGTGTTTACGTCGATACACAATGGAACTGCGACTTGCCGGAATTAAAGAAGCATGGGAGAGACAGAATCAGAACTTTAAAGATGACAGAGATTTACTCACTATTAATAGTTTCAGCGCCAAAGAAGCCGAAGAAAAAGTCGGAGCATGGCTGGATATGACAGAGAAAAGTATGCTACCGACTGCTTTTCTGGCAGGTGGGGACTTCATTGCTGCAGGTATAATTAACGCTTTAAAAAAACGTAATATACGAGTGCCACAAGATGTGTCCGTAATGAGTATTGATGGGTTTAATCTGGCTGCAATAGAAGATGTGCCACTTACGGCAGTACATGTACCTCGCGATGAACTGGGTACTGAAGCGGTACATATGTTACAACAAAGACTTGTACGTCCTGATGCAACTGTTGGTGCATTACTTTTGTATGGGAAACTGGTAATACGAGAATCTGTTCGCCGTATACGGCCAGGGAAAGAGCCAACTCCGATTAAAGGAGATGGACTGTATGACTATCGGTTATCAAGTGTGCAGTAGATACCCGTTTTTCTGGATGTGAAGAGCGCCAATACGCTGTCTGATATGCACCGGACAGCGTTAGTGTCTGCGAAGCAGTTTCTATTGTTCAGCGTCAGCGGTGTTGTCGTTCAGCTTCAGCCAGAGAGCGACTTCTGTTGCGTTGTTCAGTAACTCCTGTGGGACGACCTGACCACGGTCACTGAGCACCCACGGTGTTCCGGCAAACTGATATGCCCGGAATGCCTTGTCATTTACGCTGACGGCGCGGGCGGCCAGCTCACAGTCTGATGCTGCTTTCGTGTCCCCGCTCTCCGTTTTCACCGGAAACAGCATGCCCTCGCCCGGGCTGAACAGTGCCTTCCAGGCGCTGCGGCGGGCAGTGGCATCGGATTCGCACAGCACTTTCTGCGCTTGGCTGGCCGATTTTTCTCCGCCAATCACGGACACCGGGAATATGCGAATGTTGAAACTGCCAGAAAGACGTTCCAGCACAGGTTCGATATCACGGCAGTGCGGACATGACGGGTCCGAGAAGACATAAAGCGTCCGCTCATGTCCTTCAGAGAGCGGAACCGTGAAAATGTTGCGTTCATCCGCGCGTTTCAGGTTTTCCGCCAGACGCTGTTCGCCTGACGCCGGTTGTGTCGATGTGTCCGGAGGGGCAGCCCTTTCTGCAGACGGCTGTGGCTGAGTCAAGGCATCAGGTGTCGCCGGCAAACGGTCACGGATATGCTGTGTGGCGGCGTCACGGGTTGCCACCGCTGAACTGACCACCTGGCGAAGGGGGAGTTCATTAACGCGGTGCACCGGCTCCGGCTTGTCCTCCCCGACATACTGTGGCGTCATATCTGTACGGTAGATATGCTCACCGGCGGTGAATGAACCGCCCCGGCCCGATATCATCCACACCAGTCCGGCTGTGAGGAGTATGCCGCCGACCACGGGAACAATTCGCCGGGCGAACCGGGTGATACTGCGTTCAGCCTTTATGTTGTTTAGCGGGTGAAGTATGACCGGGGTACTCTCCCTGCGGCGGATTTCATCCGCAATGGCATCAACCACTCTGCGTGCTTTTTCCGGCGACAGGTCGGGCATTAAAGTCAGCTCATCACCGCTCCATTTACTGTAAGAGAGTCTGATGCCGCTCGCGTCCGTCGGGGAGTACAGGTGTGTTATGTCCTTTTTCAGTACCAGTGCCACCCTTTCCGTGTTGTCGCTGTAGCGTTCCGTGACGATGAAATAGTTGTCAGTGGATTCTGCATGCCAGGTGCTGTTCTGGTCTTCGTCAAAAATATCGTTCTGAAACATGGTGATATCCGTTATGTGGTGATGGATTAAATAAAAGACGTGAATTTCCCCGTGCGGGGCACGGGGGATGCAGGTCACAGCTCCGGGCATTCCCAGCCGGCGTTGTGTGTTTCCTGTTGTACGGGCGGGGCGGATTCTTCCTCCCACAACAGGCCACAGGCGATAAGGTCTGCCCGGAGTCCCCGGACCGCCATGCTGACGTCAGGCTCCGGAACCGGAAGGTGCAGACTTTTCGCCAGCCCTTCGTTTCTGGCGATGGCCACAATACCCGCCCCCTCAATGAACCCTTTGCTGCTGTTTGCCCTGTGCAGGGCATACCACAGTGGCCGCTCGAGCTCTTTCAGCCAGTACCAGCGGGGCGAATTCAGGCGAAGGTCATGGGCATACAGCCAGACCAGACCACTGCGTACAAAACGGTGCTCTTTCAGCCACCGGCGTGCCGCAGGATGGCGTGCCACGCGCATGAAATCCTGTGTTGCCAGTGACCAGTCCGGCAGCGGATGCCGGCATTTCCGGTAATCCCCCGTTTTCCGGGCCGTGGCGGCGGAGATGTTCAGTTTGTCCAGCAGGGCTTCTGCGGCGGGGCGGTCCTGCAGAAAAAACTGCAGTCCGAAGACGGTAAATAAAGCACGGTGATGTGGCCACAGACTTTTCCACCCCGTCAGCGCCGGACCGGCCTGTTTCATGAAACAGTCTGCCGTCTTCCTTTCATCCAGAATTCTGCCGGAAACCAGTCTGTACTTTTTAACAAAGGCCTGGGGTGTCTGTGCCAGGCGTTTTTTCGGGGAAGGAAAGTCCAGCAGAAGCCGTTTCCGGCCTTTACTGCGGGCGAGGATGTACTGCAGGGCCGGTGACAGGGGAGCGAGCATGTGTGGCAGTGTGGTGATGCTGACGCGTCTGCGGCTGAACCGGCTCCGGGACGGATGCCCCCACCAGAGATATAACAGCAGCAGCCCCAGCGGGAGCAGCACGGCATAGAGTATCGTGACGGGTTCTGCCATGACGTCCAGCCATTCGGCGGCAGTGATACTGTCAGCACGTGCGGCCGTTTCTGCGAGCAGGTTGTACTTCTCCGCTGCCAGCCTGTGCAGGGCGAAATCCCGGGGAAGGGCCAGCAGAATGCCCCAGCAGCTGTGCAGAAACGCACAGGTGGCATATACCGTGCCTTTCAGCCAGACAACTAGGAAGAGAATGATCGAAATGATGATCATGGCAATCAGGGCAAGCCCCTGCTCACCCTGTTGCACACTGTTTGTGGACGTACTCATGATGATGTCGTTTCCTTAACGTTTTTTCTTTCTCTCCGGGAACACAAAGCCGATGTCGCCTTTCCTGATATCCCGGAACACCAGATACGCATCAAAGGTTTTGTCATTTTTCCCTTTAAAACCCCTGATTAACGGGGAGCGTCCTGTGGTCAGAAGCGTGGTCAGCTGATGCATGGTCAGCTCCTTGCCGAGCAGCGTCCTTGACAGGCGGAACCCGCACCGGGCTGAACAGCTGACGTTGTCCTTCCAGAAGCGGAGCGGTTTACGACAACCGGGGCAGGGCAGGCTGACTGCCTGGTCACCGCCTGGTTTTATTCCGTTGATATCTGCAGCCCGGACAACCAGCACTTTCAGTTCCTCGTGCAGCTTTTCAGCAAACTGCTCTACGGTCATCCTGCCATCGATGATGGCATTCTGGCGTTCGACCCAGAGCGCCGTGAGGTCCGGGCGGGTGATGGTGGGCGGCAGGCTGCGGATAAGGGCGATGCCGTTTTCGGTGGGAATGAGTTTGCCTTTCATCTCTGTGATGAGGCCGCGACGCCTGAGAAGCTGGATATGCCCGGCCCGCGTGGCGGCTGTTCCAATACCGCCGTTCTCTTTTTCCTTGTCTTCATCCTTCTGGCGCAACAGCGCCCGGACCCGTTCATCGGTGACGAAGTCAGCAATGCGTGCCATCGCCGCCAGCAACGTGTCTTCGGTGAACAGGGGGGGCGTGGTTTTGTGGCGGACTGCTGTGGCGGAGACACACTGCAGCTGTTGTCCCGGCACCAGGCGTTTCAGCCAGGCCGTGTTATCCCCGGCCTGTGTGCCCTGTTCATTCTGCTCCGAGTCCTCCTGTCGGGGGGCTTTCAGCAGCGAGGTGTATCCCGGCTCCAGCAGGCGTCGGGCACGGACCACGAAACGTTGTCCCCGGCAGGTCAGCGTTACGGTCACCACCTCCCGCTGGCGGGGCTGCATGAACTGCACCAGGAAGTATTCCGCAATGGTCTGCCAGACGAGGCGCTCCTGCTCATTCAGCCGGTTCAAATCGGGGAGCGAAGTCGTGGGTATGATAGCGCTATGTGCTCCCACCTTTGCGGTGTTGAAAGCGGCGGATTTGCGTGACGGGTCCAGCGGCAGGTTATGCCAGCAGCCCGTGCGCTGCAGTGCGGGGGATTCCGCATACTGATCATCAGAAAGGTACGGGCAGTCGCTGCGGTTGTAGGTGATGGCTTTCCAGTTGTCGCGCAGGGACTGCGTGATGGCCAGAGTGGTCTGGCCATCGATGCCGTGCTGACGGGCCATGAGGCGCTGCAGATCCAGCAGTGTAAGTGGCAGCGGCGGATTACTGACTTCGGTGCCTGTCCTGACGCTTTCCACCACGGCAGGCTGTTTTGTCAGTGACTGCGCGCAGCGGGTTGCCCAGCCCTTGTCACTGATACGCTTTTTCTCATCGCAGGGGGCATCTTCCGGCACCTGCATCCGGGCTTCGATCGCGTGTTCCGCGCCAGAGAATGCGGCATCCACGGTGAAATACCAGGCTTCCTGATGGTTTTTGACGGCCAGCCAGCGGTTAACGACCAGCCCGAGCGTGGGAGTCTGAACCCTGCCCACCGGAAGCACGCCGCGCATTTCCGGGTAACGTGCGCGGGCCGCCACGGTACAGGCCCGGGTCATGTTAAAACCAAACATCTGGTCGCCCACACTGCGTGCCAGTGCACGCTGGTAGAGTGGCCAGAACTGGCGGTTGTCGCGGATGTCTGACAGCGCTTTTTTTACGGTGGCCAGCGTGATGTCGTTAATCAGGATACGGTCCACCGGCAACTGATTCCCGATCCAGACCAGAACTTCCTCGACAAGCAACTGCCCCTCGTCATCCGGGTCTCCGGCATGCACGATACGTGAGGCCTGTCGGGCAAGGGAAGAGATCACGTTCAGTTGCCTGAGTACAGCGGGGTCTTCGGCTGGGGGCTTGCCTGGCTCCCGGCGCGTTCTCGGGCAGTAACGGGGAGGCCACAGCCAGATGGGCAGGTCTTCTGCTTTCCAGATTGCCCAGTCAGGATTGATGGTCTCCGGCTCCTGAAGCTGCAGAAGATGTCCGAGACACCAGGTGATGGCATCCTTCCCGCAGAGGATGTAGCCGTCTTTTCTGGAAACAGGCGTGCTGTTGATATCGGAGAGTGCCTCAGCGATGGCCATTGCCACCTGAGGCTTTTCGGCGATGAAAAGTTTCATAAGATGCCCTGATAGTGAAAGAAAGGATGTGTGGTGACTGGCGGCAGGCGGGCAGAAGCCTCTGTCGTCAGACATGAGATGTATATTTCATTTTTTGGTGAAATTTCTTGTTTTGGTGTATTTTATGTGTATGGAGGCTATAATATGTTTAACGTGATAACCCACCCTGCAGCACTGGATGAACTGCTTGAGCTACCAGACGATCTGCGAGGTCGCATGACCAGACTAATTGAGCGACTGGAGAAAGAAGGCAACAAACTGAAGATGCCCCATAGTCGTGTAATCGGTGGGGGGCTCTTTGAACTAAGAGTAGGGGATAAAAACATCGCAAGAACGCTGTATGCTTACGCGACTGGTAACGAAATTTACCTGTTACATGCATTTGTAAAAAAGACACAGAAAACACCAGTGAAGGCTATAGAAATCGCCAGAAATCGCCTGAAGGAGATGAACTGATGAAAGCAAAAGGCATTCCGTTTAACGAAGTAAAGGAAAAACTTCTCAACACTCCAGAAGCTATCAAAGGATACGAAGAGGCTGATAAAGAGCTGGAGATGGTCGAAATGTTATACAAAATGAGGGAAAAAGCTGGTTTAACAAAGTCAGCTCTGGCTGAACGAATGGGGTTACGTCCGTCAGCCATCAGCCGCCTGGAAAGCAATCCTTTAGGGGCAAGCATGAAAACTTTATCAAAATATGCCCAGGCATGCGGTGCTACGATTAATATTAATGCCGTCTATTGATAATCCCTTTTCACCACCCCGTCCAGTAGGGCGGCGTCTTAATTAAGGTAAGGGCAGGAGGTGAGCGCTTCCTGCCCTTTAATAATTGCAGAGGGCACCATACGGTGCCCTGAGAGAGACGGCAGGTGGAGAGTCATTAATTAAATGACGTGGGGATTGGTCCCAGAATTTTCTCCATCTCCGCGCGCTCTTTCTCCATCGATTTGTCCAGTGCTGCCTGCTCTTCCGGTGACAATTCAGGGATTCGTGGCAGTTCAACATATTCCGGTTCATCCGATGCTGAATGGTTTGCATTCTGCTGCTGGCGTTCACGCGCGCGCTCCTCGTCTTCCTTGCGCTGCATTTCCGCCTGCCATGCTTTAAGTTTTTGCGCGTTTGCATGGGCCTGTGCGACTTTTTCGGCATGAGTCATATTACTGCCGGTCGTGATGGAAATATCCGGAACGATGAGGCCTGATATATCCTCCAGTTTCTCGCGCAATGAGAATATGCGTGACTGGAATCTGTTGTCACCGCTGTGATTATTCATGAATTGAGTGATGAGTTCATAAAATCTTTCGTTTTTACCGAAATCACTTCATTTGATGAATGGATATCGCGGCAGATTCGTATGTAATGTGATTAACTTATTACTTTCAATTCCGTAAGCGCTGATATTAGACGGGCTGAGGCCTATAACGTCCAGTTCACCGTTGGGGAATACTTTCACATATAACAGATTACCGTTAATGTTATCTATACCCACCCAGGTGGAATGGTAGCGGAGAAATATCTCATCTCTCCATCCCCGTGCAAGAGTGAATCCTGTTTCTTCCTTCACATATTCAACAACTCTTTTCAGGACTGCTGTTCGTTTGTGCATAGTCCAGAAGTGGATGATGACTGGAATGAAAGATATAAATAACCAAAACCATGCCCAGTAGTAAAATCTGTCATGCGTTCTGGTATAATAAAAACCGGTATTATTTGATATGGTAAACCAACAGCAAAATAAAATTAAAGGGAATGCAGCAAAAAAGTACGGATACCATAATGCCTGAGCGATTTCCTGATACCATTTATATCTCTTTACTTCGCTATACATAACTCTCTCCCCTGCCAATATTATTGCTTTTATTATTTTAATATTGCAGGGGGGGAGTAGTCAATGGAATTAACTTTTTATACCATCATCATTTTTGTTTGTATCCTTCTTCTGAATAATGTTTGTGGCAGGAGATCTTCTTAAGTTACTGCCGCCAGAAACAAATATACCTTTTACAGACTCAACCATGCCGGAGAATGTATTTGCTGCCTCTCTTCCTCCGAGGAAAGCTATAATATAATCTGGCATGTAAGCCTGAAGTGCAAATATATTGGTGTTCTTGCCCCCTTATTTTCAGACAGGGGTTGTATCTTAAGTTAACATTACCCGCTGACGTCGATATTCTCGCGGAGAGCGATAACCCAACGCACTATGCGGATGGTTTTCATTGTAATGC
>Ga0129317_1001842_pt1 | contig 13898 bp, 13 predicted proteins | sample Cm1ome_FD_94430 | JGI IMG/M metagenome (GOLD analysis project Ga0129317, IMG submission 94430) | Eastern black-and-white colobus group fecal microbial communities from Wisconsin, USA - Cm1105 metagenome | ecosystem: Host-associated > Mammals > Digestive system > Large intestine > Fecal | place...
TCGAGGTGGTTGTAGTGTCCATTGTGAACGTTCTCCTGAGTGTAGATGTTCTGTCCAAGAGCTGTGTTCATGTATGCTCCCTCAAGATCATGTGTAGCAAGAGCGTTACCAGCAAGTACTGCATCAGCATATCCGTTTGAGATGATTGCTGAAAGAGCTCTTCTTGCTCTGATGTCAAATGAGAATGCAGGTCCGAGTACCCATACTACGTTTCCGTTCTCCTTCTCGTGCTTGAGAAGCTCTACGATTTCGTCGATATCCTTACCGAACGCAGTCTCTCTTGATCTTCCTGTTCTGAATGCGAATGTATCTCCTGAGCCTCTCTCCTCATTGAATCCATTAGCATGCATGTAGATTCCCTCTTCGCAGTTTTCAGTTCTTCCAACTACTACGAGGTCACCCTTCTTGAGTCTTCTTGCCTCATATGACTGCATCTTCTCGCCGTCGAACATTGGAACAGTGTCCATTCTGCTCTCCTCAAGAAGGAGCCACTCGCCATCAACCTTAAAGTATTCAGGGAAAATACTGTTAGCATGGAAGTTGTCTGGAGCAACTCCATCCTTAGGTGCAGGAACGAGCACACAATTTGGGGCATTTGCAAATTTCTCCTGAGTGAAATCAGGATGAGTATACTTTCTGAGTTCAAAAGACATTAATATATCCTCCTTAATGTTTCCGTACATTTCTTTGATGTCTGTATTCTAAATGTAATCATCAAAAAAACTCATATTTTGCTCAAGAAATCTCATTTTCTGCCAAATTTCTTTTCTTCAAGTCCGGAAGCTCCCCGAATTCACGGAGTTTAGCTACACTCGACATAAAGCTTCAGGCCGTTCATAAAGCTTGAGATGCTGACTCTTCCTCCAGTTGTGCTTATGCCCTGAATATAATTCATCTCTTCCCTTAGACAAACGAAGTCAAAAACATAGTTCGCATATACAACGAAAACCTCATTATCGAAATCCGATAATCCGATTCTCGCAGCATTTTCAAGGCCTCTCTTGATTGCACGCCTGATCTGCTGTTCGATATTCTTAAGCGAAACCCCTGTTTTCTCGCTGAGCTCATTAAGCATATCCTTATCGTAATCGCAGTTTCTTTCGCACATCATTTCGATAAGTAGCTTGATGAACGCACTTCCCTTCTGATTTCTCATGTCGATTGAGCCAAGAAGAATATCAACTCTGTGCATCTTATCGGCCATTTTCAGATCCTCTTCTGTATGATCCGCAAGTGTAGCCTCCTTCAAAGTGCCTGCAGCAACCTCCTTAAGCTTCTCGACACCTGCAGATCTTGAATCACCACCTAGAACATCATGAATGCCATTTACGATTCTTTTCATCTTAATCTTCTCAGCAACATTTCCAAGAACCCTGTTCGCCTCAATAATACTTACAGGCTTGCTCATAAAAAACTCGATGCCGGCTTCGTATGCCTTCGCTACCATTTTCTTATCGTCGACTTTAGATAGCATAACAAAGCATATATCCGGTGCACGCTTCTTCACAAGCTCAACAAGCTCAACCCCATCCATCTCCGGCATAAGATAATCCACGATCACAATATCCGGGCGCTTCTCAATTATTTCGTCTACCGCATCCTGCGCGTCAGTATTTCGTCCGACAACACTTCCAAAGCCTTTATCTTCTATCATCTTCGCGATTGACTGCACAACCGCCTTCGAATCATCAACAACATAGTATTTCATAGTACCCTCACAACCTGTCCTTGTTAATATAAATTCTGATGTCTGTATAACTCTCTCCGTCCGAATCAACCGTAATCCTACCGCCAAAATCCTCTTCCACGTAGTTCTTCACCAGATTCAGCCCGAGTCCTCGCTGAATGTATCCTGTCTCATAGTCAAACTTTGACGAATATCCCGAAATAAACATATCCACCTTAGTCTCGTCATCAATTCCCGGACCGTTATCTCGCACGCCAATAATAATCTCGTCTTCCGCACGCTTGGTGTAGACAATCACCTCACCGCCTGGCGTACCATCAATTGCCTCTACAGAATTAGTAACAAGATTCCTTATAATAGAAAGCATCTTGTACGGCTCTGCAATATCAAATTCAGCGTCTAGCTCGAGATTGATCTCCGTATCGAATCCGCGTGAGCGGGCAAAAGCAGTTACGTTCTCCCTCACAATCTCCGCGACAAACGAGATGCTAAGGGTCTTCTGAAGCTCCTTTTTGCCCGTAAGCTTCTCGATAACAAAGAGCATATTACGATATTCACCCTTTATTTCATGCATTCTAACGGCAATCTCATGAGCCTTTGATGAAATCTTAGGAGGATAGTGTTCCTGGGAGAGCACTCTATTAAATTCATACGCTTCCGCCATAAGATTCTCGATTTCCGTCATATTCTTCCGAATCATAACAAGCTCTTCTGAAAGTGTGGTCATATCATCGTAAACACTGAGAAGATCCTTCCACTGTTGCTGCTTGGCGTTGTACCTCATCACCAGTCTGAGCGCAAGTATAATAATGAAAACAAGTGCAGTTCTCACAGTAGCTACTACAAAAATCTTATATAGCACCAACCAGGTAACCTCATCACCACCAAACATCTGGAAACGAAACAGCTTCTCTATCATGTTTCCATAAATCTCGGAAATAAGGATGACCGGAATGTATAAGTAGCATGATCTTTTGGCAGGGACGAAGAGCTGCAGCAAGCTGAAGACAAGTCCGTATACCATAAAGAATATCATATCCGGAAAAATATCGCCGAAAGCCTGATCTCTACTTGGGAATGTATAGTAGGTTAATATAAATCTGCTCACTGGAGATAGAAATGTAGCTACCCCAACGTAGAACGTGATGGCGCCATCTTCCTTAATATGAAGTACCAGAAAGATACCGAGGATTACTACATCAAAAGCGATTACGAAGCCCTTGGTAGCAATTTCACCCGGAGTGATCTGAACACATGATGTAATAAATATTAGTATGCAAAATCCTATATTTGCAAGATTGTCATTTGTACCATCTGTTTTGTTCGGCACGTTTCTTCCTCTCAATCATTTTTATTTGCTTTATGATTATCACACTCTTTTATGATTTTGTCCAATAATTAACAAAGTTGTAGTAAAATTCTTCATGGACGTGATTATTTTTGAATGTTTTTGAATTGCCTAAATTTAATATAGTCAACAAAGGTATTATTCATAACTAAGGAGGCTACACACAAATGAAAAACAAATACCTAGGAAAGCTAATGCTTCTCTTCGTAGCTGTTGCTTGGGGAAGCTCAATGGTTGTAATCAAGGGATCAACTGACACTCTTCCTGCCGGCGGACTTCTCGCATGCAGATTCACAGTTGCCAGCATCATGCTTCTGATTGCCAACTACAAGAAACTCAAACTAATTGACAAGGATTACATCAAGAGTGGTCTTATCATCGGAGTATGTCTATTCGGTGCATATTTCACACAGACAATCGGAGTAATGCTTGAGATGCCTGGCAAGAGCCACTTCCTCTCATCAGCATACTGTGTATTTGTTCCATTCATTGGATGGGCTGTCCTAAGAAAGAAGCCAACAGGCTACAACATAGCAGCTGCGGCAATGTGCGCTATCGGAATCATTCTTGTTTCCGTAAGCGGCGGACTTCAGATCAGCTTCGGAGATTCAATCTCAATCCTCTCATCAGTATTCTGGGCTTCACAGATTGTTGCAATCGCAAAGTGGGGTAAGGGAAAGGATCCTGTAATCATCACAATGCTTCAGTTCATGGTATCTGGTGCGCTTGCATGGGTATTCACACTCACTCAGGAGAACTTCACTTCTGTTCAGTGGAACGCTGGAGCTATCGGCGGAGTACTCTACCTCGGAGCTATCTGCTCAGGACTTTGCTTCCTGTTCCAGACAATCGCTCAGAAGACAGAGGATCCAACAAGCGTATCAATCATCCTAAGCTTCGAGAACATCTTCGGTATCGTTTTCGGAATGATTTTCTTCAACGAGCAGCTCACACCAAAGTCAGTACTTGGATTCACACTGATGTTTGTAGCTATCATCGTTGCAGAGACAGAGCTTTCATTCTTAAAGCCTAAGAAGGCAGAGACTAAGACAGTGCAGACTGCAGATGCTGATATAGCATAGACTTCACAAACACAATAGCCCGCCAGGCTTTATAATGCACTGGCCCGCTGGGCTAGGAAACAAAGCAGGCCCGCTGGGCGCGAAACATATGCTGCCCGCTGGGCTGCTGTTCCCGGTGTATCCCCAATACACATCAAAGGAACAAACCTTCATAATAAAGAATAAAGAACAAAAGTAGAAAATTACCTCAAGAAGCCCGGATCCCCAATCCGAGCTTCTTTTCTTTTAGAATATTGCGGTCCCCCAGCTCACATAGTGATGGGTTGTCCATATCCTACGATTTTGATAATTCATGGACAACTCACTTGTCCATATCCGGTGATTCCGATCGTTCATGGACAGATCATTTGTCCAGATTCAGAGATTATGATAGTTTATGGACATGGCTCTTGTCCATAAACATGTGTTTTTAATGTTTCATGGACAACCCAATTGTCCATATTCAAAGGTCTTGGAGAATTATGGACGCGATAGTCCTTCATATATTATTTTCACAATCAATAGATGAGGATTATCTTGTCCAAAGAAATTTATTTCAGAGATTCTACGCCAATTACTCCGTCCAAGGAATCCCATTTATAGAGTTTTTCGCCAATTGCCCAGTCCAAGAGAATCTGATTCCAAAGCTTTTCGCCGACTGCCCGATCCACGAAAATCTGATTCTTGAGTTTTACGCCAACTGCTCTGCCATTTTCAATGCGATAATCCAGTAAAAAGCCCCAAGGCATTTCTACCTCAGGGCCTCTGATTCTATTCTGATTCTAACTGTTACTGAATCCACTTCTGGCTCCAGTTCAACATCTGATTCAATATCCGATTCCGATTCTGAATCTGGTTCCAGCTCTTACTCTACAGTTACACTCTTAGCAAGGTTTCTTGGTCTGTCAATCTCGCAGCCTCTGTTGTATGCAACATGATATGCGAGCATCTGGAGTGGAATTACCGAAAGTAGTGGTGTCACTTCATCTCTGCACTCTGGAATATAGAGTGTCTCATCTGAGTGTTCCTCAATTGTAGTTCTTCCTTCCTTGGCAATTGAAATGATATGAGCATTTCTTGCCTTAACCTCCTGGATGTTAGAAACCATCTTGTCGAAGAGGCGATCCTGAGTTGCAAGTGCAACAAGGATTGTCTTAGGCTGCATAAGAGCGATTGTTCCGTGCTTCATCTCACCTGCTGCAATAGCGAATGATGAAATGTATGAAATCTCCTTAAGCTTGAGTGATCCCTCATATGCAACACTTGAATCAACTCCACGTCCGATGAAGAAGAAGTCATCTCTATCGTAGTAGTTCTTAGCAATCTCCTTGATTTCAGGCTCAAGCTTGAAGCACTCTTCCATCTTCTCAGGAATTGCCTTAAGCTCATCAACGAACTCCTTATAGTCGTCAGCATCAATTGTGCCCTTAAGCTCAGCAAAGTAAAGTGCGAGCATGTAGAGGCAAAGAAGCTGAGTTGTGTAAGCCTTAGTTGAAGCTACAGAAATCTCAGGGCCTGCGAAAGTATAGAATACTTCGTGTGACTCTCTTGCTACTGAGCTTCCTACTACGTTAACGATTGAGATTACATGAGCGCCCTTTCTCTTAGCCTCACGGATTGCCTCAAGAGTATCAGCAGTCTCACCTGACTGTGAAATTCCGATGAAGAGAGTCTTCTCGTCAACGAATGGATCTCTATATCTGAACTCTGATGCAACATCAATCTCAACTGGAATTCTTGCAATCTTCTCAATTACGTATCTTCCTACAAGACCTGCATGGTAAGCAGTTCCGCATGCTACAATTACGATCTTGTTGTATTCGTTAAGTTCCTCGGCAGTCATATCGATTCCGTAAAGCTTGATTCTTCCGTCCTCAGTAAGGCTTCTTGAAAGAGTCTCTCTGATGCCCTCTGGCTGCTCGTGAATCTCTTTCATCATGAAGTGTTCGTAATCACCCTTCTCAGCAGCGCTTACATCCCAGCCGATGTGCATTGTATCTCTTTCGATCTTGTTGTCATTCTCATCGTAAATAGTGATATCATCAGCAGTTACAACTACTGTATCACCAGTCTCGATGAGGATTACATCCTTAGTGTACTTAAGAATTGCACAGAAATCTGATGCAACAAAATTACATCCCTTACCCTTTGCAGCGATAAGCGGAGCATTACGTCTGTAAGCTACGAACTCATCTGGGTGATCCTTCTGTACAGCAACAAGTACGAAAGTACCTTCCATTACTGCTGCAGATTTATCGATAGCCTTCTTAAGGCTTCCTGTCTCGTCGTAGTACTTTGAGACGAGCATTACAGCAACCTCTGTATCTGTCTCTGAAAGGAACTTATATCCTTCCTCAATAAGCTGCTCTCTAAGCTCAACATAGTTCTCAATTGTTCCGTTGTGAACAAGCGCAATACTTCCGTCATTGTTGTAATGAGGATGTGCATTAGTTGTTGATGGAATTCCATGAGTAGCCCATCTTGTATGGCCTATACAAACGTGGCCGCCAAGCTGCTCATCACCGATGAGTCTTCTTAGGTTGGCAATAGCTCCAACTGTCTTTCTGATCTTAACCTCGCCATCACTTACGACTGCAATTCCGGCAGAGTCATAACCTCTGTATTCGAGCTTCTCAAGACCATCTACAACGATCTCCTGTGGAGAGTCCTTTCCCACATAACCAACGATTCCGCACATAAAAAAATGTCTCCTTTACTGATATGGCGTACCATAACGCCACTGATATAACTCAATGACCCAATAACCTAATAACCCAAAATTTCTGGCGATCTGTTATTTATTGCCGTACTTGTCCACAAACATGCCTGCGATCTCCTCGGCATATCCCTGAATCTCGTCAATATCCTCGCCCTCGAGCATGACTCTGATAAGAGGCTCAGTACCTGAAGGTCTGATCAGGACTCTGCCTGTACCGTGAAGCTTTGCCTCAACCTCGTCGATTCTTGCCTTAATCTCAGCATCCTTAAGAGCCTCTGTTCTCTTATCCTTATCAACAGCCGCATTAACAAGCGCCTGAGGATAAATCTTAATCTCATCTCTAAGCTCTGAAAGCTTGCGACCTGAGTTCATGTATGCCTTCATGAACTGAAGTGATGAGAGGATTCCGTCACCTGTTGTAGTGTGCTCGGCAAAAATCATATGTCCTGACTGTTCACCTCCGAGCATCGAGCCTGTTTCTCTCATTGATTCGAGCACATATCTGTCACCTACAGCAGTCACATCAACACCGATTCCCTGCTCCTCAAGATACTTGTGCAGACCGATGTTACTCATAACTGTTGCAGTAATATTCTTTCCGTTAAGCTTGCCCTGCTCCTTGAGCATTGTTCCGCAAATGCACATAACTCTGTCGCCGTCGATAATTCGACCGAGCTCGTCGATAACAATCAGTCTGTCGGCATCTCCGTCATATGCAAAACCAACGTCAGCACCCATCTCAACTACCTTCTTCTGAAGATTCTCAGGGTGAGTTGAACCGCATCCGTTGTTGATATTGATTCCATCTGGCTCATTGGAAATTACCGTAACCTCAGCGCCAAGTCTTGTGTAGACCATCTCTGCCGCCTGGTATGAAGCACCGTTCGCAGTGTCGATGCAGATCTTCACGCCATCGAGTCTTCTGTCAAAAGTGCTGAGCAGGAACTCTGCGTACTCTTCAAGAGCAATCTCTGAGTCACGCCATGTACCTATTGCATCGCCGATGAATTCCGGATGATGGAACTCATGTGAAAGAATAATATCTTCAATCTTCTCCTCTGTTGCATCATCAAGCTTGTAGCCATCGCGGTTGAACAGCTTAATTCCGTTGTACTCAAAAGAATTGTGTGATGCAGATATAACAACACCTGCATCAGCGCCATGTTTTCTTACAAGGTAAGCAACAGCTGGAGTAGGAATTACTCCAAGTCTTACTGCGCGTCCGCCAACCGACATAATTCCGGCAGCCAGAGCACTCTCAAGCATGTCGCCACTGATTCTTGTATCCTTACCAATAAAAAATACAGGGTGCTCATGCTCACTACTAAGAACAAATGCAGCAGCTTTACCAATGTCATATGCAAGAGATGCTGTCAGTTCTCTGTTGGCAATGCCCCTTACTCCGTCTGTACCGAATAATCTACCCATTAGACAAAACTCCTCTTAAATATAAATAATCTACTCACTTCTTAATCTTAACAGTATTCACAAGAGAGCTGTTGGCGATATATACACCATCAGGAAGATTATACTCTATCTTCGCCTCGTCTCCGGCCTTAAGGCCTGTAACATCTGCTGTTGCTGTAATTGAATCTATTGCACCGATAATCTTAGCCGCACCCTTGATATCAACTGTATCAGGAATGCTGGTCTTAAGATCATTGTCCTTAATCCAGTCCTCACCCTTGACTGTAAGCTCAAGCTTGGCAGTCTTTACAGAACCTGCACTGTAAGTGATATCAACTGTCTCCGGCCTTATTACTATATTGTTTACGACTTCGCCGTCTGCTGTCATTGCAACCGGCTTGCCGATGATGTCCTTCTCATAATTGTTGTCTTCTGTTCCTGCTGCAGAAATAGTCTGTGCTGCAAGTGCAACATAGGCAACCTTCTCAACCTGTGACTTGGCACCCATAACGCTTACCATCTCAGTGTCGCGGGTTAAAACCACAGGTTCCATTGACTTGTCCTGTGTATTGCTGTAAGTCGCTGTAACAGGCACATCCTTGTTAAGTGATGATGTAACCTTGATAGTCACATTCTCAACATTCTGATCCTTAACACTGCTTCCGTCAGGTGTGCTCACCTTGACCTCCAGAGTGTTATCTCCATTGACCGCGCTACTAACGTCAATTACAGCAGAAAAATCGCTCGCATCAGTATCAAGTATATCTGTTCTTGCGATGCGAACCTTGATCTTAGTCTCTGTGTCCGACATGCTCTCAATACCGAGTCCACGATCTGCAAGCTTGTCGAGTCCAACGCATGTAATCGGAATATCGCTGTAACTTCTTGTAACCGTCGGATTAACCTCAGAAACAACGTAAAACCATGAGAAGAAAGCGATAAGAATCGCAATAACGATATTCACTCTGTTTATTCTCTTATTCTTCTTAATATCAGTCATAAACAGCAGCTCCTCTTCTACTTGCCGATAAAGCCCTTGATTCTCTTCATTCCAGGCTTGTTCTTCTCATGTGGGATATATAACTCCATAAGGGTCTTTTCAATAGTCTTAATGTCAAGAAAACGCTTGAGCATTCCGTTCTGCGCAATGCTTATTGCACCAGTTTCCTCAGAAACAACGATAACAAGCGCATCTGAAACTTCACTTAATCCAAGTGCAGCTCTGTGTCTTGTTCCTAGGTTCCTTCCAATATTGTGCTTCTCAGTCAGAGGAAGTACGCAGCTTGCCGCCTTGATTCTGTCCTCTCTTATAATTACTGCACCGTCGTGAAGCGGTGAACCCTCATAGAAAAGATTGCCTATGAGTCGTGCAGTAATGTTCGCATCAACGATATTACCAGTCTCGATGATATCATTAAGCATTGTGCCTCTCTCGATTGCGATAAGGCCGCCCGTTCTTGAAGCACTAAGTTCTCCAATCGCATCAGTAAGCTCCGATACGATTACAAGTGCCTCGTCCTTATCTATGCTCTTGAACTGCCCACCTGAAACAAAAGTCTTCTGACCTACCTTCTCAAGGCCACGTCTCAGCTCCGGCTGGAAAATTACAACGATTGCAAACATTCCGACCGTAACCAGACTCTTAAGAAGCCAGTTCAGCAGGCTCAGATCAAAAATGCTAGACAACAGGAAGAGACCCATAAGAATCGCAATACCCTTCACCAGCTGAAGCGCTCTTGTCTCTCTTATGAATCCAAGCACCTTGTAAATAAGATATGCGACGATTGCTATATCAATAACATCCGCGATCTGCATACTCATTAGAATACTTAACATGCTTTCCCCTTCCCTGCTGCCTTAAATCTTTAACTAGTCTCAGATGTCCGCTACTCTGCCGGCATCTCCATGGCCTTGGAAATCTTATCCTTAGCCTTGCCAATACTGTCCTGATCCTGAGTCATAACATATGCATAGCTGTCGCCTGTGCTGTATGTCTGCTCAGATCCGTCAAATCCTGTAATTGTATTCTTCTTGATGTCCCAGTCGAGACCCTCTCTTAGCTGCATCTTCATCAGACCTCTGATCTCAGAAGATGACATATTCATCTCAAAATAATCGTCAAGAGAATTCAGGATCTTACTGAATCTAAGAAGCATAGTAGTACCGCTTGTCGCCTTCTTGAGAAGAGCCTCCATAACGGCCTGCTGGTTCTTGATTCTCTGGTTGTCTCCTGTTAAGAAAGCCTTTCTCTCACGGGCAAAAGCGAGAGCCTGCTTTCCGTTCATCTTGTTCCAGCCCTTCTGTACTGTCCAAGACTTCATCTTAACCGGATTGAACTTGTACTCCGAATATACATTCAGTCCACCAACCGCGTTGATGAATTCCTCTACAGTTGAGAAGTTAACCTTTACATAATAGTTGATTGTAATTCCAAGAAGATCCTCCAGCGCACCTATAGTGCAGTCTGTTCCGTAGAATCCTGTGTGAGTCAGCTTGTCCATCGCATAATCGTGGTCAATAAGTCTTATCTCATAGTCTCTAGGAATTGATGTCAGTAGCACCTTGCCAGTCTTAGGATTAACAGTAGCAATCATGTTAACATCAGATCTTCCCTCAGTATCAATCGTACCTCTTGTATCAATACCTGTAATCAGGACATTGAATGGTTCCTCTGTAACCTGAACCGCCTTAGGGTTATCATCATTGGTTACCTTGTCCAGAAATGAAAGTGCACCCATCGCATATGCCGAACCTACAGAATAAACCATAAGCAGGCATACACTCATCACAGTTGCAAAAACCTTGGCCCACATCTTGATGTTCTTAAAGAACAGCTGTATGAACAGCACTGTACTCAGCAGAACCAGAATAACAATAACCGTAACTAGAAGCTTCGCCGGCAGTATGTCTATCTTAACCATTACTGACGAGAAAAGCACTAGGGCAATAGTATATATTACGGATAGAATCCTTGTAAATTTGTAAAAGCCTCTATTCTTCCTACGTCGCCTTGACCTTCTGCGGTACGCTTCATAGGCCTTCTGTTCGTCGTTACTCATCGTCACCTCTTATCTAGCAGTCTCAATGAGACCGTATGCATCTCCCTTTCTCTTATATACAACGTTTACTGACTCAGTATCCATGTCAAAGTAAACAAAGAAATCGTGTCCAAGCATCTCCATCTGGAGAATTGCCTCTTCAGCAACCATTGGCTCTAGCTCAAAGTGCTTTCTCTTGATTACTGAAATCTCTTCCTCTACGTCCTCGTCAACCTCTGGGATGAACTCGAACTTGAGAGCTTCGTTCTTCTGGTATCTTGACTCAAGCTTACCCTTGAACTTAGCCATCTGGTTAGAGAGCTTAGCAATCGCAATGTCCATAGCCTCATATACGTTGTCTGAAATTTCCTCTGCTCTGAAGATATTATTCTTAGCCTTGATAGTGGCCTCAAGCTTAGTTGCCTCTCTGAATCTTGAAAGAACAACTGTAGCAGTTACATCATCGTTGAAGAACTTGCCGAGCTTCTCGAACTTCTTCTCGATATTAGCCTGTAGCTTCTCGCTTGCTTTGTAATTCTTAGTGATAATCTGCACCTTCATAGCCGATACCTCCTTTGAATATAATATTCTGTTTATATTTTATCATATAGTGTGTGGACTTTGTGTACAAAATATGTAGATGCTCTCCCTAAAGACGCCACATATTGTTAATTATCACAGATTATTATTATCTCATGAAACTGACGGAAAAACTTTTAAATCTTATTTATCCCCCATCCCTATATTGTGCGTCATGTGGCAAAATCATAAATGCAACAAGAACCTATAGTCTTTGTAACACATGCATGGATCAGATGAAATGGACACTAGGACGCACGTGTCTAAAATGCGGCAAGCCCCTCGCCGACCATAACCCTCGTGAGATCTGTTTTAGTTGCTCCGAAAACCCGCATCACTACGACCATGGATGTTGCTGCACGGAATACGGGTCGGTGGAAAGAGCCCTGATTTTTGGCCTTAAATACAATTCGAAGACGGAGAATGCGGACATCATCGCAGAAATCATGTACGACCGCCTCGTGTCGCTTGGCTCACCCGTGTATGATTTTCTCGTACCAGTTCCGATGTTCACGGCCAAAAGGCTCTCTCGTGGCTACAACCAGGCCGCGCTGATTGCTTCGGGACTTTCGCGACTAACTCTCATCCCGTCCCCCGCTGGAATCCTCGTCCGTGAGAAGGAGACGAGAGCGCTGAGAGGACTCAGCCCTGCGGAACGTCGTGTTGAGCTTAGAGGCGTTTTGGCAGAGGAGAGAGAAGTTGTCTTGTGCAAGGGAAGGATGTACTTCTGATTGACGATATTTATACGACTGGAGCGACGATTGATGAATGTGCGAGGGTGCTTCGGGAATGCGGGGCGGCGCGAATTGATTTTATGTCTTTTGCATCTGGCGCGGATGTAGTAAAATAGTAAGGCTTAGGTCTCACCATGTTCGTGGTTGAAAGTCCAGGCCAGCTACGGGCAAAGGGATCCACGTAAGCTGCAATGGTTAGGTATCCGGCAGTGATCATGGCGTAGTTTAGATGTAAGTCCTCCGCAAAGCGGGTCAAGGCGAGTGTGGGGTCAAAGACCAGGTCGAGTGGTGAGATCATAGCTTTTATTTTAGACTTTTGGAGGCGAGATATGCCCACGCGGCTCCTCTGGGAAGTCTGCATTCGGGAAGAGGTATTTTATGAGCAGTATTGAATACGATAACGACATATATTACGGCGACCTTTTGCTGATCAAGAAGCGTGTCAACGAGTGGGCCGAGTCGCATCCGCGCGGTGCATGGAACAAGTACGGCAAGATTGTTCTTGGAGTCGCTTGCCTTGCTGCAATCATCGGCGCTTACTATTTAGATCCGAATGCTTCGACTAAGAACCTTTCGACGCTGACAGTTACAATGCTTGTGGCTTTTACGCTCTGCATCATCGGAGCAAGACAGCTTAACGTGATGACACAGCCGCCTTTCGGCAAGCTTTTTAACATCAGATTTGAGGCGAGCACCAAGAGCATCATCTGCTTCTATCAGCAGGGCATGACTGAGTACATGTACGAGATCAAGGACAATAACATCAGGGAATGGGTTGTCGACGAGAAGTCATGGTGCTTCTATTTTGGAGGTAAGGGCGAGCTAAGCCGTAATACCAAGGAAGGCTTCGAACGAATGGGAACTGTTAAGGGCTTCTACATGCTGATTCCTTTTGACGAGTTCGAGGTTGATGATATCATCGCACCATATGGTGATCTCGTAACAAGAGCCGATGGAACTCTAAGAGAGAGATTCCTTAAAGAAGGCATTAAGACAAACTGCATTCAGTAGCGATGACGCGATGGCACAGTAACTGAATATAGATTTAAGCACACAGTAGCCCTGTGTGCTCTTTTTTTGCGAATTCATAAATATGCGAAGATAGATCTCTGGTAAACGGCAAATCATCCGTGCTACAGGTTCCTACTACCGCGGGCAAAAGTCCTTTCCCTTCTAATCTTATAAGATTCTGCGTGCCGACGCGTCGAGATTTCTACTGGCAGCTGCTGTTACCAATTTACACTATTTACCAACATTGGATCCTTAAAACTACCAATTTAAATTCTATAAAAGAAATGGTACGCAGTGTAGCTGGTTTCAAAGCA
>Ga0129317_1001851_pt1 | contig 13835 bp, 6 predicted proteins | sample Cm1ome_FD_94430 | JGI IMG/M metagenome (GOLD analysis project Ga0129317, IMG submission 94430) | Eastern black-and-white colobus group fecal microbial communities from Wisconsin, USA - Cm1105 metagenome | ecosystem: Host-associated > Mammals > Digestive system > Large intestine > Fecal | place...
GGGCCATCAACGTGGCCGCCGACGCGGTGAACGCGGGCATCGCCCCCAAGGGCATCGTGCTGGCCGACGCCATGACCCGTGAGCAGGCCGCCCAGATGGCGTTCCAGACCCTGACCGCCGACACTGTGTACTACACCAACAAGGGCACCACTGTCATCGGCTCCGACGGCATGCAGGTTATCGTGGGTGCTTCCGCCCCCGTGAAGGTCGCCAACAGCACGACCGATGATTACCGCACCGTGAAGGGCGACAAGGACGAGGTGCAGCAGTTCTGCGAGAAGTACTTCTCTGACCTGACCCTGAACAGCAATAACCACGACGATTTCGGCCGTCCCTCCGACCAGTGGAAGAACGGCACCAAGGAGATCGGCACCTATGCTTCCACCGCCGATGCCTCTTACTCCGAGAAGGTCAGCTCCAAGACCCTGTACTCCGACCTGGGCCTGGATAAGACCACTACTGTGGATGTGACCGAGGACGGTAAGGCCAATGGCACCTTCACCATCGAAAAGGGCAACAGCGACGACGAGCTCGGCGGCAACGGCGTTCTGGTCGAGGCTTTTGTGGACAACGACGACAACGTGACCCTGGTGGTCATCAACACCTACGTGGGCGAGATCTCCAAGGTTACCGCCGCGAAGGACGGCGATGACCGCTATGTCACCGTGGACGGCAAGAAGTTTGAGACTGAGTCCTTCGAGAAGGACGACGTGGTTCTCTACACCATGGCTGATGGTGAGATCCAGACCATGACCCTGGCCGAGGTGGTTGAGGGCGTCGAGGTCACCAAGACCACCGGCGATTCCAGCTTCGTGGCTGACGGCGAGACCTACAAGTACAGCGCGAAGATGTCCAATAAGGGTGATGTCAAGGTCGACAGCGTGCTGGACCTGTACCTGGATTCCTATGGCTATGTCATTAAGGTCGACGTATCCAAGGCCTCCAGCGACTACGCCTACGTCGTGAACACCGGTGCCGATGAGGGCCGCTATGACGACGAGAGCTCCTACTATGCCAAGCTTCTGCTGGCCGACGGCACCGTGGTCGAGGCCGAGGTCGATGAGGACTGTCTGAGCGGCGACAACTTTAAGGCGAAGGAAACCGCTCTGAAGGGCATGCAGGGTTACATCGTGGAGTACAGCAAGAACTCCAAGGACATCTACACCATCAAGGGCGTCAGCGATTCCAGCCTGACCAAGGGCAAGAAGGTCGAGATCAACAAGGGCGAGTCCGCCATGACTCTGGACACTAAGACTGTCTACGCCAACAGCAAGACCGTCTTCCTGGTGCAGACCGGCACCGGCAACAAGGCCACCTATAAGTCCTACACCGGCTATGCCAATGTTCCCGACCTGAAGGACAACAGCGGCAACTTTGTTTACTACTGCAAGAGCGGTAGCACTGTGGCTACCATGGTCTTCATCTCCGATGTGTCCGCGAGCTCTGACGACATCGTATATGTCCTCAGCTCCAAGGCCGGCACCAAGGTGAAGGACAGCGACAACACCTACTACGAGTACAAGGCTGTTGTCAACGGTGAGATCACCACTGTCAAGATGGATGAGGAGCTGAAGGACAGCTATCCCAGCGGCAATGTCCTGAAGACCGATATTCTGCTGAACGTTATCGCCTATGCGGATGCCGAGAACGAGATTCTGGACGCCTCCGCCTGTGAGGAGTACAGCAAGGTCAATACCGATGATACCTATCAGCTTCCCGGCGTGGAGGTCAAGGCTGAGGCCGAGGATGGTATCATCGACCTGGGCGGCAAGAGCTACGCTGTTTCCGACGATGTCGAGGTCTATGCCGTCACCAAGGGCAAGAAGATCGAGACTGGCTCTCTGAGTGATGTGGAGAAGGGCATGACGGTTACCGCCATCGTGAAGAACGGCGAGATCGTCACCATCTTCTACGGTTCCACCACCTCCTCCGGCAACGACAAGGCTGAGATCGCCGGCGACGTGACCACCGAAAACATTGCCTCCAAGAACGAGCTGCTTTTCCTGGACAACGGCGCCTATGTTCTGGAGTCCACTCCCAACGACATTGCCAGTGATGTTCACGGCGAGGCCAACGAGAATATGTACTTTGTGTTCCGCACCAAGACTGCGAACGACAAAGTTATCCTGACCATTAAGGGTTCCAAGGGCACCGTTTACACTGAGACGGTTAATGATATCGGCTCGGTCGGCCCCCACTACTTCTATGTTCAGGTAATTGGCGAAAAGCCCCTGATCAATGCTGGTGATGGTTCCATGAAGACTGAGCCCCTGACCTCCGGTAAGTACACCTGGTCTATCAAGAGCACCGGGGATGGTACTCTTGTGGAGGGTACCTTCACTATCCGCTGAGTTCTGATCACCAAACCCCAAGAAAGCAAGGAGGCCCCGGATATTTCCCGGGGCCTCCTTGCTTTCTTGATAAAGCGCCGCGTAATAATAGGTGGTTCCAGCCTCATTGAGCTGCTGGTAGTCGTGATTGTAAAGTCCTCCCCCCAGCTTCCAGCTCAGGCCGTCTTGAGTCCACTCCACCTCAAGCAGCTCTCCATCGCTGGTGCTGAAATTAACCGCCTGCGTGTTCCCCCTCAGAAAGACAGCGTGGCGTGAACCGCAGCTTACCCAAAGCGCCTTGGCTGGAATCCCCAGTGTAAGTACGGTAGGCTCGGACGGGCCGCAAGTTCCCGTACCCACATAAGAGCCGAACAGAAGGCTGCAATCTCCCCGTCCGGCGAGGCCCGCGTCAATTTTCTGAAAATCCTCGTTGAAGTCTCTCCGTAAAAAGCTGTCCTCCGGTTCCCACTGGTGCAGGTGATAGTGCGCTGTATAGTTTGCCATCTATATTACCCCCTCCGCAGGCAAGGCCATCCCCGCGTCCGGTAGACAGCCGGACGCGGGGGTTCCTTTCCCGCAGGGGCCGCGTTTTCCAGTACAGCAAAGGCGCTGCCCGGCCCCCCTGCGGGAGGAATGAAAATGGCAGCTTATACCGAACACTATCACCTGCACCAGTGGGAGCCGGAGGACAATTTCCTGCGCACGGATTTCAACGAGGATTTCCGTGTGCTGGATAAAGCACTGGCCTTAAAGCCTGAGATTCTAAGTGGAAGCTATACAGGGGATGACGCCCGAAGCCGGGATATTTCGCTGGGGGTATCGCCCCGGGCAGTCTTTGTGGTAAGGCAGGACGGCGCAATGCAGTCCGACATGTATACCTATGGCGGCCTGGCGCTGCAAGGAGCGCCGGTCACCATGCGGGACGGAAACCTGGTGGAGATCACCAGCAGCGGAATACGGGTGGCCCGCGGCGACCTGATAGAGGGCAGATTCTACGCGGACGCAAACCGATCCGGAATGAGCTACTACTATATAGCCTTCCACTAACAAAAAGAGCCGCCCCCAATCGGGGGCGGCTCTCTTCGTAATAAGCCGATTGCAGTTAGATTACCACTTCACGGTGAGGGTATACACATCGTTAGTAGTAGAGCTCCAATCGCCGTCCTTGTCAATGGTGATAACCTTCTGGCCAGACTGGCTCATATCGATAGCCAGATAAATGTCGCTACGATTGGTCAGCGTGGGGGTAGAGGGCTCGGAACCGTCAAACTTAATCTTAGAGGTGCCGTCAGTCACCGCATCCGCAGGAACGGTAATCTGAACGATAACCTTGCCCTTAACCTGATCGCCGGAGTACAGAGCGCTACCGGAGCCGACATTGCCGGTCACGTCGCCGAGAACCACACCGCCGGACACGGAAACAGTTTCGCCGGTCTTGGTGGACTCAAGCTGAGTGCTGACCTTGCTGGTGTCGCTGATATTGCCAGTCACATTCAGGGTGCCGTTGCCAACGATAGCAGCATTTGCGGTCAGATCACCCTTGACGTTCAGGGTGGCACCAGCGGGGATCTCCAGCTTGCTGGAAATAGTAGCATTACCCTCAAAGGTCACATCCGTGTACTGCTTCAGAGCAGTACCGAGATTGCTCTCGTCGGTAACAGTAGTTACGCTGTCAACCGCGGGGATGTTGCCGTAGGTGTCAACCACCAGCAGCTTCACCTCGTCGGCGACGCCCATCACATAGTAGGCGTTGGCCTGGTAGACACCGGAGGTAGCGGTCTCGATGGCGATGGTGGGCACCACGCCCTCAACGCCGGCCTTGTCGTCGCTGTTGATGCCGATGATAACGGTATCGTCGGTGATCTCAGCGTTGACATTGCTGCCTGCGCTGTTCAGAGAAGCGTCGGTGAAGCGGATATCGCCGTTCTTCTCGTTGTAGGCGATGATGGCGGTACGCAGCAGGTTGTCGACCTCGCTGACAGTGTAGCTGCCGTCCTTGTTCTCCTCGTAGGTAAAGATGTCGCCCTTGGACAGGGAAACCTTCTCGTCGGTCATGATGTCCTTGTGCTCGGTGGCGCCATCCCAGAAGGTGAAGGAAGACACGGTCTCGCCGTCATCGTTCTTGGTAGTGGACACGGCGCTGGTCACATAGCCGTAGTTACTGGTGATAGAGTTGACAGTCCCGGTCAGCTCCACATAAGCCAGAACAATGCTGTTGTAGCCGGTGGAGTTGTCCTTGTTAGCGTAAGCAGTGATATTCTGGTCCACCACAGAGGTAGTGCTGTACTTGGCAAAGTCGGAACCGGCCATAGTAGAGAACTTGCCCGCGCTATCCTTCACAAAGATCACGGCGTCGTCCGCGATGCTCTCGCCGCCAATCTTGCCCTTGCCAGAGTTGTTGACATACTTGCCAGTCACAATCTTGTCGAAGCCGGCCTTGTCGGCGCTGTCGGTCACGGCCTCGGTCAGGACGTACTCGCCCTTCTTGACCTCGTAGGTCACCAGGCCCATAGTATCGGTGTACTTCTTGTCGGTGGTAACCACCTTGGTGGTGCCGTCGGCGAAGAGCAGCTTGGCCTGGGGGCCGTTGATATCGGTGTCAGTCTTCACGACCACGGCGTAATCCTGCAGCTCGTGGCTGGAGGTGACAACCTCGGACTTCACGATGTAGCCGTTGAGCACAGCGGCCTTCACGGTGCTGTCCAGAGCCAGATCCTTGTCGGGAGTGGTGGTAACATAGTTGTACCAGGTACCGTCAATGCGGACGGAGTCGCTCTTGGTGGCCTCGATCTTGCCCTCGACCGTCTCAGCCAGGACATAAGTATCGGTGTCATCCACGGTGTTGGCGGCGTCGCTCTTGATGACATAGTCGTTCTTGGCCATATCGTCGTAAGCGTTCACGTCCTCAAACTTGATGTTGGTTCCAGCCACGTCGGTGTTGAAGGACTTCTCGCCCACGTAGGTCACCTTGGCGGCGGTGAAGGGGACGTAAACGACGGTGTCGATCTTGCCGTTGTCGTCATTGTCGTAAGCCTTCACAGCGGCGGCCTTGTTGCCGCCCACATTCAGGCCGTCAATCAGCTTACCGGTGTAGAGAGCGGTGGTGGTCACATTGCTGTCCACCTTGTAGGTGGTGCCGTCAATCTTGACCTCATTATTGCTGAGAGTACCAACCTTACCAGCAGTGCTCTCCACGATCAGGGAGCTGTCGGTGGAGGCATAGACGCCGTACACATTCTCGCTGTCCTTATACAGAACCTCGACCTTCTGGCCGATCAGGTTGCTGTAGTCACCCTCGACCTTGGTGTACTGGCCCTTGGTGGTGATGCCATTCATGTACAGGGTGTAAGTGCCCTTGCTGTCCTTCTCCACGTCGGTCAGCACAGCGTCGCCGTCGGTGATCAGGGACAGGTACTTGTGGCCCATGGTCTCGTCGGCGTACTTGGTCACGGTGTTCTCGCCGTAAACATTCTGGGTCTTCTGCTCCAGAGCGTACTTGACTTTGCTGAGCTCAGCGCCAGCGACCTCTTTCACGGTCTCGTCAGCGTCGCTGCGGCTGTTGTACACGGAGCCGCTCAGGGCATCAACAGCAGCCTTGATCCCAGAATCAGTGCAGTTGTTCTCCTTGATCGTGAGCACCCACACGCGCTCGGTGCCGGTCACGACGGACTCGGTGCCGGTGTAGCTGTACTGGCTGGTGGTGTAGTTGCCAGCGGCGTTCAGCTCAACCATGTTGGCGTCCAGAGCATTGTAGATCATCTGGGCGGCATTGTCACGGGTCAGCAGGGTGTTGGCGTTCAGATTGGCCAGGTTCTTGTAAAGACCGTTCTGGTTGGCCAGCACGTTGGTGTTGATGGCCCAGTCGTTGCCCACCAGGCCGGACTTCTCGGCGTTGTAGCCCAGCACGCCCAGCAGCATCTTGGCGGCCTCGGTGGCGCTCACGGTGCCGGTAGGATCAAACTTGTTGTTGCCGCGGCCAGCGATGATGCCGTTGGCGGCGCAGTACTCAATGTAGGACTCTGCCCAGTGGCCCTTGATGTCGGTAAAGGTGGGAGTGTCCTTGACGCCCAGCACGGGGTCCACACCGCCGTTGATGGCGACGCAGAGCATCTTGGCCATCTCGGCACGGGTCACGGTGCCGGTGGGGTCAAAGTAGCTGCCGTCTTCCTTACCATTGATGATGCCCAGGGCAGTCATGGTAGAAACGGCGTCCTTGTTTACGATCTCATCCGCATCGGTGAAATCGCTCGCGTTCACCGCGCTGGCGCCGACACTCATCATGCCCACGAGCATGACGGAAGCCAGAGCCAGGCTGAGAGTCCGCTTGAGGTTTCTCATGTTTGGAATTCCTCCTTCTAAATTTTGAGCTTTCGGGGCATCCTACTCACGACTGCGCGTTTCAGTCAAGTATGACTCCCCTTGCCTCTGTACGCATGATAAAGCATCTTTCGCAAAAGGTCAACACCTCCGGCGCATTTGTAACAAAGCTGTAAAACAACGCCCGTTCCCTGCCAAACCGACCAGAACCGGCCGTTTCCCTCTTTGTATTATAAGGTATCGCAGCCCCCGGGAGGACATCCGCGTCCCCCCGGGGGCTGTTTTTGCCCCGGCTCGCCCGCCCACAACACCCGGCATCCGTAGGGGCGGCCTTTATGGCCGCCCGCGGGCGGGGACAAGCCCCGCCCCTACGTAATGCGCCTTTCTTTGCAGGGGCCGCCGGGCAGATCGCGGGCGGGGACAAGCCCCGCCCCTACGTCCAAGCGACGCAAGACAGCCCGCCGGAAACGAAATCCCGGATGTAGGGGCGGCAAAAACAGTTTTGGAAACTGCGGAAACTTTTGGGCGTTTTTTTCGTCTAATAGATAGCCGCGGCAAATTTAAGGTTTCCTTAAGAACTTGTCACTGCTTTGTAATGCCAAGCCCCGCGGCTTGTGGTACAATGGTAAATGTAATCCAATCGCCAATCTTTAGGGAGGAACAGACATGACCGAACAGCAGACCCCAGTGATGACCCCGCCGGCCGCGCCCCCGGCCGCCCCCACTGGGCCGAAGAAGAAACGCAAGGGCCGGGGCAAGACGATCGCGGGAATTCTCATTGTCGCCGCCATCGCCATCGCGCTCGTCGTGCTGGTGTGGTACTTTGTATTCCGGGAGGACGGCTCCAAGGGCGAGGTCATGACCGACTTCGTCACCCGGGGCTCCATCCAGTCCATGGTGGAGGGCAGCGGCACCACCAAAGCCAAGGACTCCGCCACCGTCACGCCCGGCTCGGGCACCATTCTGGAGCTCTTCGTCCAGGAGGGCGACCAGGTGACCGCGGGCCAGCAGCTCTACCGTATGGACGACACCACCGCACGCGACGCGGTGACCGAGGCCCAGAAGTCGGTGGACAACTGCAACAAGGAGCTCCAGGCCGTCTATGACAAGATCGCGGAGCTGAGCATCACCGCCCCCCACGCGGGCAACCTGCGGGAGGTGGCCGACCTCAAGGTGGGCGACACCGTCAACGAGGGCGACACCATCGCTACCCTGGTCAACGACACCAAGCTGCGCCTCTCCCTGTACTACAGCTACGCCTATGAGGGTGACATCAAGGTGGGGCAGACCGCGCAGATCTCCATCCCCGCCATCATGGCGCCCGTCACCGGCAAGGTGGAGCAGATCAACAAGGTGCGCTTTGTCTCCCCCGAGGGCGCCACCCACTTCGAGGTGGTGCTGGTGCTGGACAACCCCGGCACCCTCGCCGAGGGGATGGATGCCTCTGCCGGCCTCACCGCCGCCGACGGCACCCCCATCTACCCCTACCAGAACGGAAAGCTGGAGTACTACGAGTCCACCAAGATCACCGCCAAGGCCACCGGCCCGGTGGAGCGCGTCAGCCTGCTGAACTACGGCGACGTGAAGGCCGGGCAGCTCCTGGTGCAGCTGGGCGCCAAGGACACCGACGAGGAGATCGCCTCCAAGGAGAACGCCCTCAAGGCCGCCCAGGAGAAGCTGGAGGAGGCCACCAAGGAGCTGGAGAAGTACAACGCCGTCGCCCCCATTGACGGCACGGTTCTCCAGTGCAGCCTGACCGAGGGCCAGGAGGTGTCCAGCGGCCAGGGCATCACCATCGCCGACACCTCCCAGATGATCATCGAAATCCAGGTGGACGAGCGCAACGCCCGCTACATCAAGGCCGGTATGATGGTGGACATCAACCAGTACGGCACGCCCTACGTGGGCATCGTGGAGAGCGTATCCATGACCGCCTCCGGCGAGAACGGCGTGGCCTCCATTCCCGCCGTCGTCACCGTGGACAACTACGACGGCAGCATGATCCCCGGTACTTACGCCGAATACTCCTTCGTGGCCAGCGAGTCGGAGGACTGCCTCACCGTCCCCGTCCAGGCCGTCAAGTATGTCAGCTTCGCCAACGTCCAGCTCCCAGAAACCCTGGATGCCGATCCCTCCGCCGGAATGGATGACGGTATGATGGACGACGGCATGATGGACGACGGCATGATGGACGACGGCATGATGGACGGCGGCATGATGGACGGCGGCATGGTGGACGGTGGCGTGGAAGCTCTGCCCCAGTCCTACTCCGGCGGCGCTTTTGCTGATCCCTTGGGTATGGTCGCGGTGCCGATGCCCGGCGGCGGCGGCGTCGTGGACGGCGGCTCCATGGGCGGCTCCTCCGGCGGCGCCAGCGACGACAGCACCGGCGTCATCGTATGGGTCAAGTCCAAGGAGGCCCCCGCCAACGCCATTCTGGAGCCCGACCCCACCTGGGACTGCCCCGAGGGCTTCTGGGCCGTGCCCGTCGAGGTCGGCCTGTCCGATAATTCCAAGGTGGAAATCACCCGCGGCCTGGCGGAAGGCCAGGAGGTCTTTATCGGCTACCAGAACCCCGACGAAATGTACTATTAAAGAGGGCCCCGGTATGCTCATTGATGTAAAAAACCTCTTTAAAATCTACCACGAGGGGGAGGAGAGCGAGGTTCGCGCACTGGACGGCGTCTCCCTCTCCGTGGACCGGGGAGAATTCCTGGCCATCATCGGCCAGTCCGGCTCCGGCAAGTCCACCCTCATGAATATCCTGGGCTGCCTGGACATCCCCACCTACGGGGACTACCACCTGGACGGCGTGGACGTCACCGAGCTGTCCGACCGGCAGCTCGCCCACATCCGCAACAAGCAGATCGGCTTCATCTTCCAGGGCTTCAACCTCATCCCCGCCCTCAACGCCTGGGAGAATGTGGAGCTGCCCCTCATCTACCAGGGCGTGCCCGCCTCCAAGCGGGCCGACCGGGTGGAGGCCGCCCTGGAGCGGGTGGGTCTGGCCGAGCGCGCCGGGCACAAGCCCACCGAGATGTCCGGCGGCCAGCAGCAGCGCGTGGCCATCGCCCGCGCCATCGCCACCCAGCCCCCCATCATCATGGCCGACGAGCCCACCGGCGCCCTGGACTCCCGCACCGGCAAGCACGTGCTGGAGATCCTCCACGGCCTGCATGACGACGGCTCCACCATCATCCTCATCACCCACGACAACGGCATCGCCGCCACCGCCGAGCGCGTCGTGCGCATCTCCGACGGGCATATCATCTACGACGGCGACAGAGAGGGGGCCTTCCTGTGAACCTGACCCAAGCCTTCAAGATCGCGGTCAAATCCATCGCCGCGAAAAAGGCCCGCTCCGCCCTCACCATGCTGGGCGTCATCATCGGCCTGGCCGCCGTCATCATCCTGGTCTCCTACGCCGAGGGCCAGAACCGCCAGATGCGGGAGTACTACGAGAGCCTGGGCAACAACGTGGTCAACATCAATGCCTACAGCCCCTCCGGGCGGGATCTGACCAAGACCATCCGGGACTACTGCATGGAGGATCTCGACGACTACATTCTGGGCCTCACCCCCACCGTGGACTACTACGACCAGACCATTCTGAAGTACGGCGCCAAGTCCATGGACAGCAATAACAGCAACTGGGACGAATCCCCCCGGCTCGTCATGGGCAACCAGGACTACTCCCTCTGCAACAACTTCACCATCGCCCGGGGCCGGGACATCTCCTTCCTGGACGTGGAAAACTACAGCCAGGTCTGTGTCCTCGGCTCCAAAATCGCCGACACCCTCTTCAACTACATTGACCCCGTGGGTAAGGAGATCACCATCAACGGCATCCCCTTCACCGTTGTCGGCGTCTTTGAGGAGAAGGACCCCAACAACATGTCCGGTATGGACCGCTATGTGCTCATTCCCTATACCGTGAACCGCATCATCAGCGGCAAAACCGAAATTGGAAGTTTTGTGGCAAAGGCCAAGGACTCCGCCACGACCACCAAGGCCGTCTCCCTGCTCCAGGGCTACCTGGACAGCCTGCTGGGCCCGAATGTGGGCTATGTCTCCACCCCCAATACCTGGCAGGAGCAGAGCGAGGAGCAGGACAAGATGCAGCAGCGCTTCCTGGGCGGCATTGCCGCCATCTCCCTGGCCGTCGGCGGCATCGGCATTATGAACATCATGCTGGTCACCGTCACCGAGCGCACCCGGGAGATCGGTATCCGCAAGGCCATCGGTGCCGAGCGCAAGAGCATCATCGCCCAGTTCCTAATCGAAGCCTGCATGATCTGCGGCATCGGCGGCCTGTTCGGTATCGCCGCGGGCTACATCGGCACCTTGATCGTGGGCAAATTGTCCTTTAAAATGATTCTATGGCCCAGCCCGGGCGTTGCCGTCGGCTCCTTCTTCATTTCCGTGGCCCTGGGCGTCATCTTCGGCCTGTACCCTGCCATCAAGGCCTCCGGCCTCCAGCCGGTGGATGCCCTGCGGGCCGATTAAAGGAGAGAGAATATGAGATTAAAACGACTGATTTCCTGCCTTCTGTCCGCTGCGCTGCTGGCCGGGCTGCTGGTATTTCCTCCCGCTTCGGCGTCCGGCTCGGGCGGCTTCTCCGACATCAGCGATTCCACTGTCGCCGACGCCGCGGAGATGCTCCGCCTGTTGGGCGTGGTGGACGGCACCGGCGGCGGCGCCTTCAACCCCGGCGGCACCCTGAGCCGGGCCGAGTTCTGCAAAATGACCGTGGAGATCATGGGCCGCGGCGCTGAGGAGCCCGCCCAGCGCAACCGCACCATCTTCACCGATGTGGGCCCCACCTACTGGGCCAGGGGCTACGTGAACCTGGCCTCCTCCATCACCATCGGCGGCACCGCTGGTGAGAATGGCGGCACCACTGGCGGTACACGCCTGATTATGGGCGTGGGCGACGGTACCTTCCGCCCCAACCAGGCCATCACCTACGGCGAGGCCGTCACCATCCTCATGCGGGTGCTGGGCTATGGAAGCGCCGATGTGGCCACCGGCTCCAACTGGTATGACGGCTATGTGGCCGTGGCCCAGTCCTCAGGGCTGGCCGACGGCCTGAGCCTGGGCGGCGCGGCCACCCTCACCCGCGGGCAGGCGGCGATTCTGTTCTATAACCTGCTCTTTACTGAGCCTAAGGACAGCGACCAGGTGTACCTGACCACCCTGGGCGGCTCCCTGGAGGACAACGTGGTGGTTCTCTCCACCGACGCCACTGCCGACGACGGCACCACCGGCTCGGTGCTCACCACCTCCGGCACCTATAAGACCGACCGCGTCTCCTTCCCCGGCGAGCTCAACGGTACCCGCGGCCAGCTCGTTCTGGATAAGAACAAGAAACTGCTGGCCGTCCTCCCCGAGGAGGGCAGCACCTTCCGCTCCGTCACCGTCATGGGCAGCCCGGAGGCCAACGCCATTCCTGTGTTGGGCGACGAAACCATCTCCGTCACGCTGGAGACCCCGGTCTATACCAGCGACGAGCAGGCCGCCAGCACCTACGAGAAGATCTGGACCAGCCTGCGCTCCGGCGCCAGCCTGCGTCTGTGCTTCAACAGCTCCGGTAAGCTGGAATACATCTATATGCCCTCCAAGACCGCCAGCGTCAGCGACGACAACGTGCTGGTGGCCAAGAACAAACCCACCGGCTCCAACAACCCCTTCGCCTCCCTGTCCGGCGGCAAGACCCCGGCCCAGATCTACAAGAACGGCATCCCCGCCGAGCTCAGCGACCTGCGCCAGTATGACGTGGGGACCTACGACAAGTCCTCCGATACCCTGTTTGTCTCCGATCTGAAGCTCAGCGGCCTGTATGAGAACGCTTACCCCAACGCCGCCGCTCCCTCCACCGTCACCGTAATGGGCGCTAAGCTCACCGTACTGCCCAGCGCACAGGCGGATCTTGCTGCATTCAAGGTGGGCGACAAGGTTACCCTGCTGCTCACCACCACCGGCCAGGTGGCGGGGGCTGTCTCTCCCGATGTGGCCAAGTCCAACGCCGTCGGCGTGGCCGAGGTGAAGGGTACCATGGCGACCATCAAGTTGCTGGACGGCATCCTCACCCTAGAGGGCAAGACCACTTACAGCGAAGCCGCCGCCGCCAAGCTCAACGGCTGCCTGGTGACGGTATCCTCCTATAAGCGTGACTATCTGACCCTGAGCAAGGTAAACGGAAAGGGCGCCTCCACCGCGCTGAACCTGACCACCAACCGCATGGGCACTAAGGAGCTCTCCGCTGGCGCCCGCTTCTTTGAGCAGGTAAGCAACGGCAGGCTGGTGGAGATTGACCGCAGCGACATTACCATCACCAGCATCCCGGCCAACAAGATTACCTATGTGGGCTATGACTGGGCCGGCCGCGTGGATAAGCTGGTGCTTAACGATGTTACCGGCGACTGCTACGACTACGGCATGATTTATTACCGTGCCGCAGGCTACGAGGAGAGCAAGGACGACGGAAGTGAGGGCAGCTATCAGAACGGTGAGATCCGCGTCACCAACGGCAGCGGTGAGCACACCTATGTAGTCGGCTCTGTGGACGGCGCCAAGACCAACCGCATGGGCGGCGTCGCCGGCTCTCTGGACCAGTTGGACGGCAAGAATCGCATGGCCGCGTTTATGCCGCTGAACGAGGCCACGGGCATCCGCCGCGCCCAATTCGATACCGACGCCATGCTTCTGACCACCAACTCCATGGTGATCCCCATTTCCGACAAGGTTGAGTGCTACAATAAGACTACTGGAGATTGGTTTAAGCCCGGCGAGGATGGCGACCACAAGGCTGCGCTGAATCTGGCACTGGCCTTCTCCGACGATATCACCGTCTACTATGACCGCTCTCCCGAGGAGGGCGGCAAGGTCCGCATCGTCGTTGTGGAATGAGTTTTGTTCTACCAAAAGTCTACCAGAAACGCCTTGGAACCCTTTGGGTTCCAAGGCGTTTTCACTTTTCCCGCTCCCGTATTGTCTACCAAACGTCTACCATAGTAACCTTTTGATTCTGTTTCCCCGCCTTTTATATCCCTATCCCCCGAAATGTGCATTGTTTCCTCCCCTGTAAGGGGCGTCATACGCCCCTCTGGCTCAAAATTCAGAAGGAGGAAATCCAAATGAGAAACCTCAAGCGGGCTCTCAGCCTGGCTCTGGCGGCGATCATGCTCA
>Ga0129317_1001854_pt1 | contig 13803 bp, 11 predicted proteins | sample Cm1ome_FD_94430 | JGI IMG/M metagenome (GOLD analysis project Ga0129317, IMG submission 94430) | Eastern black-and-white colobus group fecal microbial communities from Wisconsin, USA - Cm1105 metagenome | ecosystem: Host-associated > Mammals > Digestive system > Large intestine > Fecal | place...
AGCCTAATACCCATTAACATTCGTTAAAGGTTTAGGCTGCCACTCAAAATGAGTTCCGAAGGGGAGCAAGCTCTGGCAGAATAAAGTATTCAAACAGCAAAAAAAATCTTTCTCTGTTGCCGATATTGTCCAAATACAAAATTAAAATTCAGACTAGTTCAAAATTTAATTTATTGGCTCACTCTCAATATAATGCTCTTAAAGGGAGTTGTTTAAATCCACTTTGTCCTATGGGAAATTTTGGTAATAATTGATTTGTAATTATTATATGTTCAAAGCTAAAAAATAACGAGGGCAAGCCTTATTTCTTGTCCTCGTTATAATCTTACTTTTCTTTAGTTACACCTTTAAAGGTGTGCCATCCTGTTTGACATCAGTAAAGCGTCCTGTGTTTTTATCCCTTTTTACCCATTGTTCTGTTTGGGGATTAAATACCTGTGAACGTTGTCTTACTGCGCCATTGCGATGTCCGTTTCCTGTCGGTGAATTCGTAGCCATTTCCCACCTACTGTATTTTGTCCTTGAATTATATAGCCAAGAGCACGCTATTATGTTTTACATTACACTAATTATCTTATTCTCTTCAATAACTCTATCACCTTATGAACCTCTGAGCACGCTATCAAATGTTATCCCGAACTGAGGTATATAATATTTAAACAAGCCGTTAATCAATTTTGTATGCGACAGTGTGGATAAAACGGTAATACTATCACTGCTTTCAGACAAACACTTGATACCTAAAAACTAACGAAATCTCTGTTTACTCAAATACAACATAAAACCGATAGACCTCTAGTCTTAGACATTTAACAGATTGGGGAGAAATCCTTCTGGAACCAATTTTCTAAGTAAGTTACCTATGTTCTTAGTTTTTCATTAAGTGTTAGCTTGATAGAAGAAAATGCTGCCAAGCTTCAAATTTATTTTTTCTTTAAATCCATTATACACAAAATCCTCAAACGGAATTGAGGCATTTGAATCTCAGACTTTGAAATGAAGTTTTGATGAGATTTATATTTATTTAAACAGTGGAATTAGCAGGGACTGATTGTATATTTCGTCACTTGAAATATCATGTGTAGTATCAAAAAATAGGGACGGAGACCATCCCTATTTATAGTATCCCCATAGTATTTATCATGCTTGTAAGCAAGTTGTCTATATTTTTAAATACCCCAATATAGTGGATTCTTATACTATATTTAAATTTATAATAGTTTGAAACCATACGAAGTTATTCAAAGAGCGTTCGCTTACATTGCAAAGAAAATAGTAGTTCTTATTAGGATCTATTAATTTTATATAATTAAGGTCCAATTTAAATTCTGCAAACAGATTATTGCAATCCTTTTGCGTAACTTTGAACAAGTGGTGAAAACTCTAATTTAACTTTAAAAGGGGTATATCGAATAGCTTCCTTTATTTTTACATCTGTATTATCGGGTATTACAATTTCAAATTTTACATCACAAGTTGTAAATATTCTTTTTGCTATATCAAGACCTAGTCCCTTGCCTTTTGTATGAAGGCATTTTTGAGCTTCGTTTCCTCGATATCCTCTTTTATATATTTTTACAAACTCCAAAGGTTCTATTAAAGGCCCCCAATTTGTAATTGTTAATTCAAGCATTGAATTAGACTCATTAAAATTAATCACAATAGGTTCGTCAGGATGAGAATACTTCCAAGCATTTTCCAAAATTATAAAAAGACCTACAGAAATAATTCTTTTAGTTTTAAAACGAGAATAAGAATTTCCTATTAATTCAAAATTTCTTGCTTTGTCTGCCCATCCACCATTTATGCTCTTATATATTTTTTCAACTTCTTTATAAATCGAAACACTTTGTGGTGCCATAGCTTCATATGATTGAGGACTAATAAGATACTCATATAATTCCATCCGACATACGCCTAATTCTTCAAGAGCCTTTATACTCAATGCCGTATTTTTAATAGTCTCAGAGTCATTATAATTTAATGCTTTGAATAATACCCCAATAGAGCTATCCATTCGTTCATTAAAAGCTTTAAGTTCATGTATGAGATCCCTTGTTAGTTCTCGCTCTTGATTCAAAAGTTTTTCAACATTATTCACGTCTTTAACTTTGTTGTTTACAAGAGAACTAGGAAAGTTCTTATGCCGTATAAAATTCTTTTGTCCTAATTTTGTTTTCTTTCCCATATATACTAATTTCTATATTATAAGGCTCCAATCGCCGCTGTAGCTAATTTGAAAAAATCTGAAACTAATGTTATTGCCTCAGAAGATAATCCCCATTCTTGACGATTCCATTCAATTGTTGTTCCTTTGTCTTTTAATAAAGCTCTTACATAACAATCTTCAATGTTACGTAATATTTTTCTTGAAATATTTTGATTTTCCAGATACTTTTCAACTTTAAACCATATTGATTTGGGATCATATATCTCACAAATTGTTTCTGAAATAATTTCTTCCCATTCTGATGTGTCATCATTTTTTTTCATCTGTTTTATTCCTTGTAATAAAGGAGTATGACTAAAATCTATTGCGGAATGAGAATAAATTATACATCCCTTTTGGGGATAGTTAATATGAATCTGAGATAAAACAAACGCACCTTCTGCTGTCGAATTAAAGGCATTGGCAACTCCTCTATTATCACTTACTATAATATGATAAGGTTCAGCATCTTGTATGTTATCCCACTTCTTTTTAATCGTCAAATTAAATCCAAGTGCTCTAAGGGCCTCTTCATTATTAAAAGGTTCATCATCAACGATTAGAATACGTGTTGTTTGCCTTAATTGGTTCACGTTTATCGGTTGCTTAGGGATATCATCCAAAGTATATTTTTTAAATGGATTTAAAATTTTCATTTTTATAAAATTTATTTATGAAACTTTTATTCAATCAAGAGATTCTGGAACCTCATCATCAACGTCATTATTTTCTTCTGAGGCCTCAGATTTCTTGAGCACATCTGTTATTTCTGTCAAAAATGCAATATCACTAAAATAATAGTTTGGATCGTTTGCCAACTTATCTTCAATATAATCAAAGCCGTAATTGGCATACTCTTCCATTTTCTCCATCATCTTATCAACGGCAGCTCTTAATGTAATTTCGCCTTTGTCTAATGCGATGAAATCAATATCGGTTTTCGCTATCAATGCTGCAAAGATATATCGACGCAGATTTCCGTATGATGTTCTACCAATACGGTTTTCGATATTTCCCCAATATTGAATAGCTTGACCGAATACCTTTTTCTTACTTCTGTCTTCAACCAAAGGTTTTGTCCGATTGTGATATAAGCCGATAAAGAATGCGATAATGAAAATCTCATAACCAGCACCGAATATTTTACCACGAGCTTCCAAGAAACTACTTACACCTTTGCCATAATCGCAGAATATATCTACGACTGTTGATTGATAACGTCGTTCCCAAGAGGGGTTTCGTTTAGCCCATGCTTCATATAATGATTCCATTGTCTACTTGATTTTATTAATTGTTGTACGTATTGTTGCCATATTCGTTTGGTCGAAGCCGTCCACTTTCTTTATACGATAAACCGAACAGGTCAACTTATTTATATCCTCTTCACGAACTTTACCACGAGTAATAAAGTCCTTAGTCACGATTATGCACTGTTTGTCAATTTTGTCAATGACATTATAGAAGTCACTCTCCTTTGTATCGCCAAATGACGATGTCGCTGCATCAAAGAATAGAGGATAATCCTCATCTCTCTTTTCTTGAGTAAAATCCGAAATAGCGAAAAGAACAGAAATATACATCACTGTTTTCTGAGACCCTGATGGGTTTGTTATTTCAGTGCCATTGGAACTATAGAGATGAATCTCTGTTGAATCATTGGCAGTCTGAATTAAGCGTACTGTTCCATGGAAGTCATTTGCACTAAGCTTGTCTAAATATTCATTAGCCCTTTTCTCTAACTCCATAAGGAATCTTCGCAAATTATCCTTTTGGGCACGAGAGAAAGCCTTGTTAATTTCCTCTAGAACCTTATGGACTTTCTTTAGTATCTTAACTTGAGAGTTTGCCGGATTAAGATTATTCATCTGTTCCTTCAACTCTTCCATTTTTGATATATTATTCTTTAACTCATCTTCCAACTGGCTTAATCTGACAGAAGCCCGTTCTCTCTGCTCATACCATCCTTTAATGTCATTAAACTGACTTTCAAGAAGGCTCTCAGACACATTTCCTGCTTGTATAAGGATTCGTGCCTTTTCGTCTTTTAAATCCTGAATTTCATCTTCAACTTCTTTCATTTCATTTTTTCGTAAAGCAACAAGACCGAGCCAGTCGTTGATTTCTCTTGATATGCCGAATATCTTAGATTCTTCAGGACCGCTAAGTGAAATGCTAAGAGAATGTAGTTCGGTGATATAGTCATTTTTGAATAATGACTCTTCATCAATAGACTTTAGCTTTGCGTCATGCTCACATTTTGCTTCAATGTGCGCACGATACTCTTCAAGGCGATGAACCATGAAGTTATATGCCTCAGAACCTTCTGGAGCTTCACGTCCACAAACTTTGCAAATATGATCATTTATCATATCTTCCATCGTTTCTTGGTTTGGCAAATACCAAGGAAGTTCTGTGGCTCCATTGACTAATGCACCTTGGATTTCTTTAATAGTCTCAAGTTTTGCTTTTGCTGCAGCTTGTTGCTTGTCAAAATTCTTTTCTTGAATACGTTTTTCTTTGCTAAGAGCAGCACATTTTTGCTTAAATTCTGTTAGAATATCTCCAAATGGTGCCAATACCCAATATTCGTCAAGAAGGCAGTGATTATAATCCTTCCTCTTGATTATTGCCATTAGTTGGTTCCTCTTAGCAGTCTTAGTCTTCAGACGCTCTTGAACATCACGATACTTCTCAGAAGTTTCCTGGCATTGCTCAAGTTTGTTGAGATTAGACGAGAAAGTGGCGATAGCGTCTTTTTTATCCTTAATATCCTCTTTGTTCTGTAAAATTTCTCCGCTTAGACGCGTCATTTGCAAATCAAGAGATTTTGTCTCTTTTGAAATCTTATCATCAGATTTCATTTCCTGCAATAAAGCCTTATTTGCCTTTTGTTCAAATGAGTCTGTATTTGCCACAAGTCCATCAAACTTATGAATATCAGAGAACTTATCAACCAGTGTTTTCAAAGAAGCGGCATTGTCAAAAACGCTTAAATCAGATTCGCCTTTAAACATACTAAATCTGCGGATAAATGAGTCATAGCAACGTGTTATTAACAGTTTGCCATCCACAGACTCACGTTCAATACCGTTTGTCTCATATCCATGATAAGAAGCATTACTTACGCTATAGGTATCATGCCCAGTTTTAGTGATAGAAAAAGACTTTTCCACCATCTTCTCACCGTCATGATCAAAAGTCATTGCCACATAAACCTCATCACGTTCTCCAATTTCCAGCTTAGACTTCCTCATTTCCGAAACATTAGAAATATTGGCACGTTCAGATGTCGTGTCAAAAAGCCATTCCAAAGCCTCGAAAAAGGTTGTCTTGCCATCTCCGTTGTCACCAAGAATTAGTGTGAGACCGTCAGAAAACTCAAAATGGTTATTCTCACCATAGTAGCTTCTGAAATTTTTGATATCTATTGACTTGATTCTCATACGTTACGTTTAAGATAATCATTAATTTCTTTCCAAAGTTCTCTTTCTGCAGCTCCTTCACTTGTTCTATTAATGATTTGTGCTACAGTACTTATAACATAATTGTCAGAATCCATTGCTTGGTATATATTACCAATGTCCTCCGATGTGTAACCACCAAACTCCATAAGTTTCTCATCAAGTAGAACAGCTTGGAGTATTTTCTCGTTGTTTGTGATTGATGCCATATCTTAAAATATTGATAGGTTATAATAATTTGTTATTTCTTCTAATTCGGTGTATGCATATGCTGGATTTTCAGACAATCCGGCAAAATCTTTTACCCTTTGCAATTCTCCTTTTAACAAGTTACGCTCCATATTGTAGTTATCCTCTGTAGGATCAAATACAGGTGCTACAACAAGATCATGTATAATCGCAATATGCTTATCTGGATGTTTCCTCAATATACGACCACGACGCTGGATAAATTGTCTTGGATTTCCTGTACTTGCACAGAAAATAGCAAGTTCACTTCTAGGTACATCAACGCCTTCATCCAAACATTTCATAGATGTAAGTACTTCGATATCGCCTATTGAAAATTTTCTCAGGACTTCATCTCTATTTTGAATACCTGATATGAATTTCTTTACTGTAGTTGTCGGACTAATCTGTTGTATAATCTGAGTGTATTTGTCTATCAACTTATCAACATCCACATCGTCTGACGGATTGTCCGTTATTGCATATTGTGTACCATTGTCTGGTTGTACCCCTTCAGGCACATAAACAAGTGTATATTTTAGATTTCCACGTTCTTCAAAACGTTGCTTTACGATTTGGCGGAATACGTCTTCTTTATTACATGCTTTATGAATGATTCTCTTACGCTTGAGTAATAAGCGCATCAAAATATCATCTGCACCAGAAAAAGTGCCATCGTCTATATTATAGAATTTTGCAAGCTGCAAAGAAATCTTCTTATATTCAGCCATCTCTTCCTCATTAAGACGTACGACATGAGGAAAATATCTATATCTACAAAGGAAACCGTTGTCTATGGCATCTTTCATAGAATACTCAAAAGTATATTGGTTTTCGCACCCAAAGAACTGCATAACAGCCTTATTTCCTTTGTCATCAAATTGACGTTCAGGAGTGGCAGACAAACCAATTCTACGTAGGATTTTCACTCTATCCAACTTTGAAATGATATTTGGAGCACCTATATTATGGGCTTCATCTGCAATTAGTAGCATCCGTCGCTGTGTCTTCTTACTCAAGGACATGAGATGCTTAAATGCGGATTCTCTAGAGAACGACGCATATGTTGCTATGATAATAAACGATGAGGGTTTATCATCACTCTGTGAAATATTCTCCTTTAATTTTATATCATCAATCTCAGACCGCCATCCGTTGTTTTTAGAACTTACTTTGATTATATGACCAAAGTTGAAACGTTTACACTCATCCTCCCATTGCTCGACTAACGTTATTGTTGGTACTAGTATTAATGCTTGATAGAACTTAAATTTATTGTAAATTTGCAATAGACAATTTAGTGAAGTCAAAGTCTTACCTGTGCCCGTAGCCATTGCGAATAGTCCCTTTTGTAAAACTTTCCATCTGTTGAAAGCCTCTTTTTGATATGGTCTTGGTTCAGGAAACGGAAATTGAGGAATACATGCTGTCGTCTGCACTTTTTTAATATCCTCTTCTACATTGTTCAAGTTTTTAACTATTGCTGTTACTTTTGATTTTGCACGTTCTAAAATTCTACGAATTGAATCTGATGTGTTATTTTCACTTCTACTTTGAAGAATGCGTTGCTCATCTTCTAGAAGTTCCTTTATATCTTTATGCTTATACGTCTTTGTTATATGCGTAATGATTTGGTCAGTCTTAAGATATCTAACAGTATCATCTTTGCCAGAGAATGTACGATTGAAATCATTTACGATATCATTTATACGGTCTTTATCACGCTCTCCATCCCAATCACAGAATGCATTGATACTTTCAATGTTTTCAATAAGAGCCATTCTTGAAAAATTACAAGAACCATCAAATGCAACTTTGTTAATTCCGTCAGAAAACACACCACACTTAGAGTGTGCAATACCATTACCGACTTTGGGCGTAATAATCTTTATTTCAATACGTCCATTTCGAATAAGCCAAGACAAACACTCAAAGAAATGCTCATCTCGCTTTAAAAGAGTATAGGAGATACTGTCTATTGCATTAAGATTGAAATATGGCATATCCGCTTCTGACTCGCCAACCGCAATAGCATTACGATCTTCTTCTGATAGAACATCGTTAATTATCATCCTCATTCTACCACCATTATAGAGAAATGTGGCAAACCCATCTGCCAAAACGTTGATAGCAGATGATGAGAAAAAGCCAAGTTTGATGTCAAATGTTGTCGCATTGCACAATGCTTCTGAGAAGAAGCCTAATGGTTCCCACTCTGTCAGCGACATATAACGCCTACTTTTTGGCCATATAACATCAGTTTTCAGCATTTAAACTTAAATTATTAATTACATTCATGGCTTCCTCCTCAGTATCTATATCAAAAATTGTGGCGTATTTAACCCTCATTTTTTTCATATCAGCCTCAGAAAGGATTGTATTATCATATAAATATAGAAGAAGATATTTTACTAATGCTTGATTTCTCATAACCATCTTATGCGTCATAGGATTCCATAAAATTTTATTCCAAGGACTATGTGATACTATACGCTCCATATGTTCAAAGCGATGTAATATTTCAGCAAATTCTGTCTTCTTTTCAAGTCGTATTCTTGACACTGCTTCTACAAAAGGTAATAATCCTATTGGTCGAAAAAATAAGTTTCCGCCTGATACGGTCGAACGCATTTCTGCAGCTGCTGTATTAGGCGATGTATTATTGATAAATTCATTAAATTCGGGGAATACATTTCGCATCAAATTCCAGAAATCTAATAAGTAACCCTCAAAAGCTTCAATCACATCATCACAAGGTCTAAACTTTAAGTATTCGTTCAATTGAGACTGGGTATATCTCTTTCCATTTCTAATTGAGATAAATGTGCTAAATAAAGTTATGTGACACGCATATAATGTCATGAGAGAGGTAAAAGCCATTTTGTCACTTGCCGGTATAGCTTTATTATTAGTTGCTTTAATCCTATGACCTGTAAACAAAGGATAATTCTCTAACATATTTCTTGTAACAATAGCGACTGTATCATCCTCATCAAGCGCAATAATATCACCTAATCTGACAGGCTTTACATATCTGTTTAAAGTAGAAAAAATTCGTCTAGAACGTTCTCTCCCTTCTACTGTATTTTTGTGGCCGATTAGAACGACACTGATAGTTTCATCAGCTATTTCTGGTTTATACTCTAAAGCCTTTTTAATACCTTCAACACGATGTTGTCCATCTACAGGGAAAATTTTTTCCTCACCATTGAGTTCCAATAGACCAATATTAGGATAAGTATGACCATCTATTTCATATCTAATTTCTCGCCATTGTGGGTCTCCATCATAAACAGCCAAGACAAGACTATCAAAGAAATGATCTTCACGTTTAATTATATAATCTTTGATTTTAATATAATTATCAGACAATGAACGTTGTATCTGCTCTTTTATTGAATTCGCAGTATGTAACTCATCATCAACCTTACTTACCATTGTTGCAATCTGGGCGAATGTCAGATTCGCTATGTAATAAATAGTATTACCTATCTGTCCTTTTATTGCTGGTATATTTGTCATATTAAAAAGCTTTTACTATTGGTTGAAAATCTAATTTATCAGGAATGTCTTCATTAAAGTCAGGCTTAATAGCACGGATTAACATTACTTCATTCTTATCTATCATGTCATTGTTTGTATCAGGAAAATATTTATAATACACATATTTCCCCCAACGTTTAAACATGTTTTTAATATTGGGTCTTTTGTCGGTGAAGTATTCTTTTGCACGTTTATTAATATTTTGCGCGTCTGTATAATGACATCTTCCTATGTAGACTATATGTTTTTCCATAAAAGGCAATGTAATCCCTTTTATGAAAAACAAATATATGCCACCTGTATCAGACGGTATTGCCTTAATTTCGTCTGAAATTCCATCGTTTGTTGGATTTAAATATTTTATTTCAGGTTGCCAATTATCTTCATAAAGGATTGGATTGTTACAATCTGGACAATTGTCAATCCATCTTTGGGGATTCAGATTAAATGAAATCTCAAAGTTACGGTCCTCAAATTCAATATCAAAAGCATTTCTTCTCATATTTTTCAGATAAAGCAATTTGCACAAAAATTATTTTCATCAATATCACCTATGTTATCTGCTAATCTACAAGAACCAGCTTTACGCTTAGCCTCTTGTTTCTTGATTGCATCCAATTTAATCTGACGTATGCGTTCTGGCTTAATCAAATCTGCTAAACTCTCATTTTGATTCCAAGTGTAACCACCTTTCTCAAAATCCATAGCTTTTTGATAAAGGTCTGGATGTTGTTCATAAAGCCATATCCATTCTATTTTTTGTTGGAAAAAGCAAAAATAGCAACCAGAACGGCTACGATTATATGTTCCGACCTTTCCATCAACTTCAAACTTGATAGGTTTATAATAAGCTGGCACACCGACACCACTTTCCTCAAGAATACGGAATATATCATCTCTCACAAGAATATCATCATTGTCAACCAATGGAAATTCATCGAGTTTACCAACTGGATAATCTGTTGTTTTAAGGTATTTGAACACTGCTTTATTAAATAGCTTTGTATTTAAGTCTAATAGAGCATTGGTCTTTTTGCTATAATAGAAATCTTTTGTGAGTGGCTTTTCTATGATTTTCTTAGCTTCTACCAAAATCTCTCCATCGCACAATGAAGAATATATATCTAAAAGTTGAGAAATATTATTGTTGCTTAGTACCTTGTTTATGACATCTACACTCCAAATGTTTTTGCGAAACGGAAAGATTGCTTGAATGTTGGGTTTTGTGGAAACATACCCTTCACGGTCTTCATCCCCACGAATACCAACATATGAGACTGTTGGCATATCTCCAACAAATTTTTCCATTTCTGCTAATTTCATTTTATTAGTACACCAACGAGCCTGAGGCGAAGGTAAATAGTTACCAGACGCTTTTAGGAAATGCTCAAATGGTGTTGGTTCTGGGCTACCAGCAGCCGCCCTCAACATAGTTATACCACCAAGGTATGTATCAAGACGGTTAATCAACAACTCCGTCTCTGCCAGTTCACATCCTGTATCGGTATTATAATATTCTAATTTCAGTTGTGGATATTTATTCTTGAGGTATATAGCCAATGCAGCACTATCCTTACCTCCAGATATACCCAATATATGTCGTACCATATCTATTTTAATCTTTCGTTCAACATCTTTAGCAAAACACATACATCAAGTTCATTATTACCAGATAATAATGTTTGTACCTTACTTTCTATCTTTTCTGCCTCCGAAAGTTTTGCTTTAGGAAGACGATATGTCCTACTTGACTTGAAATCACCTTTACTTGTCGCTAATTCAAAGTTAAATGCAACCTCGTCTGTTTCATTATTAATGTCATTAAAGGCTGTATATCGTTCTAATTCTCCAAACAGATGGGTAAGATTTGACAAGAACAAAGCTTCTTCTTTGTCTTCTATGGTTTCTATTTTACGATCGAAAACCACTAATCCTATCTTCTCATAAAACTCACGTTTGTTATCAGACGGAGCAAGAACTCTATCTAAGAATGATTTTGACTTAGCTGTTAACAAGCCTTTATTTATGCTTGAATAACGCTTAACCAAGACCTCCTTGTATTCTATATAATCATGAGGTAATCCTAAATATTCTACGACAGTTTTTTCTATACGTTCTATGAACAAGTCATAGCAAATAACTAATTCATGAACAGCTGTTTTTATAAGTTGCAGATATTGGGCTGCAAACTCTTCATTATGAAGATTATTATAACCCAAAGCAGTTGGAATATCTTCAAGAAAAGCCTTGCACGGGTCTTTTGCTGTTGCTAAAACATCCCTAAATTTTGCCGTAACATCGTAATCAAATTTACGAGTGTTTTTTGCATATTTGTTCAAGCCGTTATAGAACTGGAAGAACGGGCGTATCGTATCCATCAGAGATTTTGATGTTATGCCCTCACCTCGTTCTTTATTTAGGAATTCTCTATATTTATTAAATAGCTCTAATTTGATACCACTAACATCAAACGCTTTTATAGAGAAATCATTAAGGCGTTTTTGTAATAGCTCAAACAATTCTTTATTAATATTTAGAACAAATGTTTCGCCATTATAAAGTGCGAACTCCTGTTGTTTCACAAACAGAAATATAGGCAACCAAAAGTCTATTACGCCTTGTTTCAATTTGTAAGGACGCATTCTTAATGTCTTTACTAATTCAGACAGCTTCAAGGCTTTTTCTGTACTCTTTTCTAAGAATTCAGAACATGCAGTCCATAAAGATTGAAGTTCTGGAGTTATAGGTTCTCCTAATATCCACAATCCGTCCTCTGTTTGGCGATGTATTCCAGAACTCTTAAACAAAGTATTGTATATAGTGCGCTCTGGCGGATATTGGGTTGAAGAAAATCCGAAATCTTCCTCTTGCCAATGCTCTATCATTGCATCTAATAGATTTACTCTTGCCAAAGAAATTGCTGAACTGATTTTTTGTTTGTTAAACAATTCATTTTTGATAATAGGCGTTTCATAGTATACTACATCGCAAACTGTGGATAACAGTTTGTTGAAATCTTTTCTACTTTTAACAGTCTGTTGCTTTCCATTGAAGAACCATTCTACTTGACCTTCACCCATTTCCACACAACCATTAATAGCCTCATTAAGTAATTGCTCTTCATAAGACTGTTGCTTAAGAATTTCTCCCTTTGCAATACGGTCTTCTAACACTATGTTGTCAAGAAGGTATTGCAATTTCTTTATTTCGTACAGATGCTTGATTATCTTTTCTGTATCATTAAAGTAGGCAAAAACTATAGCTTTACCTGAGCTCGCTGATAATTTTACCGTATTTTCTTTAATATCCTCTAAAGGAAAAATTAGATTTATAAAACCGTCATCGTCACCTGTTGGCTCAACATCATACGGCTCATTAGAAACAACATACTGGAAATAACGAGGTGTGCCCGTTCTGTAATAAGAGGCAGACGCAACAACAACAGTTGTCTTTACATATGGGGCAATCTCCGCTGCAATCAGCTTTGGAACAGGTACAATCGTAGCAGCCTTGTATAGTTCATCCTCAATATTTATATCTGTACCTTCAAATAAAATAAATTGAGATTTATACACAGCAAAACGGATAATTTTGTTTGCAATCAGCTTTTCGATAATATCTTTAGGATTCTTTATACCTAACGCCTTTGATGCGTAAACGTATAAGAAATCATGGTCAACAACTACACCATTAAAGAACAAATTAAGTAAACCTATAGTCTTAACTATCTTGAGAGCACCGTTAATATTGTTCTTGTTCATTATACCGCTCTCCACTCGCTCTATGGCAACACGAATTGCACGCCAGTTAGTAGAGTCAAGATTAGTTTCTGCTAAAGCTGTGTAGAAATTGTATATGATATAATCATAGACAACTGCTAAATTATATGTTGTTGTATCGTTAGGGACAAAATTGTTTATAGAGTTAGATGTCGTATCATGCAAGAAAGAAAATAGTGTTCTCTCATTTTGACCATATCGTTGAATGGCAAGTGTCAAGCATGACGCAGATACTGCATCCAAAGGGTACAACATCTTGGATGTTTTGACAGATAACGACTCTGATATTATTTTGTTTTTCTTAGCCAACGAAAAGACATCAAGGATGTTATATTTTGCATCGTCTGTCATTGGTCTTGATTGTGTTAAGCTTTCGGCTGCTAAAAACAACAGTTGTTCTACAGGCTCCGCAAAGACTAATTCTTTGAAACGCCCCTTAACCTTTAACCATTCGTTTCTTTGCAATCTATATTAAAATCCAAATAAATTAACGTTTTTAACACATTTCTATGCTGTAAACATAAAATCAGGATTGTATTTCTCTCCTTTTCTAATCATAGCCGTTATAGTTTGTATTATTTTG
>Ga0129317_1001860_pt1 | contig 13779 bp, 10 predicted proteins | sample Cm1ome_FD_94430 | JGI IMG/M metagenome (GOLD analysis project Ga0129317, IMG submission 94430) | Eastern black-and-white colobus group fecal microbial communities from Wisconsin, USA - Cm1105 metagenome | ecosystem: Host-associated > Mammals > Digestive system > Large intestine > Fecal | place...
GGATTTGGGAACATACGCAGCAGATACATTCCTTGATGATCGCCATCCTACATTGCGGGCAGATTATATTATGGCAAATCCGCCGTTCAACCTTTCAGACTGGGGCGCAGATAAATTGAAAGAGGATGTTCGTTGGCAGTATGGCATGCCGCCAGCAGGAAATGCCAACTTTGCATGGCTGCAACATATGATTTATCACCTTGCACCGACAGGAAGAATCGGTATGGTACTTGCTAACGGTTCCTTATCTTCTCAATCAGGAGGAGAGGGTGAAATCCGGAAGAATATTATTAATGCTGATTTAGTTGAATGTATTGTGGCAATGCCAACGCAGCTTTTCTATACAACGCAGATTCCGGTTTCACTTTGGTTTATCAATAAGCAGAAGAAACAGCCGGGAAAGACGTTGTTCATTGATGCGCGCAAGATGGGAACAATGGTCAGTCGCAAGCTTCGAGAACTTACCGATGATGATATCAAGAAAATTTCTGATACCTATGAAGCATTTGTAGACGGAACTCTTGAAGATGTAAAAGGTTTCTGTGCAGTTGCAGATACAGAGGAAATTGAAAAGCAGGATTATATTCTTACTCCAGGAAGATATGTGGGGATCGAAGAGCAGGAAGATGACGGAGAACCATTTGAGGAAAAGATGGACCGTTTGACATCAGAACTTTCAGAAATGTTTGCTAAGAGCCATGAGTTAGAAGATGAAATCCGTAGGAAACTGGGAGCGATTGGGTATGAAATTTAAACTAGGAGATATTTGTTCTCGACTCAGTAGCGGAAAGGGAATTTCAGCGAAATTGATAGATGATGTTGGTAAATTTCCGGTGTATGGAGGTAATGGATTACGTGGGTATACTGCACAGAGCAACTTTTTTGGAGAATGTGCGATTATTGGACGCCAAGGAGCTTTTTGTGGAGATGTAAGATATTTTTCAGGCGAAGCATATATGACAGAACACGCCATTGTTGTATGTGCCAACAAAGATAATAATACGCGTTACTTGGCATATTTGCTTGGAATAATGAAATTGGGAAGATTATCAGGGCAATCAGCACAACCGGGGCTTTCAGTGAAGACTCTTGCTCAACAAGATGTTGATATGCCTCCACTAGAACAACAAAGAAAAGTGGCGAAGATTCTTGCTACAATCGAAAAAAAAATTGAACTAAATAATAAGATAAATGAGAATTTAGCAGCTTAAAGGTCCAGATTGGAAACGTCAATTTCACCGGACATAAGCTTTGACAATAAAACATCACGTAATTGAGCCAATTTACGAGATTGATCCTCGTTTTTCTTAATCATCTCGTACATCGGAGCAACGGAATTTTCAAATTGAAACAAAGCCTCTTCAGAAGGAATCCTAAGTTCATGGCATTTAAAATTGCTGTTGTCATGCTTGGTACTGCTGATCCCGCATTCATAGATGCGAGGTCTTTGGACTTTACATAGTGATATACGAACTTTGCTACATTAGCTTGCTTCATCTCCGTATAGAACATGGTATCAACAGACCAAAAAGGCTGGTTGACATACATCACATTGTTGAGAGTTCCCTTTCGAGGAATGAGAACAGATTCCTTTTCATACAATGGATGCTCTACATACCTCATAATTCCGCCTGAGCCGTAAACGGGATAAGCGCCATCAGCAAGCTTTTTATGATCTTTTCCATATTTGACATTGATCAAATCGGAGAGATGACCAAGTGGCCAGTCAGGATTGGCTTTTGTCACAAAATGCTGCTGATAAATAGCCTGTGCTTGATCAGTTAAATTCTCATTTATAAAACCATGGAGGTATAGTAATGGCAAGACTATTCAGTGCTACTGACGCAAAGCGAATAATTGAACGGCATCAAAACATAATTGAAAAACTGAATAACTCTGTTTCCTCTGTGGAGAAATACCGTACAAAAGCGAAAGAGGCTTCGGATGCGTTAGTAGCACAGGAAGTGCTGAAAGTTCTTGCTGATATTCCGATAGAGGAAATCAATCGAGATAAAAGAGGCATTCGGGTAAAGGCATTAAAAGACTATGGTTATAGAACGATAGCTGATATATCAACTGCATCAGTATACTCTATTGCTTCTGTCCATGGAATAAGTGAAGATGCTGCATACACAATTAAAAGCATCGTAAATGATATTGTCTCTAAAGCAAGACAGGGAGTAAAAATTAGGCTAAGTACAGACAATCGTTCCAGAGAAGCAACAGCACTTGTGCTTGCATTATCACAATATCGTCGAAGTCAAAAAGTTGCAGATGAATGCAGACAGCTGCTTAATAAAAACAAGCAAACAATCGATTATGCTGTGGAAGATTTGAATTCTTCCGCAGGTACTCTGAAGTGGCTGCTCTCATCCAAAACGAAAAAGCAAAAGGCTGTGGAGGCATATAACAGTCTAATTGGCCTTATCGATGGCGACTATGGAAGTGAAGCGGAAACTCAAATTTCCAACGCTGATGTAATTGATAGAAGTTCAAATAGCGATGCTTGGCAGGATTTTGCAACGAATTCAGTTCGATTTTTCAATGACCTGGAAGATATCAATCCAGGTGTATTGGGAAATGATGATTCGATGTACGGATTACCAGAGGATCTTGCGCGAGAAGTCCAAGAGGAATGTTTCTTTCCGGATGGACTTCTGTGTGAATTGAGACGTTATCAGGAATGGGGCGTAAAATACGCGCTTCACCAGGAAAGAATCCTTCTTGGTGATGAAATGGGCTTAGGAAAAACAGTTCAAGCTATTGCGACGATGGTGTCTCTTCGGAATACGGGAGGAACGCACTTCGTTGTTGTTTGCCCGGCCAGTGTTATTACAAATTGGTGCCGTGAAATAAGAAAAATGAGCTTGCTTAGTGTCACAAAAATCCATGGTACCGGCCGTAAAGCAGCGCTCCAATCTTGGATCAAGAGCGGGGGAGTTGCGGTTACCACGTATGAAACGACAGCGTATTTTGAATTGCCAGAAGATTTTAAATTTAAGATGTTGGTAGTTGATGAAGCTCATTACATAAAAAATCCAGAAGCAAGAAGAAGCATAAATGTAAAGAATATTAGTATGCACGCAGAGCGTTTGCTATTCATGACAGGTACAGCGTTGGAAAATAAAGTTGAAGAAATGATTTCTCTGATACGTATCCTTCAACCGCGCATTGCATCTCAGATTCAAGGAATGGCATTTATGTCTGCGGCTCCGCAGTTTAGAAAGGCGGTTGCGCCAGTTTATTACCGCAGGAAACGAGAAGATGTTCTTACAGAGTTGCCGGATCTGATTGAAAGCAAAGAGTGGTGTAGTTTATCGCATAATGAAGAGCTCGCTTACGAGCATGCCGTTCTATCAAAAAATTATGCAGAAGCAAGAAGAGTATCTTGGAATGTAGATGATTTAAAGGATTCTTCGAAAGCTTCAAGGCTGTTAGAGCTTGTTGAAGAAGCTGAATCTGAAGATCGAAAAGTAATCGTGTTTTCTTTCTTTTTGGATACAATTCGCAAGGTGACGATGTTGCTTGGAAAGCGGTGTACGAATCCAATCAATGGATCTGTTACACCTCAACGCAGACAGGAAATTATTGATGAGTTTGATAAGGCACCGGCAGGAACAGTTCTTGTGGCTCAAATACAATCCGGGGGAACTGGATTAAATATTCAATCGGCAAGTGTGGTGGTGCTCTGCGAACCTCAATTTAAGCCATCCATAGAAAATCAGGCTATTTCAAGAGCGTACCGTATGGGACAGACAAGAAATGTTCTTGTGTATCGCCTTTTATGTGAGGACACAGTTGATGAAAAAATCATGTCAACCTTGGAAAGTAAACAGGCAATATTTGATGCATTTGCTGATAAATCAGTTGCAGCAGCGGAGAGTCAGGAAATCGATGATCGTACTTTTGGAAATATCATCAAAGAAGAAATAGACCGAATTAATGCCAAGTATGGCAATACAAAGTAAAGGGGTGCTGATTAGTATGCCATGTTTATTTACGGAAGATACATATGAACAAGCCATCATAGAACTGTTTGAAAACATGGGCTATGATCATCTCTATGCTCCGGATTTAGAGCGTGATTACAGCAGTCCACTACTGGATGTTGAATTGCGTAATAGTCTGGTTCGTATTAACCGTAGCTTGCCTGTGGATGCTATTGATGAGGCATTGATTAAACTGAAGAATTTTGATACCGGCAGTTTGTTACAGAAGAATATCCTCTTTATGGATTACCTGCAAAATGGCATTACAGTTAAGTTCTTAGTGAAGGGCGAGGAGCAATCATCAATTGTGCGTTTGATTGACTACAAAAACGAAAAGAGCAATTCTTTCTATGTGGTAAATCAATTCACATTTCTTGAAAATGGAAATAATAGTCGCCCGGATATTATATTGTTTATTAATGGACTACCACTTGTTCTGATGGAGTTAAAAAGCCCGTCTAAGGATGAAGTTGGAGCAGAAAATGCATATCATCAAATTCGTAATTATATGCAGGATATTCCATCGATCTTTTATTATAATGCTATCTGTGTTATTAGTGATTTGTCCACTAATAAGGCTGGAACTATCACTTCAGGATTAGATCGTTTTATGGAGTGGAAAACAAAAGATGGTAATTATGAAGATACTGCGTATGCGTCTTTTGAGACCTTCTATGAAGGAATGTTTCAAAGGGAACGCTTGCTGGATATTTTGAAGAATTTTATTCTTTTTTCCGGCGGTAGCAATAGTCGTTTTAAAGTACTGGCTGGATACCATCAGTATTTTGCAGTTCGAAAAGCTATCGAAAAGGCAAAAGTGGCAACCAAAACGGATGGTAAAGGTGGAGTATTTTGGCATACACAAGGTTCTGGTAAGTCATTATCAATGGTATTCTATGCACATTTATTGCAGGAAGCACTGGATAGCCCAACGATTGTGGTAATGACAGACCGAATTGATTTAGACGATCAGCTTTATGCCCAGTTTTCACAATGTGCAGATTTCTTGCGACAGACACCGGTACAAGCTGAAAGCAAGGAGAATTTAAAGGCGCTTCTTGATGGCAGAAATGCAAACGGAATTATATTTACCACAATGTTTAAGTTCGAGCGTGGCGAGAAAGCCCTCTCGGAACGAAGAAATATTGTAGTTATGGCTGATGAAGCTCATCGCGGTCAGTATGGATTCGATGAGAAAATTGTCGTGTCAGAAAATAAAAACGGTGAAAAGGAAGCCCGTACTGTAATTGGTAATGCACGAGTTATTCACGATGCATTGCCAAATGCTACATTCATTGGGTTTACGGGAACACCGATCTCTGCAAAGGATAGAAATACCAGAGAAGTTTTTGGCGATTATATTGATGTCTATGATATGACGCAGGCTGTGGAAGATGGGGCAACAAGACCGGTTTATTATGAGAGTCGTGTTGTGCATCTGAAATTGGATGAAAATACATTAACACTGATTGATTCTACTTACGATATTCTGGAACAGCAGTCTGATGCGCAAACGATTGAGAAAAGTAAGAAAATGCTGGGGCAGATGGAAAGCGTTCTTGGAGCAGATTCGACCATTGCATCTCTTTGTGATGATATTGTAAACCACTATGAAAAATATAGAGCGAATCTATTAACAGGAAAGGCGATGATTGTAGCGTATTCTCGTCCGATTGCAATGAAGATTTATCGACGGATTTTGGAGATGCGTCCAGACTGGACAGAAAAAATTGGTGTAGTTATGACAGGCAGCAACAATGATCCGGAGGAATGGAAGAAAATCATTGGAACAAAAGCGCACAAAGAAGAACTGGCTAGAAAGTTCAAAGACAATAATGATCCAATGAAGATTGCGATTGTCGTTGATATGTGGCTTACAGGTTTTGATGTTCCTTCCCTAGCCACAATGTATATATATAAGCCAATGCATGGATATAATTTGATGCAGGCAATTGCACGTGTGAACCGTGTATTCAAGGACAAAGAAGGTGGATTAATTGTCGATTATGTTGGAATTGCTTCTGCATTGAAAGCTGCAATGAAAGAATATACGAAGCGTGATCAATCCAAATATGGTGATATGAATATTACCAGAATGGCATATCCAAAGTTTCAGGAAAAGCTGCAAGTCTGTAAAGATATACTGCATGGATTTGATTTTAGTGGATTTATTGGCGGCTCACCACTTATGATGGCTCAACTTATTACCGGTGGCACAAATTTTATTTTGGATGCAAGAGTACCTGAAAGAAAAGATATGTTCTTGAAGGAAGCTATGCTGTTAAAACAGTCACATTCCCTTTGCTCCAGCATGACAACTGAACAAGAAAGACATGAAGCGGCTTATATGGAAGCTGTCCGTTCAACGATTATTAAGATTACCTACGGAGGAACCGCGGGGAAGAATCTGTCGCTTAAAGAAATCAATGACCAGATTAATGAATTGTTGAAAGCGGCAGTACAAAGTGAAGGAGTTATAAACCTTTTTGATAGTAGCAAAACTGGTGGTGAACAGTTTAGCTTGTTTGATCCTGCAGTTTTGGATGAGATATCCAAAATGAAAGAAAAGAATATTGCTGTTGAGATTTTGAAGAAACTGATGGCTGAACAGGTATCTTTATATAAGAGAACTAATGTGGTACAATCGCAGAAATTCTCAGAAAAGATAGCACAATTAATGAATTCTTACTATAATGGCTTAATTACAAATGAAGAAGTTATTAAAGAATTGCTGAAGACTGCACAGGAGATTGCTGAACTTTATAAAAATGGAGAAAAACTGGGACTGTCGCAAGAAGAACTTGCATTCTATGATGCAATTACAAAACCTGAGCATATCAAAGATTTTTACAAGAACGACGAATTGATTGCTCTTACAAAAGAGCTTACCGAAATGCTTCGCAAGAACCGCACTATTGATTGGCAGAAAAAGGAAACTGCCAGAGCACAGATGCGAAAGATGGTTAAGCGACTTCTGAAAAAGTATAAATATCCACCGGAAGACTATGATTACGCTATCAACACAGTAATTAGCCAGTGCGAACTTTGGACAGATAATGTGGAACCTCGTAAAGAGGAAAAACTCTATCAATTTATGTCAGAAAGAGAACTGTCGAAGGTGGCGGAAGAAAAAGCACCATACAGTGTTGATTAAACACCTTATTTTTTACAAAGGAGGTCCTCCCCATGTCCCACCCCATCCAATCCGAAGCCCATCTCACGACTTTTGAAGCCATCAGCATGATCGTCGGCAACAGCATCGGCACGGGCATCATTGCCGTTCCGTATCTTGCCACGAAGAACAGTATGCTGGATGTCGTGTGGATGGTATTGATCGCCTATTGTGTGAACGTGATCCTGCACCTGATCATTGCTGAGTTGTCTTACAATAATGGTGGTGTCCAACTGGTGAAAAGCTTTGAAGGAGAGCTGTTTCATGGGAAAATGAAACAGATCTTCAGCTGGGGCGTATTTATTGTCTACGGGCTGGCCATCATGATTGGTGTCAGCGGCAACATCAACGGCGGAGCACAGATTTTTGTGAACTGGTTCGGGATGCCCTTCGTGGCGGCGCAGATTTTGTACTATGTGATCGCCGGAGTTGTGGTGTTTATCGGCATGAAAGCCGTGGGCATCGCGCAGAAATACGCAGTCATTGTCCTCATGGGCATTGTGGCAGTGATGACGGTAGGCACATTTATGCATCCGCTGAATTCTTTGCAACGGGCACAGTTCCACTGGAATAATCTGTTGGCGCTGTACAGCATGGTGGTATTTGCCACTTCGGCCAATCAGGCGGTGATTCAGGTGGTGAAAGGTCTGGATGGCAACGCGAAACAGATCCGCCGCTCCATTTTCATCGGTTTTGGGCTTTCCTCAGTGTTTGTCCTGATCGTAACGGGCACGGTTCTCCTGGGAACCAAGGGAGCGCTGGAAAAAGAACTGGCATACATGCAGTTGGGAGAGAGTATCGGTACCTGGGCGATGATCCTGGCAGGCGTATTTTCCCTGTTTGCTTTACTTACCACGTTCTGGAGCAATACTCTCGCCCTCCGCGATGTGGTTCATGAGCAGATCGGCAGCGGCAACCGCATCAGCTGGCTGATCGCCACAGTTCCCTGCATCCTGTTTGCGGTGTTTGGCGTGAACAGCTTTATTGTTCTGACCCGGATCATGAGTGGCGTTGTGGTACTGGTGAGTATCATGCTGGTGCTGACATACGGTAAATCCAGAAAAAAGGCGGGCAGCAGTCCTATCTGCGGTGTGATCGGCACGGTGCCTTTTCAGGTGCTGATGGTGATTTCAACAGTACTTTCTGCAATAGGAGCATTGATCCCGTTGAGTTGATCCCCAAAAAGAAAAGAGATTCTTATGTATACTTCCAAAAACTTTCAGATCCGGGACGAAGAGACTTTTTCTCTTTGCATCCCGACGGACAGAGATTATAAAATATTACAGCTGACAGACCTGCACCTTGGTTTCGGCATGTTTTCCGGGAAAAAGGACAAACTGGCTCTGGAAGCGGTGACGGAGCTGATCCACCGGACGGGACCGGATCTGATGGTCCTGACCGGAGATTCTGTTTTCCCGTTTTTCCCGAAAAGCGGTACCATGAACAACCGAAAGCAGGCAGAAAAACTGCTGGCATTTCTGGATGGTTTTCAGATTCCCTATACTCTGGTCTTTGGTAACCATGACTGTGAAATGGGCTCCACCTGCAATAAGGAACAGCTGGCGGAGATTTTCACTACGGGAAAATATGCCGTTTTTACCAAAGGAAGATATGAGCACAGTCCTCAGAATCCCATTACCGGCGTAGGGAATTTTGTAGTAGACCTCACAGATGATCAGGGAAAACTGTTACTTCCGCTGATTCTGCTGGATTCCAACATGTATGGTGACGGCTGGTTTTTCAGCGGTTTCGACCGGATCCATGAGGATCAGACGGACTGGTGCATGGAAAAACTGAGCGAGAGAAAAGTACCGGCTATGGCATTTTTCCACATGCCGCCCGCAGAATTTAAGGAAGCTTATGAGAAAATGAAATTGGGCGATCACAGCGTGATTTATGAACACGGCAGTATCGGAGAAAAGGACGAGTACTTCGGAATATCGAATCAACCGCCACATTTTTTCGAAAAAGCAGTGGATAACGGCTGGCTGAAATGGATTTTCTGTGGACACGATCATCTGAATACGTTGTCACTGACCTATAAAGGTATCCGCATGACTTACGGAATGTCCATTGATTATCTGGGATATTCCGGCATCGCGAAGCAATATATCCAGCGGGGAGCCACGCTGATCACGCGTAAGACAAACGGGAACATAGATATCACTATGGTACCGTTGACAACGGTTGTTTCGACACGAGTAAGGGGAGCCTGATGAAAGGCTCCCCTTAATGGTTCAAAGCGGAAATTAGTAATTGATACCGCTGATGCCGAGTACTCCGTTCTGGACATTGAAGGTGATGTTGGGGCCGTCACCGGTGCTGTAAAGGGTGAAGCCTGCCATACTGGGGCTTAATTCGGACAGATCAGCATTAGCCATAGAGTCTTTCAATTCAGGGGTGAAGATTTTGTCTGCACCTAAGGCAATCAGATCTTCCCTGGTTTCGATCACACTGCCATCGCCCAGAGCAACATAGACCGGATAATTGACCAGATCAGCGAGAGCATTCAGGTCTTCAGCGGCTACGGCATCCTGGATCTTTTTAGCGAAAGCGGCAGCATCCTCTGTGGAAACTGCAAAGTTGTCTTCATATGAAGTACCATTGGCCGCATCAGCAGAAGCTTCTGTAGTTGTCTCAGCACTAGCTTCAGCAGCAGAACTTTCAGCAGTAGAAGCCTCCGCACCGCTTTCGGAAGTCACCGTACTTTCCGCCGAAGCTGCTGCATTTCCCTGACTGCCACAGGCAGCAAAAGACAATACCATCACAGTAGTTAAAAGTGCACAGATCATTTTGTTTTTCATAAGTAAAACTCCTCTCTTAAATAAAACCATATCTTACAGGTCTCTGATGGTTAGACTATGCATCTGCTGCAAAAGTTTCAAAAATATCAAAAAAATATCAAAAAAATATCAAAAACATCCACCCAAAAGAAAAACCTTCTGTTAAAATGTAAAAATAAGACAGATGAAAACAATAGAATAGGAAACTACTATGGAAGCATATTACTACCAGAAAATGAACAAGCCCCAGCAGGCCGCCTATCACGCTATGCAGCAGGGAGTGCTGGCGCTGGCAGACGAGATTCAGCTGCCGCGGATCCCGGCGGAAGAATTGTATGACGTATTTTTCCGACTGCGGCTGGATCATCCGGAGATCTTCTGGGTGGTGAGTTATCGGTATAGATATTATCAGGACTCCCCCAACATCATCTTCGTGCCGGAGTATCTGTTTGAGAAAAATAAGATCAGAGAACATCAGAAAGCCATGCAGTCCCGGGTGGAAAAGCTGGCAAGACCTGCCGCAAAGTTCACAGAGTGGGAAAAAGAGAAGTACATTCACGACTTTATCTGCGAAAATATCACCTACGATAAGTTGAAAAAGCCCTATTCCCATGAGATTATCGGATCGCTGGGACAGGGTGTGGGTGTCTGCGAGGGCATTGCCAAATCGGTGAAGGTGCTTTGTGATGCGCTGGGTGTGTGGTGCGTAATCGCTATCTGCGGCAACAATCCGGAGAAAGGGATCAAGTACCGTCACACCTGGAATATTGTGCGGATCGGCGGGCAGTATTACCATCTGGATGCCACATTTGACAATACATTGGGAAAACATCAGGGCAATGCGGAAGCACCCGGAGAGATCCGCTACGACTATTTCAATCTGGGAGATAAAGCAGTGTTCCGGGATCATGAACCGTTGATCGCCCCGGCACCCGGCTGTCCGGACAACGATCATTTTTATTACAAGGAGAAAAAACTTTCCTTTACGAAAACGGAAGAAGTATATAAAAGAGCACAGCAGATGGCGAAAAAAGGCCGGGCCATGACGTTCCAGTGGCGGGGAGGCTATCTGACCAGAGAAGTCCTGCAGGAACTGTTGGAACTGATCCGCAAGGCAGGCGAGGAGCGGCAGAAGACCGCCCGGATCAGTCTCAACTGGCCACAGGCGGTCATTCATTTCAGCTATGTGGAAAATGCAGGCATCCCGGAGCCGGAGGTCGTCATGGAAGACGCCAACGAAGGAGAACAGTTCGACACCGGGGAATAAAGGTATGGGATGATGTCAGGATCAAGAATTCTCCGACTTCAATGCGCACTCCCGGAATAACGCATTGACGGCCAGCTTATAGTCGCTGGCATCTGTGGCTTTGCGGATCTTTTTTACGTATTTGTCCGGAGATTCGAAGCTGTGGCTTAAGAAAGTCCAGAGATCCTTCATCTTATAGAGCGTATTGGTATCGCCGGACATGATCTCCTGATAACCGGTCAGGAGGGAAGTATGGAATTCCTTCAGGACAGCCAGCCGCTCTTCACAAGACGGCAGCGCAACACTCTCCGTGGAGGCAGTCTTCAATTCCTGCAATAATCCCGGATTCTGCAAAATTCCCCGGCCGATCATGACCGTATCGATACTGGGAAGCTTCGTAAGAATCTGCGTTAGCGACTCCGGAGAGGTAATATCCCCGTTATAGCACAGCGGACATTGCAGGGCTTCCACCGCCTCTGCGAAAGCTTCCAGATGGGGTGTCCCCTTGTAACCTTCCTTTTGCAGTCTGGGGTGAATGATCAGTTCCTTCATGGGGAATTTTTGATATATTTTAAGCAGTGGAGCCCATTCATCCATGTAGTCCATGCCGATGCGGGTCTTGATGGAGATTTCCAGTGGACATTTTTCAAAGATCTCGTCCAGAAAATCCTCCAGTTCCCGGGGCGTGCCTAAGAAGCCGGCACCACGGTTTCTTGCCACCACCGTCCCGGAAGGACAGCCCAGATTCAGATTGACCTCGTGGTAGCCATATCCGGCCAGCTGCTCTGCCAGCGACAGAAATTCCTCCGCCTTATTGGTCAGGATCTGCGGTACGGTGTACATGCCCACATTATGTTCCGGAAGCACATCGTTGCGTTCTCTGCTGTTCATGTGCCGATTGGAGATAAAAGGGGTAAAATATTTGTCCATGCCGCCGTAACAGCGGTTCCAGTTAGTGCGGAAATTATAAGTGGTCAGTCCCTCCATGGGGGCAAGATAATATTTCATAAAAAATGTATGCCTTTCCGTAACCTGCAAGCGTTCCACTGCATTTCCGGCGTATGCTTTCGCAGATTGTACTTTGTATCGGGTGTTTTGCCAAATCCCTTATGCAGAGATATTCTCAATAACGGGATTGCCCTTTACATGATTATAAACAGTTACTATTATAATAGAGATAGTAAAAATTGCAAAGAAAACCGCAAAGATCCAAAAAGAAAGCGGCTGGAAGAAGGAATAAAGATCATGACTGAAAAAACAGAAAATAATACCATAAACCTAACCGCCAACGAACGCACCCAGCAGGAGATCACCATCTCCGGCAACCCCGGGAAACCGGTCGGGGAGGATGGGGAGAAGATGCTGTGCCGCATGAACGAAAGTCACTACGCAGTGACCGGCTGGGCGCTGGAACACTGGAAGATCCGGGAGAATGACCGGATTCTGGACATCGGCTGCGGTGGAGGAGCAACTTTGAAACGCATGAGTGAAGAGGTGCGTGACGGACATCTGACCGGAGTGGATTATTCCGCCACTTCACTGGAGCTTTCCGGGAAAACCAATGCAGAAGCACTGCAGCAGGGAAAAATGGATCTCGTGGAAGCCTCAGTGGAAAAACTGCCCTTTGCGGACAATGCTTTTGACAAGATCATTACGGTGGAAAGCTTTTATTTCTGGCCGGATCCCGCGGAGAATCTGAAAGAAGTCTACCGGGTATTGAAGGAGCAGGGAACCTTTTTACTGGTGGCCGACATTTACCAGAAGGAGAATCTGCCGGAACAGGTACGGGAAAACATTCAAAGATTCCATCTGTTTAATCCCACACCGGAAGAATTCCGGGAACTGCTGGAAAATGCAGGATTTGAAGAGGTACGGATTCACTTAAAAGACGGCGAGGACTGGATCTGCGCGGAAGGGCACAAATAAGCAGTAGAACCCTTCGGAAAAACGCAAAAACCGGGTGGAAGTCCGAAACGGAACACGCTAGAATCAGAAACATAGAAAATGTGAAAGTATCCATGAAAATATTCAAAGGAGAAAACAATAACCATGTATAATCAGAATTATAAAGTAGAACTTCCCCAGTTCCCGGACCGGGAGGTGTCCATAGCAGAATACGGCGCGAGGAGCGGCGATTTGCAGATCGAGACCGGCAGACACAATGCGGAGGCCATTAACCGCGCGATCTGCGAAGTGTCGGAGCAGGGGGGCGGTACGGTAAGAGTTCCCGCAGGCATCTGGGCGGTGGCTCCGCTCCGGCTGTTAAGCGGTGTCAATCTTCATCTGGACAGTCAGGCTATGTTAAAATTCATCAAGTCCAAAGAGGACTATCCGCTGCGGATCACCAGCTATGAAGGTCAGGACTGCATTCGCACCGTATCTCCCGTTACCGCGGAAAATGCAGAAAACATCGCCATTACCGGAGAAGGCATCATTGACGGCAGCGGTGATAAATGGCGTCCGATCAAGAAGTTTAAGATGACGGAAAAGCAGTGGGATGCGTTGTTTACCATCAGTCCTTATGTGTTAGAGACGAAAGAAACAGCGATCTGGATGCCCACAGAGTCGATTTTAAAAGGAAATCACCAC
>Ga0129317_1001868_pt1 | contig 13735 bp, 13 predicted proteins | sample Cm1ome_FD_94430 | JGI IMG/M metagenome (GOLD analysis project Ga0129317, IMG submission 94430) | Eastern black-and-white colobus group fecal microbial communities from Wisconsin, USA - Cm1105 metagenome | ecosystem: Host-associated > Mammals > Digestive system > Large intestine > Fecal | place...
ATGCCCACGATCCACTGTTATTTTGAAAACAAGGCGGCAGCAGCTTGCGCCACTTCCGCCTTGAATATATTTTGCTCTATTTGCACCGTATTTCGGTATTTACACAGAATTCGGGACAGACCCGTTCTGGTGCTGAATCTCCGCAAGATTCAGTGCGCCATTTTGCAACTACTTGCGTTTTTGCCGGCACTTCTCTCGCCTAAACAAAAATGGGCCATTGTTCAGTAGTCATTAGAGTAAAAAAGAACCGTTGCCTTTGCACTGGGCAGCGGTTCTTCTTTTTGTGATTTATGCTTCCACAAGTTTTTTGGCCACGTCCAGATAGAGCTGAACATCTTCTGCAGCGTCAAACACGTCGCACTTCGGAGTGTCGCCTTCCGTAATGCAGCGATAGAACTCCTGAATCTCATCTCCGAACATATCGTGATACTGGGGGCCGTATACGGTGGTCTTGGCCTGACCATCCTCAAGCTCAGTGACTGTCAACTGGCTGGGAAGATAACGGATATAAGGAGAGTCATACTTCAAATGCATCTTGCGGGTGCCCTGATAGACCTCGATGGATTCGTCAAATTCCACCACCTGCTGGTCGTTCATTTCTTCAAACACCAGATTGAAGCCCTCATATTCAAAAATCAGGGTGAATTGCATTCCGGTGGGAGATACTACTGCGGCACGGATTGCCTTGGGCAGGCCGATCAGCTCCCGCACAGCAGAGAGAATATGACAGCCGGAGCCGGAAAGAAGCAGGAAGGCAACTATCTGTGCGCGGGTAACATTACCACCCATCAAACGGCTGACTTCGGCGATCATAGCCTGCTGCATGGTGACGCGGCCAGCCGGATCCAGATCATCCGCTTTCTTTTCCTGCCAGGTGTTTGCCAGATACCAGGGACCCTCCAGAATCAGTGTACGCGCGCGGACATAGGAGATGGGGCGGTCATCACTCTGCAGAAGTTCTTTCATTTTCAGGAAGGAATCATTATATCTGCGGCAGTAGCCTACCATGGCTACCAGTTCAGGATGGCGCTCCTTGGCTTCCATCAGCAGCTTTGCCTTCTCCATATCCATGGTCATGGGTTTTTCAATGAACACATGTTTGCCGGCGTCCAGTGCGGCAATGGCGTAGTCGGCGTGATCACCGGGACACATGATCATGACAGCGTCAACGTCGGGGCAGCTGATCAGGTCTTCTGCTTTTTCAAAGCGGTGTTCTACATGATACTTATGGGCAATATAGGTGGAGAGGTTGTGGGAAATATCCGCAACAGCAGTGACTTTGAATTTGTCTCCCATCTTTTCAATGTTAGGCAAATGCAGAATCTGGGCGGCTTGACCGAGACCTATGAGACCAAGTCTGACCATATGTGTTCCTCCTGACAGTTTGTATATTTTCCAGAGAGGTGAAGCTCTCTATGGAAGCTGGATTCAGAATTTACGCGTGCCACAGGGTTGTGCTGGATGTGGAAACGCCGATGGCACCGGCAGAAAGTGCAGCCATCACGTCCTTTTTGTCTTCGATTAACCCGCCTACAATCAGGGGCAGATGCGTAGCCTCCCAAACGGAGGAAATGACCTTTGGAATTACGCCGGGCAGCAGTTCGATTACATCGGCAATGTCGGAAGGTTTCATGCGGCACAGGCTGTTCAATGCCATGGAATCGATTGCAAAGATGCGCAGCACAGAAAACAGACCAATTGCTTTGGCACGGCGGGTTAGGTTTGGGCGGGTGCTGATAAGACCGTCTGCATGGGCATACTGCTGCAAATAGTCGGCTACGATCTCTTTTTGGCTGAGACCGTTGATCAGATCCGCATGTACAATTACATACTTTCCCGCAGCTTTGATTTCCTGCACGAGACGAGAAACATTACAGATGTCGCCAAACAGGAGTACAACGATCTCGCAGGGAGAAGACAGGCATTTTTTTAACTGGTCTTCGTCTTTGGCTGCGGCGATAATCGGATTTTTTTCCAGAGCTTCAAAAATCTCCTGCTTCATAGAAACCTCTTTTCAGACGATTGTAAAATCTTTGTATCGGTATTTTGCCGGACTGGCGGAACAGAGAAAAAACAGAGTTATACAAGGGGTACAGTAAATCCCGCTTTGCATAACTCTAACACTCATTGCATTTATATTTGTTTTCATGATAAACGAAAGACTTTTAAAAGTCAATCATTTTTCGCGCCGATAATATCTGGCCGGCGGCTGTAAATATTTCAGGTGCAGGGAAGATCCTTGCGAAGTGAAGAGCAGAAATGCACAGATCGTTCAAACAGCACATACTATATTCGACATTTTGAACAAAAAATGTTGCGATGGCCATATATGTTATTGACACTTCCGCCTTGCAGCTGTAAAATAAAAACACCAAAGAGAATATGTCGGCAAGAGATTTGAAAGCCGGAACCGATGATATGCCTCATCAGTTCTGGTTTTTTGTTTTTTTGCTGAATATATTTCTCTATACAGTACCCCCGGAGGATTCTTTTACCGATGCATCTGTAGTCCCAGAATCGAATTTGAATGGAGGATTTAGTATGAAAAGCAAGAAGTTTCTGGCCCTGATTGTTTGCCTTGCCATGCTGTGCACGGCTCTTTCCGGCTGCGGTGGAAAGAAAGACGACACAAAAACTTCTTCCGGTACTCCCGACGCCCCTGCTGCAGATAAGCAAATTGAGATTAAGAATCTTGACGGCCTGATGGCCAGTTCCTGGGACGAGATCTATGAGCAGGCCAAAGTGGAAGGCAAGGTAACCTTCTTCATCTGGCATGATGAGGCCTGCTATACCGAGATCGCAAAGGCGTTTGAGGCCAAGTATCCCGGCGTTAAATTTGATCTTGTGGTTTCTGACTCCAGCGCTGCACTGGATAAGATGGTAGCCGAAGCCACACAGGACAAGGGCTCTTTTGATGTAGCCGTCATCAATGCACCCCAGACTCTGCTGGATGCCAAGGCGCTGTACGGCCCCATTGTGGAGAAGCTGGAGAACTACAAGAATCTGGACCAGGGCCTGTGCTTCGCGCAGGAAGGCTATGTCCACAACGGTTATCTGGCACCCCTGTACCGTAACCAGGGCGGTCTGCTGTACAATCCCAAGACTGTGACGGATCCCCCCGAAACCTGGGAGGAGCTTGAGAAGTGGATTGCAGCCAATCCTCAGAAGTTCGGCGTAACGCATCCTCTGAAGGGTGGTTCCGGCGGCGTGTTCCTGCTTGCTGCTATCGATAACCTCTGCGGCGGTCTGGACAAGTATACCGGCGACATCGAGGCCGATGCTTCCAAGATGGCCAACTGGAATATCATGTGGCAGTGGATGCTTGAGCGTAAGGACAAGATTACCATTACTTCTTCCAATAACGACTCCCTGTCCCGTCTGAACCAGGGCGAACTGGATCTGGTTGTGGCATGGGATGACGGCACTTATACCGCCAAGAGCAACGGCGAGCTGTTCAAGGACGCTACGTTCTATATCCCCGAATTTGGCATGCCCGGCGGCGGCGATACCATTGGTATTCTGAAGAACTCCCAGCATCCCGCCGCGGCTCTGCTGCTGGCCAACTATCTGACCTCTGACGAGGCCCAGACTCTGATCAACCAGTATCAGCATGCCTATCCCGGCCGCACCGATCTTGAGGTCGAGTACACCGTGATCCCTGCTGAGGATCAGGTCAACCGCACCAACTGGACTCCTTATTGCTATAAGGTGGCATACTGCAAGGGCTTTGTCACCGAGTTCCTGGAGAAATAATTGGCCGGACGTCCTCGTTAGAACGTCTGCGGTCCATACAATCGTATAAAGCGTTAGTTGAGTGAATCGAGAGGACTTTCATTTTCGGAACAGCAATGTTTGTGATGGGAATGGAAGTCCTTTCGAGCAATCGTAAAGGAGTTTTCATCATGTCTGTTAGATTAACTGTTTCTGATGTCAAATTGTCCTACGGCGATTTTCAGGCGCTGAAAGGCGTCAGCTTTGATATTGAACCGGGACAGTTTGTTACGCTGTTAGGGCCTTCCGGCTGCGGAAAGACCACCCTGCTGCGCTGCATTGCTGGTTTTCTGGAACCTCAATCCGGAGAAATTCGCTTTGACGGCTGTATTATGAACGATGTGCCGCCTCACAAACGGAACACGGCCATGTGTTTCCAATCCTATGCATTGTTCCCCCATAAGACAATTTATGAAAACATCCGGTTTGGCTTGCGTATGCACAAAGTGCCGGTGACGGAACATGATGAACTGATTCAGAAGGCAATGGACATGGTGGGACTGACCGGATTAGGCAACAGAAAGCCTTATGAGCTTTCCGGCGGCCAGCAGCAGCGCGTTGCACTGGCGAGATGCGTTGTGGTTCGTCCCAATCTGCTGCTGTTTGATGAACCGCTTTCCAATCTGGATGCAAAGCTGCGTGAAAAAGTTCGTGTTGAGATTCGCGAACTGCAGCGTGAACTGGGTATCACTGCCATCTACGTGACTCATGATCAGGCAGAAGCGCTGGCCATCTCTGATACGATCATTGCAATGAATCAGGGCTGCATTGAACAGATCGCGGCTCCCCGCACGATCTATGATAAATCTGCCAACCGCTTTGTGGCCGACTTTATCGGTACTGCGAATTTGTTGCGCAGTTCCTTCCGTGAGAAGGATATCTGCAATGTTGTGGTGGACACCGATATCGGAAGTTTCACCGCGCTGGATGACAATTACACGAAACTGGATGATATTTCGGTTTCCTGGCGACCTGAAGATATGATTCCCGTTCTGGAAGGACAGGATATTCCTCGGGGCTGCAATGTAGTTTCCGGTATCGTCAGAAATTCCGTCTACATGGGAGACCGACTGGATATTTTCATGAACTGCCAGGAGCATGTGTTCCGTGCCAGCGTGGCAAGAGATTATGTTATTCCTGAGGGTTCCTCTATCCGATTTGCAGTGCCCTTTGCCAAGACACGCATTGTTCAGGGGTGAGGTGGAGCATGAAGAAGAAAAAGTTTGAATGGGGCTATCTGCTGCTCCTCCCAGGACTGGGCTATATCGGTTTTTTTGTGATCGTGTCTGCCTATATTATGATAGCCCAAAGTTTTGGCCTGTATAATGCCATTACCGGCGAGGTTTCCTTTACATTGGAAGGCTGGCGGAATGTATTTACGAAAAGCTTTTTTGACGCACTGTGGTTTACTCTGCGCACCAGTGTTCTCTCTGCATTGATCAGCATTGTTATTACATATCCGCTGGCGCTGCTGATGCAGAAGACGAAGGCGAGAAAATGGCTGCTGCCGCTGATAAAAATCCCGTATTTTGTTCCGGGTCTGGTGGGCTCTTTTCTGATCGTGAACCTGATTGATTATCACGGCCTGCTCAATGAGGTGCTGCTGCTGCTGAAAATCATCAGCGAACCGATGCGCCTGCGGAATGATGCCAATGGTATCGCAGTCATTGCCATCCATGTGTGGAAGAATGTTCCCTTCATGATGATCATTATGTTCTCTGCGATTGAAGGGATCCGGCAGGACGTCAAGGACTGCGCACGGAATCTGGGCGCAAATTCCCTGCAGGTTCTGCTCCACATTACGATCCCGCTGACAGTTTCCTCTGCATTGGTATCTGTCATTCTGACGTTCATCCGAACCTTCAATGACTATGCGATTTCCAGCACGGCAGGTCCCATGAATCCTCTGTCACTGTCAAACCTTATGAAGACCACGGCATATTCCTATAATGACTGGGTCACAGCCGGCTGCATCGGCGTATTGATGACGATCGTTACCGTAATCTTTATGGTGCTGTACACCGTTCTGGGCAAATATCTGCAAAATGGAGGGAAGTGATTTGGCCATGAAAAAGAAAAGAACCATTCGTCCTCGCTCCCTTACCAAAAAGCTGGTCAGCTTCATGATTCCGGCCGGCGTTGGCCTGATCTTCCTTGCATGGATCGTTGTTCCGATAGGCATGGCAGTGCTTTGGTCTCTGGTTAACCCCGATTACCCCTGGTCTTATCCTCAGATTTTCCCCACGAACCTGTCGACGTTCCACTGGGAACATGTTTTCAAGTATACGAACATCCTTGGCGCTATCAAAAACAGCCTGATTGTAGCTACGATCACGACTGTCGGCTGCGCAGCGCTGGCGCTCCCCACGGCTTACGCCATTGGCCGCCGTAAGCTGATCGGCGGCGAAACCTTCAAGATTGTGATGCTGCTGCCCATGGCAATGCCCGGTATGGCAATGGCGATTTTCCTGGGCCGCCTTTTCTCCCAGTGGGGTCTGGCCAATTCCTACATCGGCATTGCGTTGGCACATATTCTGTGTACACTGCCCTTGATGCTTCGTATCCTGACAGTAAGCTTTGAGTCCGTTCCGCAGGATATTATTGACGCTGCAGCCAATCTCGGTGCAAAGCCGTGGGACCGCTTCAAGGAAGTCTATGTTCCCATGATTGTGCCCGGGCTGATTGCCGGATGCATTTTTACCTTCATTGGCAGTATGGAAGAATTCAATCTGAGTTTTATCATCGGTGCACCTGCTATTCAGACTGTTCCGACGATTCTGTATTCTTATCTGGGGTATAATTTCCTGCGTACAAACGCTTCGGTAGTCACGCTGGTCATGATGGTCCCCAACATCATTGTTTTAATGCTGACGGAGCACTTCATCAAGACAGAGTATCTTGGCGCGGCGCTTGGAAAGATGTAACGAGGTATTTGCATGATGGATCGAACGCTGTTTCAACTGCAGCAGACGTTTATCGGGGAAGAAACAAATCACACTTTTTTTTACGAAGTGGAAATTCCTGCTGGCTGTGAAAGGCTGGTCATTGATTTCGGGTATACCCCCAAGCGACTGGAAGACAAAGCGTTGGCTGCAGAGATCATTGCTGCCGGTGTCCGGAAGTATATGCCAGCGCCTTACGATCAGGAGCTTGTGGGGTATCGACTGGAAGAGGTACCGGTGGTGAATCTGCTGACGGTTTCTCTGGACGATCCTGCCGGTACATACGTTGGCTGTGCACACCGGCATGCACACACGCAGCATCATGAGATCACAGCAGCATCGGCCAGTCCCGGTTTCAGCGCGGTGGAAATCCGACCGGGGTGCTGGCGTATCGGCCTGCAGTGTCATGCTGTTGTAACGCCTTCCGTGCAGGTCAATCTCTGTGTGAAGGGGGTGTTTCCGGATGAAGTGGATTCCAACTGAGCTGCATACCCATACTCTGCACAGCGATGGTACCTTTACGGTCCCGGAACTCTGTGCCTGTGCCAAGCTACACGGATATGAGATGATTGCCCTGACAGACCACAATACCCTCTCCGGACTGGAAGAATTGTCGGAGAAACTGGCAAGGCAGACGATTCCGGTCATTCACGGCATTGAATGGACCGCCTATTATGGCCATATGCTGGTAATCGACTGCCAGAAGTATGTGGACTGGCGGGAAGTTTCAATCACGGATATGGATCAAAAAATCCGTGATGTTCGGGAAAACAGAGGCCTTGTTGGCATTGCCCACCCGTATGCCATCGGTTCGCCTCTTTGTACAGGCTGCTGCTGGGAATATGAGGTATCCGCCTGGGATCAGGTAAACTATATCGAGGTCTGGAGCGGACCGTTTCCTGCAGTCCACCGGGGCAGAAACCGGCGGGCAGAGATGATGTGGCAGGAACTGCTAGACAGAGGGTATCATATTGCAGCTACCTACGGAAAGGACTGGCACGCCGACGTAAAGGAAAAGGAGCCCTGGGGCTGTACATTTCTGGCTGTTCATGAGACGGCTGCCGCCGATGGCGTAGAAGCGCTGCGCCGGGGCCGCACCATGATTTCCATGGGACCGCGGCCGGTGGCAGAGATTCGGCTGAACGGAAAAGACATCTATCCGGGGGACACGGTTCCTGCGGGCAGTGTTCTGAAAATGACGCTGGGGATGGACATGAACTGCAGGCGCGGGGAGTGGCAGCAGTATGACTTCCGCCCTCAAAAGGTACAAATTCTGGGCAGATCCGAAGTGGTTCTGGCAGAGTGCGTGCTTTGTGAGAATGCATACACAGAACTGACGTTTACTGCGCCGGACAGCCACTTCCGTATTGTGTACAGCGGAACGGTTATGGGTAAAGAGTGTCCGATTGCTTTTACAAGCCCTTACTACGCCAACTGAAATTTGTCGAAGGAGTATGGTATGAAGATTCAAATTGCAACTGCTCCCTGTTCTTGGGGTGTCTTCTTCCCGGATGGCCGCACCTCCGGTACACCTTATGAGACATTCCTTTCTCAGGCTCATGAGGCTGGATATAAAGAGATTGAATTGGGTCCCGACGGGTATCTGCCGCAGGATGTGGATGTCCTGTGCGATAAATTACAGCAGAATGAGCTGACCGTCTGCGGCGGTACTGCTACAATCCCGTTTGCGCTGATGACAAAAGAGGAGTGCTGCGGTGTAGTGGATGCGCTGGCGCAGCGTCTGGTTGCACTGGGCTGCACAAACATGGTGGTCATGGACGGAAGCGGCTACGACCAGTCTCTTGGCCCCAAGGCGCAGTGGAGCGAAGAACTCTGGGACAAGATTTATGGAAACATTGCGTTTATCAATGACTACATGAAAGAAACATACGGCGTGAGAATGGTTTTCCATCCCCATGCCGGAACCGCCATTGAATATACTGCGGAGATTGAGAGGATGCTGTCTCTGGGTGAGGTGTACCTCTGCTTTGATACAGGTCACCACGCGTTCTCCAACGGCGGAGTCGAAAAGGGCGATCAGAGTGCTCTGGACTTTATCCGGACGCATAAGGACCGTATCGTCTATCTGCATTTCAAAAATGTGGACGGTGAAATCCGCAAGCGTGCCAAGGAAGAGAACTGGGGTATGCTGCAGGCGTTTATGAATCAGGTGATGTGCGATCTGGAGGACGGCATTATTGATTTCGAACAGCTGCGGGATCTCCTGACAGAGATCGGCTTTGAAGGCTCTGCCGTTATCGAACAGGATATGTTCAAGGCCACCACGGACTTTGCCTTCCAGACTGCAAAGAAAAATCTCCAGTATCTCCGTCGGATCGGCATGATCTCCTGAAAACTTCATATCAAGTACTTGCTTAGAGATGTTGCCAAAGCAGCTGATACTACCATAGTGAATATCATTCTGCTTTGGCGTTTCTCTTTTCGTAAATTGAGCTACAGATAGGAGCAACTTCTATGTTTGACGTTACTATTATCGGTTGCGGCATCATTGGCGCATCTGTTGCTTATAAGCTCTCAAAGTACAATTTGCGCATTCTGATCCTGGAGCGCGAAAACGATGTGGCAATGGGAACGACCAGAGCCAACAGCGCCATTGTCCACGCGGGATATGATCCTGAACCGGGGACTCTGATGGCGAGGCTGAATGTGGAAGGAAGTGCGCAGATGGAACAGCTTTGCCGCGACCTTTCTGTAGAATATCAACAAATCGGTTCTTTGGTGCTGGCATTCGGTCCGGAGGATTTGAAGACCCTTGAGAAACTGTACAGCAATGGTTTGAAGAATGGTGTGTCCGGGCTGAAACTGCTCAGCGGAAGTGAAGTGCGCGCCATGGAACCTGCGCTGGCAGAAGAGGTCTGCGGCGCGCTCTATGCGCCGTCTGCCGGTATTGTGGACCCGTGGGGGCTTTGCATTGCTCAGGCTGAAATAGCAGTGCGAAACGGTGTGGAACTGCGGCTGAACAGTCCTGTGACGGAAATCCAGGATATGGGTGAATACTGTCGGCTCCATACGCCGTCCGGCAGCGTTGATACCGCATATGTGATCAATTGTGCCGGTACTCACGGACATGAGATCAGCGCTATGACCGGCAGTCAGGAATGGGAAGCGCGGCCTTCCCGGGGCGAATACTATCTTCTGGACAAATCCAGCGGTTCTATGGTTCACCATGTGATTTTTCAGTGCCCGTCAGCCGCCGGCAAGGGTGTGCTTGTTGCGCCCACCGTACACGGCAACCTGCTGGTCGGACCCAATGCGGTTTCGGCACAGGATGCAGACGATTGCGCTGTTACAGCAGCTGGCTTGGAAGCTGTGGCAGCTGCAGGGAAAAAGAGCGTGCCCGCACTGGATCTGCGTCAGTCGATCCGTAATTTTGCAGGAGTGCGCGCGGTTACATCGGAAGAGGATTTCATCCTTCGGCCCTCGGCCTGGCTGCCACGGATGCTCCATGCGGCGGGTATCAAATCTCCCGGTCTTTCTTCTGCGCCGGCTATCGCCGATTATCTCATCAATCTTTTGACCGATATGGGTGTGCACCTTGTCCCTAAAGAGACATGGGACGGGACACGTATACAGATTCGCTTCCGGGCTCTGCCTCAGGAGGAAAAAGCGGCATTGATTGCAAGGGATCCCCGGTATGGAAGAGTTATATGCCGCTGTGAAACAATTACTGAAGGCGAAATCCTTGAAGCCATCCACTCTCCCATTCCACCGTGTTCCATTGATGGAATCAAACGAAGAGCAGGTGCCGGAATGGGGCGCTGCCAGGGCGGATTCTGCGGCCCGCGCGTGCTGGAACTGTTATCCCGCGAATTGGGAACAGATCCTTTGCAAATCCCCCAGAATGGAGCCGACGCATGGCTTTTGTTTGAGCAAACAAAAAGGGGGGCAGTGAATGAAGTATGATCTGGTCATTATTGGCGGTGGGCCAGCTGGATTGTCCGCTGCCAATGCTGCCTGGGAGAGCGGCTGTCGGTCTATTTGCATTGTAGAGCGTGACCGGGAACTGGGCGGAATCCTGAATCAATGCATCCATAACGGCTTTGGTTTGCACTATTTTAAAGAAGAGCTGACCGGACCGGAATATGCGGAGCGTTTTATCAGAAAGCTTGATGGAACCGGAATCAATTTGCGATTGGATACCATGGTGCTGGAAGTGACGGCTGAAAAAACCGTGCACGTGGTGTCATCTGCCCGCGGGTATGAAGTTCTGCAGGCCAAAGCTGTGATTTTGGCTATGGGCTGCCGGGAAAGAGCCCGTGGTGCCGTTGCCATTCCCGGAACGCGGCCCGCAGGAATTTTCACGGCCGGGGCAGCACAGCGTTATCTGAACATTGAAGGCTATCTGGTAGGAAAGCGTGTTGTCATTCTGGGATCCGGAGATATCGGATTGATTATGGCGCGCCGTATGACACTGGAGGGAGCCGAGGTGTTGGCGTGTGTGGAACTGATGCCGTATTCAAGTGGACTTACGCGTAATATTGTTCAGTGCCTGCATGATTTCAATATTCCGCTTTACCTCTCACACACCATCACGGATATTCAGGGCAAGGACCGGGTAGAGCGCGTGATTGTATCGGAAGTGGATGCATCCCGGAAACCCATTCCGGGAACAGAAATCACATTCGACTGTGATACTGTTTTGTTATCCGTGGGATTGATTCCGGAAAATGAGCTTTCCCGTGCGGCAGGAATTGAAATGGATGCACGAACGAACGGACCGGTAGTGTATGAAAATATGGAGACATCGATCCCGGGTATGTTTGCCTGCGGAAATGTGCTGCATGTGCATGATCTGGTTGATTTTGTAACGGCTGAAGCTGCGCAGGCCGGCAGAGCCGCTGCAGCATATTGCGAGGGGAAGCTTCTGCCCGACCAGCGGGTTCTGGATGTCAGAAACGGGGATATGGTCGGCTATACGGTTCCGCAGAAACTTCGGCTGGATCAGGACTTGTCATCGGTAGATGTCTTTTTCCGTCCGCGCGCAAAGCTTGGAAGCAGCAAAATTGTTGTGCGGGATGATTTCGGAAATGTGCTGACAGCGTTTTCGCGTTCTCGCCTTGCTCCCGGTGAAATGGAGCATATTAAACTACCTAAGGAACTGTTGTTGAAGGCAGAGAAATTTGTCAGTGTTTCTGTTGAGGAGGTCTCAGCATGAAGACTGTGATTTGCACCATTTGCCCCCGGGGATGTCATCTTCAGGTGGATGAGGCTAACGACTATGCCGTTACAGGGAATGGCTGCACCCGGGGCATTGGTTACGGCCAAGGTGAACTGCAGCATCCGGTACGAACCCTCACCTCTACGGTTCGTATTGAAGGGGCGGCTATTTCCCGCCTCTCGATAAAGACGGATCGGCCTATTGGCAAAGACCTTATTCCGGACTGCATGGATCTGTTGAATGCGGTAACTGTCAGTGCTCCCGTCCGTATCGGCGATGTGATTGCAAAGAATGTGTTGAACAGCGGTATCAATATTGTAGCCACCAAAACGTTAGGGCAGGCCTAAACCCTGACATTCGTGAAGAACACTTACCGGAGCCTTTTGCGAAAGCGTGAGGTTCCGGTAAGTGTGCTATGGGATCTGTGCAGACTTTTGTTGTACGGAAGAAAGGAAAAGGGGGGGAATCTATGCTTGACATGCTGGAAGGTGCCGTCAAGAGTTATGCGCAAATTAGTTTGCAGGCTCTGGCTGAATGAAGTCAGCCGGCAATAGAGACGTCTTCCAGAGCCGCCTCTAGGTGCTTCATGTTCATGTTCTTTTTGTTGCCCCACTGGGTGCCGGCCACATGGCGCAGTCTGGCACAAACCAGCATGAGGGCAGAGTTGCCGTCCGGGAAGGTCCCCACCACACGGGTCCTGCGGCGGATCTCCCGGTTCAGCCGCTCAATCACATTGTTAGTTCGGATCCGGGTCCAGTGCTCATAGGGGAAATCACAGTAGGTCAGCGTTTCCTCAACACTATCCTCCACCTTCTTGGCGGCCTCTTTCAGCTTCATTTCTCGCAGTTGAGCCACCACAGCTTTAGCCTTTTCACGGGCAGCCTTCTTGCTTTCCTGGGCGTGGATCGCCTTGAGCATCTTGGCTACCAGTTTTACCTTGGAACGAGGAACAACGGAAAACACATTCCGGTAAAAATGGACCGTACAGCGTTGGTATTTGGCCTCAGGAAACACTTCTCCCACAGCTTCCAGCATTCCCAGGCACTTGTCCCCTACAATGAGTTTCACGCCGTCCAATCCTCTGCTTTTGAGCCACTGAAAGAAATTCACCCAACTGGCCTTGTCCTCTTTCATACCTTCGGCAGCACCAAGAACCTCTCGGTATCCGTCCTCATTCACTGCGATTGCCACAAGAATTGCAACATTTTCATACTCTCCGCCCCAGTTGCGCCGCAGGTAGATACCGTCCACATAGACGTATGGATATTTGCCGCCCTGCAAAGGGCGGTTCCGCCAGTCTTCAATGTGGACATAGGCTTTCTTGTTCAGCTCACTGATGGTAGTCGGAGATACCTTGCTGCCCCACAGGGCCTCGGTAATATCCTCCACCCGGCGCACAGAGACGCCGGCAAGATACATCTCGATGAGGGCTTCCTCCACACTGCTTTCCCGGCGGCGATACCGCTCGATGATGGCTGTCTCAAAAGAAACGCCCTTGAGGCGAGGCACATGGAGCGTGACGTCTCCAGAAGTGGTGGTAAGATTTCGGTCATAGTGGCCGCTGCGGTAGCCCTGGCGGACCTCATTACGCTCGTAGCGGGCAGCCTGAGTCAGTTTCTCAGCCTCCTGCTCCAGCAGTTCGTTCAGCGTCTCTTCCACGCTGCCTCGGACCAGTTCCTTAAGCTGCCCCTTGATTACTTCCTCGTTTAGCTGTACAATTTTCTCAGACATGGTTTACAGACTCCCTCCAGAATGGTGTGTGGTAACTTCATTCTACCAGAGGCCTGCAAACCATGTCTATTTTTATCCGCTATTCAATTTGCGCAATTAATCTTACCTTATC
>Ga0129317_1001872_pt1 | contig 13709 bp, 14 predicted proteins | sample Cm1ome_FD_94430 | JGI IMG/M metagenome (GOLD analysis project Ga0129317, IMG submission 94430) | Eastern black-and-white colobus group fecal microbial communities from Wisconsin, USA - Cm1105 metagenome | ecosystem: Host-associated > Mammals > Digestive system > Large intestine > Fecal | place...
CGTTAAGAAAACCTTAAAGTTACAAGGATTGACAAAACAGATACGATCTGTTATACTGACCGTACTAAGACAGCTAGTACAGCTAACACAGTTAAGGAGGGGCATTATGGTGATACTCAACTATCGGGACGCCCGACCTATTTACGCCCAGATTTTCGACGGCTTCCGGGATCAGATCGCTTCCGGCATCCTGCGGCCGGAGGAACGGCTTCCCAGCGTGCGGGAGCTGGCCGCGGAACTGGCCATCAATCCCAACACCATCCAGCGGGCCTATCGTCAGCTGGAAGCGGAGGGCTGGATCCTTACAATCCCCGGAAAGGGCTGCTTCGTCTGCGGAGATGCCGCACCCCGGGAACGGGAAAAGGAGCGGTGGCTCACCGCCTTTGACGAGGCTACCGACGCGCTGACAGACCTGGGGGTGCCCCGACAGGAGCTGATCGGGCGAATCGAGAAGGGAGACAAGTAACATGCTGGAAATGAAAAACGTTGTGAAGCGCTTCGGCGACTTCAAGGCCCTGGACGATCTGACCATGACCGTGCCCAAGGGCGCTGTCTACGGCCTGGTTGGCCCCAACGGCGCGGGCAAATCCACGGCTATCCGCCATTATACCGGTGTCTACAAGCAGACCAGCGGCACCGTTACCCTGGACGGCCAGCCGGTATTCGAAAACCCGGAGGCCAAGGGGAAGATCGGCTACATCCCTGACGACGTGTTCTACTATCCCACCGCAACCCTGGAGGACATGCGCAAGTTCTACGCCGGGATGTACCAAAGGTTTGACAAGGAACTCTTTAACCGGCTGAAGGAAGCCTTCAATCTTCCCATGAACAGCCCCATCCGCCGCTTCTCCAAGGGTATGCAGAAGCAGGCGGCCTTCCAACTGACCATTGCCTGCCGGCCGGAGGTCATGATCCTGGACGAGCCGGTGGACGGACTGGATCCGGTAATGCGCCGCCAGGTTATGAGCCTGATCCTTTCGGATGTGGCGAAGGACGGAGCCACCGTGCTCATCTCCTCCCACAACCTGCGGGAGCTGGAGGACGTGTGCGACCATGTGGGCATTATGGATCACGGCAAAATGCTGCTGGAAAAGAGCCTGGCGGACATGCAGGGCAGCACCCACAAGCTTCAGATCGTAGGCGACGTTCCCAAGGGCCTGGACATTCTCAGCGAGACCGGCTCCGGGCGGCTGAAAACCTACATCATCCGGGGTGACCGGGAAATTCTGGAACGGAAGATTACCGCGGCGGGGCCTGTATATTTTGACCTGCTGCCCCTGTCTCTGGAAGAAATCTTCATTTATGAGCTGGGAGGAAAGGACTATGGCGTCAAGGAAATCTTACTTTAATATAGAGGCGCTGAAGGAAAGCATGGAGCGGTACGCACCGCTGTGGGTACTCTACAGCATGACACGGAACCTGCCCGACGCCCAGAGCCTGGAAGAAAGAATATTTGCGACCTCAGGAGGAAAGAGCTATGCAGTCAAAGAGATCCTTCTTTAATAAAACGGCATTCAAAAAGAACATGACCCGCTTCGCCCCGGTGTGGATTTTATATACCCTGTTTCTGGTGGTGTATGTCGTAGCCAGCTACATGGAGTGCGATTTGCCGGAGCGGTGCTATAACTTTACTGTCCGGTTCTTGTATTGGATTCCCCAGAACCTGGTGTGGTTTAACGTTCCCTACGCCCTGGTGGTGGCCCAGCTCCTCTTTGGGGACCTGTATAACAGCCGGATGTGCAATGCCCTCCACGCCCTGCCCCTTCGGCGGGAGAACTGGTTTGTGACCAATGTGGTTTCGGGGCTGATGTTCTCCCTGATTCCCACGGCGGTGATGGCCCTGGTTACCTTGCCGCTGCTGGGAGAGAGCATCTTCGTGGGTGCCTGGAAGCTGCCCTTCCTGACCATGCTCATTTCCAATCTGCAATACATCGCATGCTTCGGACTGGCTGCCTTCAGCGCCATGTGCGTAGGCAACCGGTTCACCATGATCGCGGGCTATGGCCTGCTCCACAGTGCCGCCCAGATTGCCGCCTGGGCCGTGGATGTACTCTATACGCCCATGCTCTACGGCGTGGAAACCCCGGTGCATCCGGTAAATGTGCTCACGCCTGTGTACCACATGACCCGGTCGTTTTATGAATATACATCCCACGACAAGCTGTACAATCAGGTTCTCCTGGGGAACCGGACTTGGAACCAGCTGACGGCGGAATTCACCCTCAGAGAAGGGTGGGGAAACCTGTGGCTTATTGCGGGGGTGGGTGTCCTCTTCCTGGTCGGGGCCATGCTCCTGTACCGGAAGCGGAATCTGGAATGCGCGGGAGACGCGGTGGCCTTTCCCTTCCTGCGGCCGGTGTTCCAGGTGCTGTGTACCCTGTTCGTCACTGTGTGCAGCTGGTACGTTCTCAGAGACCTCCTGGGCAGAAACGCCCCGGAGGTGATGAAATACGGTCTGCTGGCGATAGCCATGGTGGTGGGCTGGTTCATCGGCAGAATGCTGGTGGAGCGCAGCACCCGGGTCTGCGGCAAGCGGAGCTGGTACGGTCTGGGCATCCTGGCGGCGGTTATGGCCCTGAGCCTGGTTTGTACCCACTTTGACGTGCTGAATATTGAAAGACGGCTGCCGGATCCGGATAAGATCGAGCGGGTGAGCTTTGGCACCAACTATACGAATGATTATCCCATGACGGACAGGGCGGACATTGAAAAGATTCTACGGCTCCACGCTCTGGCTATTGACGAGCGGATCGACGACTGGGGGCTGTACGTCCGGGGCAAGGACGGCACCTTCGTAGAAGTGCTGGACAGCAACGACGACAGGTATGATATAACCCAGGAGAACCCGGATCTGGCTCAGGCGGTAAACGTGCGGATTTACTACACCATGAAAAACGGCAGCACCATGGAGCGCCGCTACAACGTCTGGTCGGAGAAGGAAACCGGCACCATTGCCCGGGAACTGCTCAGCCGCTGGGAGTTCGTCAGCAACAGCAAGACCGTCCTGGAAGACGGCAGTGAGGTCAATGGAGCGGAGTACGCCGCCCGGAACATTCTGACCTTCAACCTGCGGGGAAACCGGGTGCTGACGGAGGAGACGGATCTGAGCAAGGCGGCCCTGTCCTTCCTCGCCGCGGTGAAGGCGGACTGCGAGGCCGGAAACATGGTGGATGATTACAGCTACCATAAGGGCTACTTCCGGAAAAAGACACCCACCGAGGACTGGGACGGCAACGAATATTATGAGGAAATGGAGCAGCTGTATGTCCGTTTGGGTACGGAGAAGACCAGCTGGATGGTCTACATCTTCCCCGACTGCGAGAATACCATCCGCTGGCTTCAGACCCACGGATTGCTTGACGACTGGGACGTGATCCGGGATAAGAACCTGGAGTGGAATAACCTGTGGGAAGGCGCCATGAAGGATATGGTGGCCCAGGGTGAAGAGGGAGATATCCCGGTACAGTAAACAAGTCCTTTCCGGACGCCCGGCAGGGCGTGGGGTAATACCGGATGTCATGGCATAGGCCGGATCCCGTGAAGGACTTCATACATACAGGCAGGCCTGTCTCGAAAAAAGAGACAGGCCTGCGTTTTTGCGCGGAATTTCCAGTTCCTGGATAATCCGGTGATGTGACGAAAAAATGATAAAAATTTTATTCATTTTGACAAGGAAAAAGGAAAGCCGGAACGGTTGACGGAAAAAGAGGGAAGGGATATAATGTATATGGACGTTTTGGCCAGCCCTTATGGACGAAACGGATACGCAAAACCGATTTTTGAGCAGGTACTACAAATGATCGATACAAAAATTGTGGATTTATACCAAAGCTATGGCGTCCCACGGGAGGGCGCCAGAGGCGGCTTTCTTCAGGCCTGGATCTGGAACACTCCGACGGCCATCAGCCCCGCAGGGCGTCGGCGGCCCGCTGTGCTGATTCTGCCCGGCGGCGGATATAACCACGTTTCAGTCCGGGAGGCAGAGCCGGTGGCTTTTCGGTTTATGGCCAGAGGCTACGGGGCCTTTGTTCTGAACTACTCTGTCTGCCCCAGCCGGTTCCCCACGGCCCTCCGGGAGGCGGCCATGGCTATGAAATACATCCGGGAACACGCCGAGGTGTGGGAGGTCAATCCCCACATGGTTGCGGCCATTGGTTTTTCCGCCGGCGGCCACCTCTGCGGCACCCTGGGCACCCTGTTTGACAGCCCGGAGGTTCAGGACATCGGGTCTCCGGAATGGATCCGGCCGGACGCTTTGGGGCTGTGCTACCCTGTGGCCGTGTCCTGGGGAAACACCCACGAGGGAAGCTTTGATCACCTCACAGGAAAAAATCCGGAGCTGCGGCAGCGGCTGAGTCTGGATCATCTGGTGCGGAAGGACATGCCGCCGACCTATCTCTGGCACACCCGGACGGATGAATGCGTACCGGTGCGCAACGCCCTGGTACTAGCCCAGGCCCTGGACGATAAGGGCGTGGACTTTGCCATGCACATTTTTCCGAGGGGCCCCCACGGCCTGTCTCTGGGAGACGAACAGTGCTACAGGACAGGGAATGTTCCGGAAAAAAGCGAGGATGTGCTGACCTGGCCGGAAAACATGATGAAATTCTTCCAGAAATTGGGATTTTCAATACAGGACGCGGAGACGGATTCATGAATGACATACAGTTTGTAGGAGAACACGCTACCACCTTTGAGGTGCGCTGGCACGCCCACGAGCAGTGGGAGCTGGTGTACTGCACCTGGGGCGAGGGCAGCTTCCAATTTGAGAACGGTACCATTATGCACTACCGGGCCGGGGATGTGGTAGCCATTCCGCCGGGAGAGACCCACTGCAATTCCAGCCAGGAAGGCTTTAAGAACCTCCATGTCCGCATGGCGGATCCGGCCTTTCCCTATAAGACCTCCTTCCGGGTGGCGGATGATATGGATCGGCACCTGGAGCAGGTGTTCCAGCAGGCGAAATACTACTACCTCTCGGACATTCGCCGATGTGAGCTGGTGCTGTCGGCGTTGGGTGAGCTGATTTCCAGCTACATGGTGGTGTTCCGGAGCAACTCCGACTTTTCCGCTCCTGTGGAGCAGATCCGGAGTATGATTCTCAGGAGCTACGCCCTGCCGGATTTCGCCCTGGACGACTATATCCAGCAGCAGCCCTTCCACTATGACTATCTGCGAAAGCTCTTTAAAAAGGAAATCGGCATGACGCCCCTGGAATACATGACCCGGCTCCGGATGAAAAAAGCCAGCACGCTGCTCACCGCCCAGGGAGACAACGACTACTCCGTGGCAGAGATCGCAAGGCTGTGCGGCTACGAGGATGCCCTGTATTTTTCCCGGGTGTTTAAGAAAACCTTCGGCGTTTCTCCTACGGTTTTCGTCACGCGGAGGAACGATGGAGAGCCTAAAAAGCCGGAAAATGAAGAAAATATATCCGTTTTGTGAATATGTTGTTCCGAATATGACATGGCATTCGACAAAATGACGGGTTATAATATTTCGTATGGGATGAAATTGTATCTTTCCGCCAAAAATGACCAGTCATTTTTATGAAACCTGCTGATGTTCTTTCTCCTGACTGCAGGCGGAAGGGAAGAAAAAACAATTTCCCGGCATCAAAAACCGGAAAAAAGATTTCAAAATAGGAGAAACAAATAATATTTACATAGGAGAGTATTTGTCATGAAGTTCGATATCCGCTACGCCAACCATCCCGAGGATTCCAAGCGGTATGACACCGCAGATCTGCGCCGTCATTACCACATCAGCAATATCTTCGAGAAGGATTCCATCAACCTGACCTATTCCCACCAGGATCGGATCATCGCCGGCGGCATTATGCCTGTGGACGAGGATCTGGTGCTGGAGAGCTGCAAGGAGCTGGCCGCTCCCTACTTCCTGGCCCGCCGGGAACTGGGCGCCATCAACGTGGGCGGCGAAGGTGTCATGGTGCTGGACGGTGTGGAATACAAGGTGGGCCACAAGGACGGCATTTACGTCGGCATGGGCACCAAGGAGCTGGTCTTCAAGTCTGTGGATAAGGAAAACCCTGCCAAGTTCTACATCAATTCCTGCCCTGCCCACAAGACCTATCCCACTGTCCTGATTCCCATGGACAAGGCCCGTTACAACCACCTGGGCGCCCAGGAGACCGTCAACGAGCGGATCCTGCGGCAGTACGTCCATCCCGCTGTCTGCCAGAGCTGCCAGCTGAGCATGGGCATGACCGCTCTGCTCCCCGGTAACGTCTGGAACACTATGCCCAGCCACACTCACGAGCGCCGCATGGAGGTCTACTTCTACTTTGAGATTGCTCCCGATCAGGCCGTCTTCCACATGATGGGCCAGGGCCAGGAGACCCGGCACATCGTCATGCACAACGAAGAGGCTGTGATCTCTCCCTCCTGGTCTATCCACTCCGGCGTGGGCACCGCCAACTACACCTTCATCTGGGGTATGTGCGGCGAGAACCAGGACTTCGACGATATGGACGGCATTCCTACCCAGGACCTGCGGTAAGGAATTACCTTTTTAGCCCTCTCCGTCACGGCTGCGCCGTGCCACCTCTCCCGGAGGGAGAGGCAAGTGAGTGGATTAAAGCCTATACCGTTCGAAATTTATAAAACGCCCTTGGCTCCCCCCTTGGGGGAGCTGGCAAAAATCTTTGATTTTTGACTGAGAGGGCTTACCCCTTACTTCCGATTCACCCAGGCAACCCTTCCGGGAACCGCTGGGGTTTCGAAGAATCGGGCGGTTAAATCCCGGCGTGTGTCGTTCCAGGGATCAAAACCCAGAGGGTGGATGTGGCTGCCATAGGAGCAGTTTTCAAACACACTCAGACCGTAATCCCGCCAGGGTCTTGCCAGGTACACACTTCCCGGCTTGACCTCCGGGGCGCAGGTGAAGCGGCAATTCCGGAAACGGTAGCCTTCCGTCTGTTCCCGGCTGTGGGCGGGAGCGGCGACATAGCCCATTTCCCGGGCGTCCTTTAAGGAACGAAGCTCACAGTCTTCAAACAGGGTCTTCCCGCAGCCGAAAATGAAGTCCACGGTGCCCTCAATCAGGCAGTTCCGGAACAGCTGCTCCATCTCTCCTTTCCGGCGCAGCTCATCGGCGAACAGGCCGGTGTAGCGCTCGATGAGATCATCGGGGAGCGGCCCGGTAAACAAAGTGTCCTGGGTGGAGCTGAGGCGGCAGTCCTCCATGGTAAAGCCGCTGCCCAGTACGGACAGAGCGATTTCCTGGCCTTTCTTTTCCGGGCACAGGGCGTCGTTGACAACGGCCAGAGACTTTATGGTGACATTGCCGGCGCAGACCGCCAGCGTATAGCTGCGGAAGGTCAGGTACTCGAACCCATCCGGCCCCCGCTTGCGGGCGTAGTCGTCAAATACCAGGATGGTCTTCTCCCGGCCCTGACCGGTAATGGTCAGGCCATCCCGGCGGATCACGGCCTTCTGCCGGTAGATACCCGGGGAAAGGACGATGGAAGCACCCTCGGGTGCGTTGTCAAAAATCCGCTGGAGTTTATCGTCGGGAGTTACATAAATGGTTTCGGCCATGGCTTTCTCTCCTTACAGTTGTTGGTGTTCATCATACCACGATTTGGAGAGAAAGCAAGAGAAGAAATTGATCAGGTGAAGCTATGAATCGGCAAATTTCCTTTTCCCAGTACCGGAGCATTGATCTGGCGATCATGGCGGTGCTGATGGCCCTTTCCCAGGCGGGAATCTCCATCGCTTCTGTTACCATCTACGCCGATCAGCTGTATGTGGTGTCCACCGTAGGCGCGGTGGTGACCCTGGTGCTGATGCGCTGGAACGGCTGGGCCGCCATCCACGCAGTCCTGGGCGGGATTGTGGTAGCGGCGCTTTCCGGCGGGAATTGGCAGCAATACATCATATATTGTGTCGGAAACCTCTTTTCTCTGCTGGCCCTGGTGCTGCTGAAGCATCCGGGAAAGGAGCGGATCCGGCAGGACGGGCTGGCAGCCATGCTGTTCGCGGCGTGCGTGCAGGTGCTGATGCAGCTCGGCAGGGGAGTGGTAGCCTTCCTGTTTGGCTATTCCCTCTCCGCGTGTTTTGGCTTTATTACGACAGACGCCCTGTCGATCCTCTTTACAGCGTGTGTGATCTGGGTGTGCCGTCGGATAGAGGGTCTTTTCGAAGATCAAAAAAAATATTTGCTCCGTGTCCAAGCGGGGCAATCCGTTGAAGGGAGAGAACAGATTTGAAGAAATCGTTAGCTGGGGATTTTCTGATTTATGACAAATCCTCAAACTCTTACCGCGCAGATCCGGAACAGATCGTCCGGGATGATGTGGAAAAGCATTACTGGCGCAATGTGGCCAAGTCCGTAGCCAAGGATTGGCGGCTGTACCTGATGCTGGTTCCCATGATCCTGGTGTTCCTGTTCTGGAGATACTTCCCCATGTATGAGCTGCTGCGCTGCTTCAAGGTTAATGACGAGGTCAAGCCTGTGGCAGATCAGTTCTTTATGGGCTTCTCCAACTTTAAGAAGCTGCTGGCCGGTAAGGAGGCCATGTCCACCGAGTTCTGGCGGGCTTTGCGGAATACCTTCCTGTTAAGCTTCTACGGCCTGTGCTTCGGCTTCCCCGTGCCCATTATTCTGGCCCTATTCTTTAACGAGATCAAGTCCAACCTGCTTCGCTCCGTCTACCAGGTTCTCACCTACCTGCCCAAGTTCATCTCCACCGTCGTTATGACCTCTCTGGTCACCATGCTGGTCAAGCAGGGCTCCCTGACTTCCTCCATGGGCATCCTGTCCCAGGCGCTGATGGGAATGGGTGTGATTGGGGAAGAGGTGGCCAACGCGGGCCTGCTGAACAATCCTGCCTTCTTCCGTTCCATTTACAACATCAGCGGCATCTGGGAAACCGCGGGCTATGACAGCATCGTCTTCTTCGCTGCCATCATTGCCATCTCTCCCACCAGCTACGAAGCCGCCCAGATCGACGGCGCCGGCAAGATGGCCCAGATGAAGTACGTTGTCCTGCCCAGCATTCTGTCCACCGTGGTTATCATGCTGATCACCCGGATCGGCTCCCTGCTCCAGATCGGCTACGAAAAGGTATTGCTGCTGTACAATACCAACATCTATGTCACCGCTGACGTGGTTTCCACCTTCGCCCAGCGCTACGGCATGGGCCAGGCCGGTCAGACCGGCATCGCGGCCGCCGCGGAAATGATGAGCAACGTGGTCGGTATGCTGCTGGTCATCGGCGCCAATACCATCGCCCGAAAAGCCTCGGATGTATCGCTGTACTAAGGGGGAGCGCATATGAAAAGAAAGCTTGAAATTTCCGAACTGATCTTTAAGATCGTCAGCTACACCCTGCTGACCATGTTCGCTCTTTGCTGCCTGTACCCCTTCGTCTATACCATCTCCGCCGCTCTGTCAGGCCGTCACGCCGTGGACTACAGCCAGGTGGTGCTTTTCCCCAAGGATGTCCAGTTTGACGCCTTTAAGGAAATGTTCAGCAACAACATGTTCTGGAACGCCTACGCCAACACCCTGTTCCTGACGGTTTACGGTACCATTTGGTGCATGTTCGTTTCCATCCTGGGCGCCTACGCCCTGAGTAAGAAGCGGTTGCTGTTCCGCCGGTTCTTCAACTTCTTCCTGGTGTTCACCATGTGGTTCTCCGCCGGTATCATTCCCCAGTACTTAAACTACCTGGATACCAAGGAAGTCTTCAACGCCATGGGCATTATGGACGACAAGTGGCTGGTGGTCATCGCCATGGGTATGGCAGCCATGAACATCATCCTCCTGCGAAACGCCTTTGAGGGCGTGCCCTCGGACATCGAGGAAGCCGCCGTTGTGGACGGTGCCACCGAGTTCCAGGTGCTGAGCAAGGTCTACATTCCCATGAGCAAGTCCACCATCGCAACCGTGGCTCTGTTCTTCGGCATTTCCCGCTGGAACGGCTACTTCTGGGCACGGCAGATGATCTCCAACTCCAACGAGCATCCCCTGCAGGTGTTCATCCGTCTGAAGCTGGAAGAGTACACCGACCCCGAGTTCATCGCCGGCTGGAACAAGCCCTATGCCTCCGACTCCGTTATCTACGCCCTGATCGTCTGCTCCATCGTTCCCATCCTGGTGATCTATCCCTTCATTCAGAAGTACTTCGCCAAGGGCGTCAACGTGGGCGGCGTAAAGGAATAATCCTTATGTATTCAATCCGGACTGCCGGTTGAAAAATAGCGAACACATCCATTATTTAAGAAGGAGAAACGCAAAATGAAAAAGCTTATTTCCGCTGTTCTGGTGCTGACCATGATCGTAGCCTGCTTCGCCGGCTGCGGCAAGTCCCTGCCCCAGACCACCACTCCCGCGGCCCCCGCGGCTTCCGATGCCGCTGCCGCTCCCGCTGAAACCGAGGCTCCCAAGGATCTGTCCTTCGCTCAGGGCACCATCCTGCGGATGGCCACCGGCTATAACAGCAAGAAGACCGGCCTGTTCTTCGACGCCGAAGTGGCGGGCGAAGGCATCCAGCTGGCTGACGGCGTTACCTACCAGGCCGGCGACCTGAAGCCCACCTGGGTGGAAGTTCAGAACCGTCTGGGCATGGTCTTTGAAGACAAGTACCAGGGCAACTCCGCTCAGAAGGAGTTCGAGTACTGGAAGGACCGCCTGAACGAGGTTGACATGGTGGCCGGTAACGCTACCACCCTGAACGAGTACGGCGCTGCCGGTTCTCTGGTGAACATCGCCGAGTACCTGGATCAGATGCCCAACTTCAAGGCTTACCTGGATGAGAACCCCATCGTCCGCCTGTCCATCACCGGCGACACCAAGACCGGCGCCATCTACTTCTCTCCCTACTTCGACGGTGTTAACGACATCGAGCGTATGCCCCTGATGCGTACCGACTGGGTTCAGAAGCTGCTGGACGGCGAAGGCGAATTCACCGCCGACGGCTGCGGCAAGACCAAGGCTCCCGTGTACGAGCCCTATATGCCCACCTCCGGCAAGGTCACCGTTGACGTTGTGACCCTGGACGGCACCTCCACCGAGACCGTTACCAAGGACTACGACGCCGCCGGCAACATCGTTGCTCTGATGAACGAGGCCGGTTCCATCGATGGTGTCACCGCTGTCAACATGCTGCGTACCTACATCGATACCGCTTACAACGGCTACTACGGCACCGATCGTTCCAACCTGTTCGTTGGCCAGAACGCTGCCTGGGACGCTGACGAGCTGGTGGCCCTGCTGCGCTGCGTGGTCGCCAACGCCAAGACCCTCAACGGTACCGACTCCATCCAGGGCCTGTTCTCCCGTGAGGACGACAACAACCAGCGTCGTGTGGATATGTACCGGTTCGCCGCTACTCTGTTCGGCATCCGGGGCCTGGAGTCCCGTCAGGAGTGGCTGTATGTCGGCGCTGACGGCAAGCTCCATGACGCCCGTCAGGAACCCGAGACCTACAAGGCTCTGGAGCGTATGAACGCTCTGGCCAAGGAAGGCCTGATCTCCAAGTCCTTCCTGGACAACTCCAAGGAGTCCTCCGCTACCATGCTGGAGAACGACCTGGGCTTCATGCACTACGACTACAACCAGACTCAGACCGTTTACAACGAAACCAAGCTCCAGGAAGGCGAGAAGTACATGGCCGTTATGGTGCCTGTTGCCCGCTGGTATGACGGCACCAATGCCGATGGCGTGTACATGCGCTTTACCGAGTCCTGGCGTAGTGTTAAGACCGACGCCTGGGCCATCTCCAAGGCCGGTGTGGGCTCCGACGAGAACAAGCTCAACGCTGCTCTGAAGCTCATCGACTACGCTTACAGCGACGAAGGCATGATCCTCATGTCCTATGGCCCCGATGCCTTTATCAAGCAGGGCGAGACCTTCCTGTTCAACGGTAAGGAAATGCCCGTTATCGCCGATGCCACCTACGCTGAGCTGTGGGAGAAGGCCTCCGGCAACTACACCAACTACGCCCGTCAGTACCTGGGCTCCACTCTGAGCTTCGCCAAGAGCCAGGCCTTTGAGTTCCAGTGCACCAGCGGCGCCGGCAAGGAAGGCGCTGGCTACATCTCCAACGCCATTGGCCTTGGCACCATCAAGCATCCGGAGCTGGCTCTGGCTGAGAACCCCTGGTACACCTCCATGCCCACCGTTCTGCCCAACACCACCGTTGAGAACGACATGATCAAGGGCTTCACCGAGCTGGGCAACGCCAATTTCGGCACCGGCAAGGATCAGGCCAACATCTTCGTTGATCAGATCGTCTCCGGCTACACTGTGGAAGGCGTGAAGGACGCCGAGTCCGCCGCCGCCAAGGTCACGAACGACTGGAACGGCCAGGCCTTCCTGGATCTGAGACAGCAGGGCTACGACCGTCTGGTTACCTTCTACAACGGCCTGTAAGCATCCACCCTTTGCGCATCCCAACCCTTTCCTTGGATCGGAAGATCTGAGAACCATCTGAATGCGCAGCGGCTTTGGTTTCGGCCACTGCCGCCGTGCCAGAGAAACCTTTACCACATTTGTTAAATCGCCAAAACTCGGGGGAGCGTCCCTCCCCCGAGGGCCTGGCATTTGACGCGGGAGGTCATTATGTATAAAAAACAGCTGGGTTTCCAAAAAATCGCCTGCCTTCTGGCAGTCGTCACCTCCGCGATCTGGTTCATCTACAGTCTGGGCATGATCACCGATATCTATGACGCGTTGTACTTTACCATGCTGGATCCGGATGACCTGACGACCACGCTGGTGGAAGGCTCCATTCTTTACTATGACATGCAGGCTTTCAACAAGCTGCTGCTGTATGCCGCCATTGCTCTGATTCTGCTGAGCTGTCTGCTCTATCTTACCAACACCAACGTCCGCAGAAAGTATTACGTTGGCAATTATGTGGCCGTGGGTCTGTACTCCCTGACGTCCCTGGCCGTGGTCATTTGGTCTCATATCGAGATCTCCGCTTTTAAGACGCAATTCCTGACGACGGTGGATTTTGAGGCCCTGCAGAAGTGGTCTCAGTCTCTGCCCTCTATCAAATATACCGAGTCTACCTTCCTGCTGGATCTGCATTACCTGGTGGCAGGCCTGGCCGTTATTTCCGTGGTGCTCATGGTGATCAACGTGTGGTGGAAGGTGAAGGTCATGGGCGAGGAGAAGGCTCTCATCGCCGGCGGAAAGGAGGCTACCGTATGACACAGACACAGGATGTGGCTCAGATCAAACTGGATCGTATGCGTTATACCAAGGATAAGACCTCTTCCAACCTGATTTTGCTTGCCATTGTGCTGGACTGCCTGTATTTTGTCAGCATTTACCAGTCCGATGTGGGCTCCTACTACTATAACTGGGTCATCGGCGCTTCCGTAGTGTATAACCTGCTGTTCCTGCTCACGGCCTTCCTGGCCTCTGAGGAAGTGAAGACCCGTAAGGGCGGCTTCACCGTAACACTGCTGGTGGTAGGCGCACTGCAGTTTGTCCGGATGTTCTACCTGCCCGCCAAGGCCCATGCCGCTACCGTGGAAATCAGCGGCGTACCGACCCAGGTCATGGGGAACGGCCAGTATACCTATGTGATGGCCTGTCTGGCCCTGTCCGGTCTGTGCTGCATCGTTGCCGGTGTGACCAGCTATGTAAGCAGCAAGAAGCTGGCCGATTACATGGCGACCATCGATTTGAATGTAGAGAGGGTGGACTAATATGGCAGAACTGAGTTTACA
>Ga0129317_1001874_pt1 | contig 13688 bp, 11 predicted proteins | sample Cm1ome_FD_94430 | JGI IMG/M metagenome (GOLD analysis project Ga0129317, IMG submission 94430) | Eastern black-and-white colobus group fecal microbial communities from Wisconsin, USA - Cm1105 metagenome | ecosystem: Host-associated > Mammals > Digestive system > Large intestine > Fecal | place...
ACCCCATCAAGGCTTTCGGCACCTACCAGGTCAAGGCCAAGCTGGGCTTCGAGGTTGTCGCCACCGTGTACGTGGCGGTTTACGAGGAGAAGTAAGTTCCTCTCCCCCTCGGGAGAGACGGGGAGACAAGGGGAAGGGGTCTTTTGAAAAGACCCCTCCCCCTTAGACCCCCACCAGAAACCCGGGGGGATTCCGAATTTCCCCCCGGACCCCCTTGAAACGGCACAAAGGGAAGGGGCTGCGGCCCCTCCCCTTTGGATTCCCCTCCCTGGGGACAGGGAGCGGCAGCGGAAAGAGAAACTGGTCCATACGATGACCACCCCGAAAGCCGCACCCACGCCCCTAACATGCGGGGAAGCAGTTCTCTGTTTTACCAGGGTATAGCGCACCCGGTACAAGCCCGCAAGTTTCCCCTGCACCGATTACAACAACTCCCGTTCTGCGGTCAACTTGACACTGCTGTGTCAAGCTGATCCGCCCAAGCGCCTTTTTCTTCCACCGTGCACGGCGCATTCTTTTTCGGCAAGACGAAAAAGAATGGGGGGTGCATTCCCGCCCGGCAAAGCCGGGCACATCCCCCGCACGCCCCGGCAGGGGCGCAGAATCCCCGCCCCCACTGGGGGCAAAGGAGGACCACCATGGCAATGGAAGACCTTTTGATCCGGCAGATGCCCCACAGCCTGGAGGGCGAGCAGGCCGTCCTGGGCTCCATGCTCATCGACGCAAACTGCGTCAAGGACGTGATGGACAAGCTGCGCCCGTCGGACTTCTACCTGCGGCAGAACCGGGAGATCTTCGAGACCATCTACTCCATGTTCAGCTACGCCAAGCCCATCGACGGCATCACCGTCTGCGAGGAGATGCAGAAGAACGGCACCTACGACGACCAGACCACCCGCTCCTACCTGGCCCAGCTCATGGAGATCACTCCCACCAGCGCCAACGTCATGGAGTACGTGGCCATCGTCCGGGACAAGGCCCTGCTGCGCGGCGTGGCCCAGGCCTCGTCGGAGATCACCGCCATGGTGCAGGAGGGCGTGGGCGAGGCCGCCGAGATTCTGGAGGCCGCCGAACAGAAAATTTACGCCATCCGCCGGGGCCAGAGCGCCCAGGACATGGTCCCCCTGCGGCAGGTGCTGCCGGACGTGCTGGACCGCCTGAGCGAGATGAGCGAGAGCGAGGACCATCTGCCGGGATTGTCCACCGGCCTGTCTGCCGTGGACAACAAGATCACCGGATTGAACAAGTCCGACCTCATTCTGCTGGCCGCCCGTCCCGGCATGGGCAAGACCTCCTTCGCCCTGAATGTGGCGTTGAACGTGGCGAAAAACACGAAAAAGACCGTGGCGGTGTTCTCCCTGGAAATGTCCCGGGAGCAGCTTGCCATGCGCCTGCTCTCCTCCGAGGCCCTGGTGGAGAACAACCGTCTGAAAACCGGCAACCTGCGGGAGACCGACTGGGAGAAGATCGCCGGGGCCGCCACCATCCTGAACAAGGTGGACATCCGCATCGACGACAACCCCATGCTCTCCGTGGCGGACATGAACGCCAAGTGCCGCCGCCTGGACGGCCTGGGCCTGGTGGTCATCGACTACCTGCAATTGATGACCTCCGCCGGAGGACAGAGCCGCGGCGGCGAAAACCGCCAGCAGGTGGTTTCCGATATGTCCCGCATGCTGAAAATCATGGCGAAAGAATTGAATGTCCCCGTCATCTGCCTGAGCCAGCTGTCCCGTGCCAACGAGAAGCGGGACGACAAGCGGCCCATGCTGTCGGACCTGCGTGAATCCGGCGCCATCGAGCAGGACGCGGATATCGTTCTGTTTTTGTACCGGGACGACTATTATAATGAAGACTCGGAAAAGCACAACATCGCCGAGTGCATCGTGGCGAAGAACCGCCACGGCGAGACGGGCAAGGTAGAGCTGCGGTGGATGCCCGAGTACACCCAGTTCTCCACGTTGGATAACCGCTATGGCGACGACGATGACTGAGCTGTGGCCCGCACGGGCCTTTCTGCGGGAGAAATTCCCCCACGGCGGCAGCGTGCTGTGCGCCGTGTCCGGCGGGCTGGACTCCATGTGTCTGCTTCACTTTCTGCTGGAGCAGCCGGGGTTCCATGTCACCGCCGCCCATTTCAACCACCAATTGCGGGGCAGCCAGGCCGACCGGGACGAATCCTTTGTCCGGGAGTATTGCGCCCAGCGGCACGTACCCTTCGTCTCCGGTTCCGGAGACACCCGGGCGCTGGCGGAAAAAGAGGGCCTCTCCATCGAGGAGGCCGCCCGGCGGCTGCGCTACGCCTTTTTGAAGGAGACCGCGGCGGAGCGGGGCTGCGACGCCATCCTGACGGCCCACCACGCCGACGACAATGCCGAGACCATGCTGCTGAACCTGCTGCGGGGCACCGGCTCGGCGGGGCTGGCGGGCATCCCACCGGTGCGGGGAAACATCTGCCGCCCCTTCCTGCGTATTACCCGGGCGGAGCTGGCGGAGTACGCCCAAAGCCACGGCATCCCCCATGTGGAGGACGAAACCAACGATGACCCGGACGCCGCCGCCCGGAACGCCCTGCGAAGCAGCGTGCTGCCGGTGCTGCGGCAATTGAATCCCCGGTTTGCGGAGAACATGGCCCGGACCGCCTCCATCCTGCGGGAGGAGAGCGACGCCCTGGAGTCCATGGCCCGGGGCCTGCTGGACCAGGTGAAGGAGCTGCCCGACGGCGTGTCCGTGCCCTGCCTGATGCTGACGGAGGTCCCGGCGGCGGTGGCGGAGCGGGCGGTGCTGCAATTGCTGTCCCAGGTTTCCGGCCACCGGCGGGACCTGACCGCCGCTCATGTGCTGGCGGTGCTGGACCTGGCCCGGGGGGACCGGGCGGACCTGGAGGTCACCCTGCCCTACGGCCTGACGGCCCGGCGGAAGAAATACACCCTGGAGATCACCCGGCGGTCCGCCCGTCCGGCGGCCCTGCCCATCGCCGTGGGCGGCGCTGTGGAATTCGGCGGGACGGAGGTCCTGATTTCCAATCATGCGCTGCCGGGGGCGCTGCCCATGCGCTTGCCCGAAGGCGCGTCCATGACCGTGACGCCCTGGCGGCCCGGTGACTGGCTGCGGACGCCCGGCAGCCGGGGGAGGCGCAGCTTCAAGCGCCTGTGCGCCGACCGGGGCCTGACCCCGGCGGAGCGGGACCGGCTCCCGGTGCTGCGGGTGGGGGAGGCCCACGCCGCCGACCCGGTGTTCGGCGTTTCAGCGGATTTCGCACCCTGTTCGGGAGAACAGACGGTGTTTGTGAGATTTACAACAAAACAGACAGAGGAGAAACAACATGAGAAGTGAGATGGAGAACGATATCCTGAAGGTCCTGGTGACCGAGGAGGAACTGAAGACCCGCATCCAGGAGATGGGCGACGAGCTGTATGAGAAGTTCCAGGGCAAGGACCCCCTGTTCCTCAGCGTGCTGAAGGGTTCCTTCGTGTTCATGGCGGACCTGGTCCGGGCCTGCCAGCTCAAGAGCGACGTGGAGTTCATCGCCGTCAGCTCCTATGAGAATGCCATCGCATCCTCCGGCCGGGTGAAGATCAACCACGACATCCAGCAGGACATCACCGGCCGCCACCTGATCATCGTGGAGGACATCCTGGACTCCGGCAACACCCTGGCCTTTTTGAAGGAGTACTTCATGACCAAGGGCGCCGCGTCCATCACCATCGTCACCCTGCTGGATAAGCCCTCCCGCCGGGAGAAGGCCATCACCGCCGACCTGACGGGCTTCGTGGTGCCCAACGAGTTCGTGGTGGGCTATGGCCTGGATTACTGCCAGCAGTACCGCAACGTACCCTACATCGGCGTGTTGAAGCCTGAGGTCTACGAGGGGAAGTAAGCCCCCAAATCCCCTGACAATCCATCCCCAAAGGAGGGACTCTTTTGACAAAGCAACACCGCGCGTCCAATTTCAGCGTGCTGTTCCTGGTGCTGGTGATTTTCCTGTGCCTGAGCTGGATCTGGCAGATGAACAGCAGCGCTCCCCAGCTGGACTACGCCCAGGTCCGCCAGCTCTTCCAGCAGGAAAAGGTGGAGGAGCTGACCGTCAGCGAGGGGCATGTGCTGACCCTGAAGCTGAAGGACAGCACCGACAAGGTGCGTTATCAGCTGTACAGCTTTGACCTGTTCTATGAGGACCTGGACCCCCTGATCCAGGAGCAGTATGCCAAGGGCATCATCAAGCACTATGACTATCCCCCCAGGGAGAGCACCAACTGGCTGGAGATTCTGCTGCCCTGGATTTTGATGGCCGGCGTGGTGGTCCTGCTGTGGTATCTCATGGCGGCCCGCGCCCAGGGCGGCATGGGGCCGGACCGCATGGCCAAGTTCGGCGCGGCCCGCACCCGGGGGCTTTCCGACAAGGACAAGAGCGTCACCTTTGATGACGTGGCCGGGGCCGACGAGGAGAAGGAGGAGCTCCGGGAGATCGTGGAGTTCCTGAAAGACCCCAAGCAGTTCCTGTCCCTGGGGGCCCGCATCCCCAAGGGCGTGCTGCTGGTGGGCCCTCCGGGCACCGGCAAGACCCTGCTTGCCAAGGCTGTGGCCGGGGAGGCCCAGGTGGGCTTCCTGTCCATCTCCGGCTCCGACTTCGTGGAGCTGTACGTGGGCGTGGGCGCCAGCCGGGTCCGGGACCTGTTTGACCAGGCCAAAAAGACTGCCCCATGCATCGTGTTCATCGACGAGATCGACGCCGTGGGCCGCCAGCGGGGCACCGGCCTGGGCGGCGGACACGACGAGCGGGAGCAGACGCTGAACCAGCTGCTGGTGGAGATGGACGGCTTCGCCGCCAACGAGGGGGTCGTCGTTCTGGCGGCCACCAACCGGGCCGACGTGCTGGACCCCGCCCTGCTGCGGCCCGGACGGTTTGACCGCCAAATTTATGTGGGCCTGCCGGACATCCGGGGCCGTGAGGAAATACTGAAAGTCCACGCCAAGGGCAAGCCTCTGGCGGAGGATGTGGACCTGAAAAAGCTGGCCCAGGGCACCGCGGGCTTCACCGGCGCGGACCTGGAGAACCTGATCAACGAGGGCGCCCTGCTGGCGGGGCGGAAGCACCAGAAGTTCATCACCATGGCCGACCTGCAGGAGGCCGAGATCAAGGTGATCGCCGGTCCGGAGAAGCGCAGCCGGGTGATTCCGCAGCATGAGCGGGAGCTGACCGCCTGGCACGAGGCGGGCCACGCCGTGGTGATGCACACCCTGCCGGACCAGGACCCCGTCAGCCAGATCACCATCGTCCCCCGGGGACAGGCGGGCGGCATGACCATCTCCCTGCCGGAGGAGGACCGGTCCTACCTCTCCAAGCGGTACATGGAGGACCAGATCGTGGCGCTGCTGGGCGGCCGGGTGGCCGAGAAGCTGTGCCTGGGCGATATTTCCACCGGCGCCAGCAACGACATCCAGCGGGCCACCGCCATCGCCCGCAAGATGGTGGCCTCCTACGGAATGAGCGACAGGATGGGCACCGTGGCCTTCGATTCCGGCCACGACGAGGTGTTTATTGGCCGCACCATGGGCCAGAGCCGGGGCTATTCCGAGGCCGTGGCGGCTCAGATCGACGAGGAGGTCAAGGCCGTGGTGGGCGCGGCTTACCAGCGCTGCGAGGATATTCTGAGCAGCCATCGGAAGCAGCTGGACGCCGTGGCAAACTACCTGCTGGAGCACGAGACCATGGAGCGGGAGGACTTCCTGAAGGTATTTGAGGAATCCGGCGAACCGGAGCAGGAAGCGTAATCGCATTTTCAACCGCCCGCGCACGCGGGCGGTTTTTCTGCCCGGTGGAAAACCGGGCGAGAACACGAGAGACGGGAGTACGAGACCATGAAGAGGAAGTTCCGCTACGCCTGGGTGATGCTGGCGGCCTGCTGTCTGGTGCAGGGCGGCACCCTGGGCGTCATCCATAACTGCCGGGGCATTTTCTACGGCCCCATCTGCCGGGACCTGGGGGTGGGGCAGGGGGCCTTCACCTTTTATATGCTGTTTTTCGGCCTCTTTTCCTGCGTCATGCTGCCCTTCGCCGGACGGGTGTTCCACCGGGTCAACATCCGGTGGCTGCTGTGCGGGGCGTCGGTGATCTTCGCCGGGTCCATGATGCTCCAGGCCACCTTTCACTCCCTGGCCGCCTTTTACGCGTCGGGGGCCGTCCAGGGCCTGACGGGGGCCTTCCTGCTGTTTTACCCCGTGCCGGTGCTGCTGGGCAACTGGTTTCAGAAGGGCCGGGGAGCCGCCATCGGCTTCGCGGCGGCCACCTCCGGCCTGGCGGGTGCTGTCATGAGCCCCGTGGGCGCCGCTATGATCTCCGCCTGGGGCTGGCGGACGGCCTCCGTGGCCTTCGGCCTCATCTCCCTGCTGGTGGCGGCCCCGGCCTCCTTCCTGCTGTATCTGCGGCCGGAGGAACGGAACACCACCCCCTACGGCGCAGAGGAGACCCAGGCGGCCCAGCCCCTGACGGGCGTCCCCTATGAGACCGCCAAACGCAGCGCCGCCTATCCCGTGGCAATCCTGGTGGCCCTGCTGCTGTCCTTTATCTGCGGCTACTACCTGCAGCTGGCCTCCTACGGCACGGCGGAGGGCTTCACCGCCGCTTTCGGTGCCCGGATGACGGCCCTGTGCATGGTGGGCAACGTGGTCAGCAAGCTGTTCCTGGGCTGGTACTACGACCGGGTGGGCATCCGCCGGGCCATGTACCTGGGCCTGGCGGTGGTGGCGGTATCCTTCTCCGTGCTGCTGCTCCCCAGCCCCTGGTGGCTCTCCCTGGGCTCCCTGGGAGCGGGCTTCGCCATGGGCATGTCCTGCGTCATGACCCCCATCCTGGTGCGGGAGGTCTTCGGCAGCCGGGACTACGGCCGCATCTCCGCCATCGTCACCATCTTCACCACCGTGGGCGTCCCCATCGCCACCGTGTCCCTGGGCTTTCTGTACGACGCCGTGGGCTCCTACCGCCCGGGCATGGTCATGGGCGTGGCGGTCACCATTGCCGCCATGGCGCTGACCGAGGCCGTGCTGCGGCTGGGCAGGCGGCTCCCCGTGGACGAGGCGGCGTAAGGCGGCCCATGTCCTGTGAAAATTTACCGGAAACGCCCTGCTTTTTTCCCAGAGAGGTTCGGCAAAATCACGAAAACAATTGTCCGCGATATAAGGACAAAAGCCGGGGGAAGTTTTTTTAAATCCGGGAAAAATCCACGTCTGGCGGACAAAGAGGGGACGCGCCGTCCCAAATCCGGGGAAATCGGACAAAAGCGGGCAATCAGATTCTGTGGATAATTGACCTTGCAAAACGGATGGAAAGCACGTAAAATGCTTTTCATACAAGGGACAACTGTCTGTCCCAGTCAAACAGGAGGATGAAAAGAATGAAGAAATTGTTCGCATGCGCGCTGGCGCTGGTCATGGCCCTGAGCCTGGTGGCCTGCGGCGGCGGTAAGAGCTCCGGCGATTCCAGCGCTGCTTCCAGCTCCGGCGATTCCGCCAACAAGGTGGTCAAGATCGGCGTCTTCGAGCCCCAGACCGGCGACAACGGCGGCGGCGGCAAGAAGGAGATCCTGGGCATGCAGTATGCCAACACCGTTCAGCCCACCGTGGAGATCAATGGTGAGACCTACGATGTCAAGCTGGAGATCGTGGATAACCGCACCACGCCCGAAAACGGCCCCTCCGCCGCCTCTGAGCTGGTGAACCGCGGCGTCTCCGTGGTTCTGGGCTCCTACGGCTCCGGCGTGTCCATGGCCGGCGGCGCCGTGTTCTCCGAGGCCGGCATCCCCGCCATCGGCGTCACCTGCACCAACCCCCAGGTCACCTCCGACTGTGACGTGTACTTCCGTATCTGCTTCCTGGACCCCTTCCAGGGCACCGTTCTGGCCAACTACGCCTATAATGAGCTGGGCGTGGACACCGCCTACGTGCTGGGCATGCTGGGCAGCGACTATGACCAGGGCCTGATGTACTACTTCCAGCAGGCCTTTGAGGCCCTGGGCGGTACCGTGGTGGCTGAGAACTTCCCCGAGGGCAGCGCCAACTTCGTGTCCTACGTGAACAACGCCAAGTCCGCCGGCGCGGGCGTCATCTTCGCCCCCGTCTCCATCAACTACGCACAGCTGATCATCGAGGCCGCCGCGGCCCAGGGCTTTGAGGGCTCCCTGCTGGGCTCCGACACCTGGGACGACAACATGGTCATCGAGTCCGCCAAGGGCCGTGACGTGGACATCTTCGTCACCACCTTCTATCAGGAGGGCGGCAACGCCGCGTTCGACGCCGGCATCAAGGAGTGGATCAACGCCAACGCCGACGCCAAGACCAACAACGGCGGCAACGACATGATCTCCGCCGTCACCGCCATGGGCTATGACGCCTACTTCACCGCCCTGGAGGCCATCAAGGCCGCCGGCAGCACCGACCCCAAGGCCGTGCTGGAGGCTCTGCCCGGCGTCAGCTATGAGGGCGTGTCCGGCCTGATCGAGTTTGATGACATCGGCGACGCCAAGCGCGACTCCGCCTTCATCAAGACCGCCAACACCGAGGCCGGTGCCTGGGACTTCGTGAAGGTCCAGACCGTCGGCTGATCGCCATCCAAACGGGATTTCCGAGCTTGGCGGAGCGGAAGCTCCGCCAAGCAGGCTTGTCGAAATCTTTTCGACAAGCCTGCAAGTATTGTGAACTTTAAAAAGTTCACAATACTTATGATTGAAAACGAAAGACACCCTTCCTGGGTTGTCTACGGGCAAGAGCCGCCTTCGGCGGTTGCGCTCCGACACGCTCTGCGGATCAGTCTTTCGTAACTATCTTCCTTCCCGTTAATCAACATTTATGGTCTATCGACGCATAGATTGGCGGAGCGCTTTGCTCCGCCAATCTTTCCCTGCGCTTGATGGGTCGCCTGGAAAGGGCGGCGGTGCCGCTTTTTCCAGACGGCCCACGTTCCCTCAAAATACCTTCAGGAGGTTTTCCGCATGCAACAGATACTGCCTTATATCATCAACGGTATCTCCGTGGGCGGCCAGTACGCGCTGATCGCCATCGGCTATACCCTGGTCTACGGCATCCTGCGCCTGATCAACTTCGCCCACGGCGACGTGTTCATGGTGGCCGGCCTGGTGATGGTCTACTCCACCACCGCCATGCCCTTCTACGTCGCCCTGCCCCTGGTGCTCATCGCCACGGTGATCCTGGGCTTCGTCATTGAGCGGGTGGCCTACAAGCCCCTGCGCTCCGCACCCCGCATGTCCCTGATGATCTCCGCCATCGGCGTCAGCTACCTGATCCAGAACCTGGCGTTCTATGTCACCGGCGGCGTGCCCCAGCCCGTCACCCGGCCCATCCCCTGGATCTCCGAGAATGTGAGCATCCTGGGGGCCTCCACCAAGCGGGTCACCCTGGTCACCCCCATCCTGACGATCGCGCTGGTGTTCGTCCTGGTGTACCTGATCAACCACACCAAGATCGGCATGGCTATGCGGGCGGCGGCCAAGGACTTCGAGACCGCCCAGCTCATGGGCATCAAGATCAACGCCGTCATTTCCATGACCTTCGTCATCGGCTCCTTCCTGGCGGCGGTGGGCTCCATGCTGTATTTCACCAACTACCCCTCCGTGGCGATCACCTCCGGCGGCATGCCGGGATTGAAGGCATTTGTGGCGGCGGTGTTCGGCGGCATTGGCTCCATCCCCGGCGCGGTGGTGGGCGCGTTTATCATCGGCCTTTGCGAGGAGGTCATCAAGGGCCTGGGCTATACCACCTTCTCCGACGCCTTCACCTTCGCGCTGCTGATCGTGGTCCTGTGCGTCAAGCCCACCGGCCTGTTCGGTGAAAAGGTCACCGACAAGGTGTAAGGAGGGAAGCAACATGACAAGAAAAAAGACCATCTTTACCGCAGCGGTGCTGGCGGCCCTGCTGGCGGCCTGCATCATCGTGGATATGACCCTGCCCACCTACCACATCGTGGTCACCGTCATCAAGAAGGCGACGGTCTACTCCCTGGTGGCCGTGTCCATGAACCTGCTCAACGGCTTCACTGGCCTGTTCTCCCTGGGGCAGGCGGGCTTCATGCTGCTGGGTGCCTACGCCTACGGCGTGCTGACCATCCCCGTGGAAAAGCGCCCCGGCGTGTACCAGTACTTTGACGGCGGCGCCATCAAGTTCTCCATCCCCGAGATCTTCTCCGGCTTCCTGGGGGACACCGTGGGCACCGTGGTGGGCATGCTGGCGGCCCTGCTGATCGGCGGATTGCTGGCGGCCCTCATGGCCTACCTGATCGGCTTGCCGGTCCTGCGGCTGAAATCCGACTACCTGGCTATCGCCACCCTGGGCTTTGCCGAGATTCTGCGTGCCTTCTTCCAGTGGAACGCCCTGGGCCCCATCACCAACGGCTCCAACCTGCTGAAGAGCTACCCCGCCTTCTCCCACGCCACGCCCTATGTGGTGATGGTGGGACTGATGATCGCCGTCATTCTGCTGCTGATCACCTCCACCTACGGCCGGGCCTTCCGGGCCATCCGGGATGACGAGGTGGCGGCGGAGGCCATGGGCATCAACCTGGCAAAGCATAAGCGCATGGCCTTCATCATCAGCTCCTTCTTCGCCGGCATCGGCGGCGGCATGATGGCTATGTACATGGGCACCATCGCCGCGGCGCCCTTCAAGAGCACCCTGACCTACGAGATTCTGCTGATTGTGGTCATCGGCGGCATCGGCTCCATCACCGGCTCCGTCCTGGCAAGCTTCCTGTATATCTTCTCCTCCGAGTGGCTGCTGCGCGGCCTGGACTCCGGCACCTTCTTCGGCATCAACGCGCCGTCCATCTTCAAAAACGGCTTCCGCATGGTGGTGCTGTCCGTCATCATCATGGTCATCGTGCTGTTCTTCCGCAAGGGCATCATGGGCGACAAGGAGCTGCCGGACCTGCTGGACAAAAAAGCCAGAATGCGTAAGAAGGAGGCTGCCGGCAAATGAGCAAGAACGTACTGAAAGTGGAAAACGCCACCATGCAGTTCGGCGGCGTGGTGGCTGTGGATAACCTGAACCTGGAGATCAACGAGGGCGAGATCGTGGCCCTTATCGGCCCCAACGGCGCCGGCAAGACCACCGCCTTCAACGTGGTCACCGGTGTGTACCAGCCCACCAACGGTGCGGTCTGGTTCAACGGGGAGAAGATCATTGAGAACCATCCCCAGGGAAAAATGAAGAAGCTGTACAAGGGCCAGCACGACGGGGAGTACACCGGCGTCCTGGCGCCCACCCCCGATAAGATCACCAAGCTGGGCATGGCCCGTACCTTCCAGAATATCCGCCTGTGGAAATCCCAGACCGTGTTCAACAACGTGCTGATCGCCAAGCACTGCCGGGCCACCAGCAACGTGTTCTCCGCCACCTTCCGCATGAACCGGAAGGAGGAGGCGGCCCAGCGGGCCCACGTGGAGGAACTGCTGAAAATCGTGGGCCTCTACGACGTGAAGGACGAGCTGGCCACCAGCCTGCCCTACGGCAAGCAGCGCCGCCTGGAGATCGCCCGGGCCCTGGCGGCGGAGCCGCAGCTCCTGCTGCTGGACGAACCGGCGGCGGGCATGAACCCCCAGGAGACCGACGAGCTGACCGCTTTCATCGGCGAGATCCGGGACAAATTCAAGCTGACCATTTTCCTCATTGAGCACCATATGAATCTGGTCATGGGCATCTCCGACCGCATCTATGTGCTGGACTTCGGCAAGCTGATCGCCGAGGGCACGCCGGCGGAGATCCAGAACAATCAGCGCGTCATCGACGCGTATCTGGGGGTGGCCGACGATGCTTAACATTGAAAACCTGCATGTGAATTACGGCGGCATCCAGGCCCTGCGGGGCATCTCCCTAGAGGTGCCCGACGGCCAGATCGTCACCCTGATCGGCGCCAACGGCGCCGGCAAGTCCACTACCCTGCGGACCATCACCGGCCTGGTGAAGGCCGCCTCCGGCTCCATACAGTGGAACGGGGAGGAGCTGCTGGGCAAGTCCATCGACAAGATTGTCAGCGGCGGCATCGCCATGAGCCCCGAGGGCCGGCGGGTGTTCCCGGACCTGACGGTGCTGGAGAACCTGAAGATCGGCGCCTACCTGCGCAAGGACAAGGCGGAGATCGAGAAGGACATCCAGTGGGTGTACAGCCTGTTCCCCCGGCTGGAGGAGCGCTCCTGGCAGCTGGCGGGCACGTTGTCCGGCGGCGAGCAGCAGATGCTGGCCGTGGGCCGGGCCCTCATGTCCCGCCCCCAGCTGATGATGCTGGATGAGCCCTCCCTGGGCCTTGCCCCGCTGGTGGTGCAGGATATCTTCAAGATCATCCAGGAGATCAACCGCCAGGGCGTGACGGTGCTGCTGATCGAGCAGAACGCCAACATGGCCCTGAAGATCGCGGACCTGGCCTACGTGCTGGAGACCGGTACCATCACCATGTCCGGCACCGGCGCGGAGCTGCTGGCGGACGAGCGGGTGAAAGAGGCCTACCTGGGCAAAAACGGCTAAAAAAACAGGATACCGAACCGGGAAGACACGCAACTTCCCGGTTCTTTTTTCGAAATTTTGCGCCGGGGATATGGTGGACCTGACTGTTACTTTTCGGCATAATTTGTCATCATATCGACATGATTTGCGGGGCATCCTATGATATCATAGGCAAAACCAGAGGAAAGGAAGAAGACACATGCGGAGAATGTCTTTTATTTTGATCTGCTTGCTGATCCTTGCCCTGTCCGGCTGCGGCCAGAAGGCCCAGACCCCGCCCCCGGCAGCGGAGACGCCTGTGACCGAGCCCCCGGCAGAGACGCCTGCGGAGGACCGGAACCCCACGGCGGCGGAGCTGGGGCGGGAGGAAAAGACGAATCTGGCCTTCACCGTGGAGGGCGAAACGGAGCTGGTCCCGGTGACCTTGTATATCGGCCAGGGCTACTCCATCTATATCCCCGACGAGGGCTGGCGGCTGGAGAAGTGGGTGGACGACGGCATCCCGGAGGACACCTGGGAGAGCATTGTCAACGACGATGTGGAGCTGACGGTGTCCCACTACGCGGGAAAAACGGCCATGGAGGCCCGGGACGCCTTTGTGCGGGACGAGGACTATGTGTTCGAGGACCTGATGGGCGGCGAGCTGGGAGACCCGTTGACCGGTATGGACGAGGACGGCGATTATCTGAGCTTTATGGTGGCCGAAGGGGCCGATACCGTTTACGTCATCTCCTGGGAGTACCCGGCGGAGTCCGCCGAGGGCTTCGGCACCCGGCTGGGCGTGATGGCGGATACCTTCCAGGTCATGGAATAAGGCGAGAGAGAACAGGCTTCGGCCTGTTCTTTTTTTGCGCCCCTGCCGGGGACGGGGGATTGCGCCCCTGCCGGGGACGGGGGATTGCGCCCCTGCCGGGGCGCAGGGGAAAGTAGGGGGGACATTTCTCTTTTGAAAAGAGAAGTGTCCCCCCACGCCCCCAAAGAGGCCGGGCATCAACCGCCCGGTCAACCGAGGCCTGTTCCTTTGGGCCGAGGTGAAACCCGGGGGGATTTCGATTTCAACACCGTCGCAGCATTGCGATTTCCGGCCCCTTTTCGGGGCCGCCAATCGCGCCGCTTCCTCGAAACAGGCTCGCTTCATCCGCCACTGGCGGCGCTTCGCCTGTTTCCCCCGGACCCCATTG
>Ga0129317_1001875_pt1 | contig 13675 bp, 10 predicted proteins | sample Cm1ome_FD_94430 | JGI IMG/M metagenome (GOLD analysis project Ga0129317, IMG submission 94430) | Eastern black-and-white colobus group fecal microbial communities from Wisconsin, USA - Cm1105 metagenome | ecosystem: Host-associated > Mammals > Digestive system > Large intestine > Fecal | place...
ATTATTGTCAAAAAAAGCGGAGGGTTTTTCCCTCCGTTTCGTGCCTATAAAAACCGGAAATATTTCCCGAAAAGTTTTGTCAAAAGTTTTGAGAAGTTTTGTCAAAAATTTTGAGCGGCTACAGCTGGGGATGGATCAAATAAGTGAATAAATGTCCATTATAAAAGACCTCACAGTCTGCAGATGCGCCGGTAGTGAGGTCTTTTATGAGTGTACACATTATTTTCTGGCATACCGGCTCCGGTACTGGCGCGGTGTCATGCCGGTCTTTTTACGGAAGATCTGCGAGAAATAAGACTGCGAAGAAAAGCCGACGCTGGTGGCTACCTGAGCTACCGACAGATTGGAGGATACCAGAAGCTCCTTGCAGGCTTCCAGCCTCCGGTCTGTCAGGTAATTGATCGGAGACTGCCCGACACATTCGGTAAAGGAATGTGCCAGATAGAATTTGTTGATATGTGTGATCTCCGCCAGGGAATCCAGTGTAATGTTCTGGGAATAGTTGGAATCGATATAACGCTTCGCCAGAGCACATTCCTTGGACAACTGGAAGGAGGAGTCAGAGATGACGGACAGGTTCTGCTTCCGGGAAATATATACCAGGAGCACCTGAAGCAGTCCGTGACATACCTGTTCAAAGCCGGGAAGCTTGTCGCGGAACTCCTGCATCATCAGCTGGGCAAAGTTGATGAACTGTTTTTTATCAGAGCCGTAGCTGTAGAAGCTGTAGCCCTTCGGGTTGTCTTGCCCCGCACCGGAAAACGAAAATGCAAGTCCGTCCACACCGAATACGATATATTCCATGGGATCGTTGGGAAGCGTTTTCTCCGTGTGCTCTACATAAGGATTGATGATGACCAGATCGTCCGTCTTCACAGGCACCTTTTCATTCTCTATATAGAAGGCTCCCTCACCCCGCAGGACATAGAACAGTTCTGAAAAGTGATGTGTATGCGGAAGGGACTGCCAGTCACCTTCGTATTTGGAGATGGAGATGTAACGCAGCTGAAAATGTTCCGGAGAACTGTTTGCGGAGCCGATATTGATAAATTCATTACTCATAAATAGATACCTTCTTTATCTTATTTTTATTGTGTACTATTTTCCAATCTATCGTATTTTTTATATTAAATATATAAAAAGAACAACATTTCACAAAAACATTCGTAATAAAGACGAAAAAATAAAAATATGTATGATCATGATAAGCATATTATACATAATCATTTCAAAAAATCCACTATTTTAGTAACAAAATAGCAATAAACATAACAAAACAAGCAACAAAGAAATTGATATCAGGTCAGGAAGCCGATATACTTTAGTCATCAGCTGCAAGATAGTACAAAAGTGATGGGAGGAAACCATGCGATGACAGGAAGACTGACGCTGCCGACCGATGCAGACATCATTGACGAAACGATACGCTTAAAAAATCTTCTGGGTGCAGACGCTTTAAGAGACTGTGACGGAACCGAAATGCCGGAAGCACTTTTGTCAGAGCCGGTGAAGAAATATGCAACTTATTATACCACGCGAAAGGATAATGCGTGGGCAATGAAGCATCCGGAGGAGATCCAGCAGGAATACCTGATCAGCAACCGCATCACCGCCAGAGGGGAAACACTCCGCATCCGACTGATGGAAGGCTTCCATACGGAGCAGCTTAAGGTCAATACGCTGGACGATCCGAAGCGTTGGTGGGAAGTGATCGACAGAACGACCGGTGAAGTGGTGCCGACGGATGCATGGGAATTTGATGAGGCATCCGGTGAAGTGGAGATCCGTACGATCCCCTATCATGAGTATACGGTAAGCTTTCTGGCATTTTTGATCTGGGATCCGGTACACATGTACAATTTCATCACGAATGACTGGAAGGATACACCGCATCAGCTCACTTACGATGTGAGACAGCCCAAGACCAGACAGTATGTCAAAGACAAGCTGAGAAAATGGTGTGAAGACAATCCTCATATCGATGTGGTCCGCTTCACTACCTTTTTCCATCAGTTTACACTGACCTTCGATGACAAGAAGCGGGAAAAATTTGTAGAGTGGTTTGGATACAGCGCAAGTGTGAGCCCCTATATCCTGGAACAGTTTGAAAAATGGGCAGGTTACAAATTCCGCCCGGAGTACATTGTGGATCAGGGATATCACAACAGCATGTTCCGCGTTCCCAGCAAACAGTTCCTGGATTTCATAGAGTTCCAGCAGATCGAGGTATGTGCGCTGGCGAAGGAGCTGGTAGACATTGTACATTCTTATGGCAAGGAAGCGATGATGTTCCTCGGAGATCATTGGATCGGAACAGAGCCCTACGGTAAATATTTCGCAGGCATCGGACTGGATGCAGTGGTAGGCTCTGTCGGAAGCGGTGTGACACTCCGCATGATCTCTGATATCAAGGGAGTGGATTATACCGAAGGACGGCTGTTACCTTACTTTTTCCCGGATGTGTTCTGCGAGGGTGGTGACCCGATCGGAGAGGCAAGGGATAACTGGAGAAAAGCAAGGCGTGCATTACTCAGGTCTCCCCTGGACAGGATTGGATATGGCGGCTATCTGAAGCTGGCAAGTAATTGGCCCGGTTTCATTGATGAAATACAAAATGTAGTAACGCAGTTTCGGGAGATCCATGAAAATATGCAGGGGACAGCTTCCTATGTGGCACCTTTCAAGGTGGCGATCCTGAACTGCTGGGGCAGTCAGAGAAGGTGGATGTCCAATCAGGTACATCATGCGATCTGGCACAGGGAAACTTATTCCGCAGAGGGAGTACTGGAATGCTTAAGCGGAATGCCTTTTGAGGTCGAGTTCATTTCCTTTGATGATGTCAGGAACGGCATCCCTGAGGAAATCAAGGTCATCATTAATGTCGGGGATGCGTACACAGCATTCAGCGGTGCGGAGAACTGGATCGACGAAAAGGTACTGACCAATATCAGACGCTTTGTGGATCAGGGAGGTGGCTTCATCGGTGTGGGTGAGCCTACCGCTTATCAGTATCAGGGAAGATATTTCCAATTGTCCGATGTGCTCGGTGTAGACCGCGAGATGTGCTTCTCTCTCAGTACGGACAAATATAATGAGAAAAATGACGATCACTTTATCTTAGAGGATATTGAAGGAGCCTTGGATTTCGGCGAGGGCACCAGCCGCGTCTATGCGCAGGGCGGACATTATCAGATCCTTGCGATGGATGGGGAATACAGCCAGCTGGTAGTCAATGAATATGGCAGAGGACACAGCGTATATTTTGCAGGTCTTCCGTATTCTCCCCAGAACTGCAGACTTCTGCTTCGGGCAATTTATTATGCAGCCGGCATGGAGCAGGAGATGAAACGTTACTATGTAACGAATGTGGATACCGAAGTAACGGTATTCCAGAAGACCGGCAAGATCGCAGTGATCAACAACTCTGCACAGGCACAGCACACAGAGCTGTATATCAAAGGAAAATGTGCGTATGTGCTGGATCTGAAGCCCGGCGAAATGCGTTGGGTGGACGATATGGAAGACAGGTAACTTATGGAAAGCAAAAAGCGTTTCATATTTTATAAGGTAGTACTTTACAAGTATAAGGAGGTTATTTAAGATGAAAAAGAAAGTATTAAGCGTGCTCTTAGTAGCGGCAATGGCTATGTCCATGCTGACCGGATGTGGCAGCAAGCCTGCCGGAAATGATGCGCAGAGCGTAGCATCCAGCGAGGCATCCAAGGAAACAGAGGCAGCAGCAGAAACACCTGCTTCCGCAGAAGACGAGACACTGACTGTATGGTGTTGGGATCCTAACTTCAATGTCTATGCAATGAAGCAGGCAGAGAAGGCATATCAGGTGGATCATCCTAACTTCAAGTTAGACATTCAGGAGAAGGTATATAGCGATATCGAGACTGCTCTGATCACAGCAGCTGAAGCCGGTGATTACAGCACTTTACCTGATATCTTCCTGATGCAGGATTATTCCTTCCACAAAAATGCAACCAATTATCCCGGAATCTTCACAGCACTGGATGACTGCGGAATTGATTTCTCCCAGTTCTCTATGGGTAAGCTGGCTGACTCCACTGTAGATGGAACACATTATGGTATTCCTTTTGATAATGGTGCTACCATCATGGCGATCCGTTCCGATATGGTAGAAGCAGCAGGCCTTAAGGTAGAAGATTTCAAGGATACCACATGGTCTGAGTTCATGGAGCTGTCCAAGAAGGTAATGGCTGCGAATGATGTTCCCATGCTGACCTGCTCCGGCGGTTCTGAGATTGTGATCGAGATGTTACAGTCTGCAGGCGCTTCTCCCATGGTGGATGGAGAGGTGACACTGGTTGACAACGCAGCACTGAAGAAAGCAATCGAGACCTATAAGCAGCTGATCGATGAAGGAATCATGGCAGATTATACCGACTGGGATCAGTATATCGCTTCCATGAACAAGGGTACTGCAGCAGGCGTTATCCAGGGCTGCTGGATCATGTCCTCCATTCAGGCAGCAGAGGATCAGGCAGGTAAATGGGCAATCGTGAATATGCCTAAGTTAGATGATGTAGAAGGCGCAACCAACTACGCTAACTGCGGTGGTGCAAGCTGGGCAGTATCTTCTAACTGCAAAAATACCGATCTGGCATTTGATTTCCTGAACGCTACCTTTGGTGCTGATGTAGATTTATACGATGATCTGCTGGTAAATGCAGGAGCAATCGCAAGTTACCTGCCCGCAGCACAGTCTGAGACCTATAATGAGGGCAATGAGTTCTACGGTGGTCAGGCAGTGTACAAGGATATCGTAGAGTTCGCCGGACGTGTTCCCGGAATTGACTACGGTGCATACTACTCTGATATCAGAAGTGCACTGACAGATGCGATTACCAACGTTGTACAGAAGAACGCTGATATCGATACAGAGATCAAAAACGCTCAGGATACCGTAGAGTTTAATATCGCCGAATAATCACCAGAGTATGGAAACTGGATAGTACCGGGGGTGCAGCAGCGCGTTCCCGGTACTGTTGTAGGAGAGAAACATGGAAAAGAAGAAAGCAAAATTAAGTTTGGAAAAAAAGCATAATCTGACCGGATGGGCATTCCTGCTTCCGGCATCGATTTTAATATTTGTATTTTGTTTCTATCCGATGTCACAGGCAATCCTTCTTTCTTTCCGGAAGACAGGAGGAGCCTTTAATGGTGCAGCGAATTATGCCAGGATCTTCAAGGATAAAACCTTCCAGCAATGCTTGTTCAATACCTTCTTTTATTTTGTGATTCAGGTACCGATCATGCTTGTGCTCGCACTGATGCTGGCGCAGCTGCTGAATAATCCTAAGATAAAAGGGAAAGGTATTTTCCGCACTTTGATCTTTCTTCCGTGTGCAACGTCACTGGTATCTTATTCCATGATATTTAAGTCATTGTTTGCTCCGGATGGAGTGGTCAACAGAGTGCTGATGGCCATCGGACTGTCTTCTGTGGACTGGTTCCAGAGTACATGGCCGGCGCGCTGGGTCATCGTGATCGCACTGATCTGGAGATGGACCGGATATAATATGGTATTCTATCTGGCAGGATTGCAGAATATCGATTATTCTGTATATGAAGCAAGCTACATTGACGGAGCGACACCGTTCCAGCAGTTTATGAAGATCACGATACCGTTGTTAAAGCCGACCATTCTGATGACGGCGATCATGTCTACTTCGGGAACACTGCAGCTGTTCGATGAGTCTATGAACCTGACAGCAGGCGGTCCCGGAAAATCTACAATGACATTGGCGCATTACATCTACAATATCTCCTTTGTGGAGACACCGAAATTTAATTATGCGGCAGCGTTGTCTGTATGCATACTTGTGATGGTAGCGGTTCTGTCTGCAATTCAGATGAAGGTGGGTGACAAACGTGACTAAATTCAAACAAATCATTTCCTACACGATCTTAGTGATAGCAAGTTTTCTGTCGGCATTTCCACTGTATTATATGCTGTGCGGTGCGACCAACCAGAGTATTGATGTGGTAAGAGGGCGTCTGATTCCTGGTACCTATCTGATCGAGAATTTCAAGACCCTGGTTGACATGCAGAATCTCGGACTTGCAATGTTTAATTCCTTCCGCAATGCGATCGTGATCACGGTTGTGACACTGCTGATCTGTTCCATTGCCGGTTATGGATTTGAGATCTATCATGATAAGGGCAAGGACATTCTGATGAGTATTCTGCTGCTGGCAATGATGCTTCCGTTCGTAGCGATCATGATCCCCCTGTTCAAGATGTTTACCTCCTGGAAGCTGGTAAATACCTGGATCGCACTGGCACTGCCATCCATCTCGACTCCGTTTATGATCATGCTTTTCAGACAGGCGGCACGTTCTTTCCCTCATGATATTATCGAGGCTGCCAGACTGGAAGGTCTGAGCGAAATACAGATTTTCTTCCGGATGTTCATTCCGGTGATGAAATCTACCTATGGAGCGGCGATGACGGTTACATTTATGAATGCGTGGAACAATTATTTGTGGCCGACGATCATTTTACAGGACAGCAAGGCGATCACCATGCCGATGTTAGTAGCCAATCTGAAGAGTGGATACAGTGTGGATTATGGTATGCTGATGCTGGGAGTATTGATCTGTACACTTCCTACAGCGATCATCTTCCTGTGTTTACAGAAGAGCTTTGCAAATGGAATTACGGGAGCAGTGAAATAATGCAACAGAAAATGCCAAAACAGGAAACTATGACACAGGCGCATATCAGGAAGGCTCAGGGAGCCTTCCTTTTGGCGCATAGAATGGGCCTGATCGAGGATCCCACCATGGAGGGTCTGGAGACCCGACGACAGAAGCACAATGAAGAGCTGAGGAGAATGGAACAGGAAGGACAGCGGTCCTACGGACCGCATTATTTTTTCGCACCGGCGTATCTGCAATATGAGCTGACCCGCCTGAAGCTGGATTTTGTGCAGCCGTGTGAGAAGGTCCGGGAAGGTGGCTTCTGCCCGGATTTCACGGAGCAGGAGAAACGGGATTTTTACGAACAGAACAGAGATCTGTTCGGACGCTATCATGGGGATTATTTTACCTATGAGGAGGTGTCACAGATCATTGAGAAACGGTTACGGGAGGATGCATATGACAAGCTTATCTGCGACATATTATGTGAGTCAGAGAACAGGCAGTGATGAAAATGACGGACGCACATGCAGTACGGCGTTTGCCAGTCTGTCTGCTGTCAATCGAAGACACCTGCAGCCGGGCGACCGCGTCCTGCTGGAGCGGGGCAGTGTATTTTACGGACAATATCTGCATGTGACAGACAGCGGTACGAAAGAGGCACCGATCGTGATCGGAGCGTACGGCACAGCAGATGCACCGCCGCGGATCGATGCCTGCGGACAGGGGATCTGGTATCAGGATTATGGGACCCCGCTGGATGCACCTACGCATGTGTATCACGGCTATGTATCTTCCGCAGTGCTTTTGTACGATGCGGAGCATATTGTGGTCGAGGATCTGGAGATCACGAATGAAGGCAGCATGATCCCGGGAGAGCGTTATAGTCTGGGTGAGAAAATGAACCGTACCGGTGTGGCTGTGGTGGCTAAGGACAAAGGGGTGCGGAGTGGCATCACACTTAGGAATCTGTGGATCCATGATGTCCATGGGAATGTCTACGATAAACACATGAACAACGGTGGGATCTATATGACAGCGCTCCGTCCGGAATGTGAGGAACTGACGGGTGTGGCACGGTATCGGGATATCGTTATTGAAGGATGCTTCGTGCACCGGGTCAGCCGCTGGGGAATTGCAGCAGGCTATACCTATGCCCATGATAAGTTCCGGGGGGCAGAGCTTACGGAAGCCGTTTTTCTGAACTATGGACATGAAAATATGCAGATACGGAATAATTATGTAAAAGAGGCCGGTGGGGATGGGATCACGCCGATGTATGCCCTGCGTCCTCTGGTGGAGCATAATATGGCAGACTCTGTGGCCTGCGAGATCAATGACCGGATCTATTGCGAGCCGGGCGACCGGATGGGAAAAGTGGCAGCCGGGATCTGGCCCTGGAAATGCAAGGATGCCCTGTTTCGTTATAATGAAGTCACGGACACCAGGCTCAATCAGGACGGCATGGCATATGATGCGGATTCCGGGGACGGAACGGTGTATGAATCCAATTACAGCAGGCAGAATGAAGGCGGCTGTGTGATGTTCTGTCTGCAGGAGGCGATCCATAATACCTTCCGCGATAATATCAGCTATGATGATCTCGGTGGTACGATCAGCCCGTCAGAGAATCCGGATGCCCTGCTTCAGGATAATGTATACTATGTGCGCAGGGGGGCTCCCTTTGTACGTAAAAATATGGACGGAGGCAGCTTTACACAGGTGAATGACCGGGTTGTTGAGTTGTAAAATATGGTGCTGAGCCCAGGATGAAAACCTGTGGCTTGGCATTTTTTAATGCCTGATATTCTGGCGGCTCTGAAGCCGGCAGCCTGTTTTTATCGTTTTTATTGCCTGGGGATAAAGGATTGACTGAGATAAAAAAATACGGTAGAATCTGTATCAAAAATGATATACGAAAATGAGGAAAGGAGCCGGTGCATGGGCGAAAGTATATTACAACTTCGGCAGATCCGGAAATCATTTGACAATACAGAAGTATTAAAAGGCATCGATCTGGAGGTGGCACAGGGAGAATTTATTACCCTGTTGGGAGCTTCTGGCTGCGGCAAGACCACGACGCTGCGTATTATTGCGGGGCTGGAACTGCCGGATGCCGGACAGGTGATCCTGGAAGGACAGGACATTACGAACCGTGAGCCGAACAAACGGGATGTCAATACGGTGTTCCAGAATTATGCCCTGTTTCCGCATATGAATGTGTCGGACAACGTAGGATATGGATTGAAGATCCGCAAAGTTCCGAAGGCAGAGATCGAGAGAAAAGTAGAACAGGCACTTCGTCTGGTCCAGCTGGAAGAGTACGGAAAACGGATGCCGGATCAGCTTTCCGGCGGACAGAAGCAGCGCATTGCCATTGCCAGAGCGGTGATCAATGAGCCGAAAGTATTGCTGTTAGATGAACCTCTGGGAGCACTGGATCTGAAGCTGCGCAGACAGATGCAGCTGGAATTGAAACGGCTGCAGAAGCGTCTGGGGATCACGTTTATTTACATCACTCACGATCAGGAAGAAGCCATCAATATGTCGGACCGCATCGGTGTCATGCACGAAGGCATCCTGGAACAGCTGGGGACGCCCAATGAGGTGTACTATCAGCCGCAGACCAGCTATGTGGCGGATTTTGTGGGAAATGCGAATATTCTGCATAAAAATGGGGAGACTTTTGCCATCCGCTCGGAAAACATTCTGATGAACGGAGAGACTGTCTGCACCCGGGAAGCTGTGGTGGTGGAAAAAAGCTTTGCCGGAGGGCAGTTACGCATTTTGTTCCGTCTGCCGGACGGACAGACTCTGACCGCCAGCCGCTATGGAATCGACAATGACTTACAGCCGGGACAGAAGGTGAAGATCGGCTGGGATGCGAAAGACGCAGTAAAGGTAATAGATAATGACAAAGACGAAAATCACAAGTAACAGCCGCAGGAGAAGCGGGAATGTCGGACTGATGATCCCTATGTATGTGTTCACGATTCTGTTCGTGGCTCTGCCGATCCTGTATCTGTTCCTTTTGAGCTTTTTGCAGAGAGCACAGGTCTGGGGTGTGGACTTTACGTTCACGCTGGACAATTATAAGAGAATATTGGAACCGCTGTATCTGGATACTTTCTGGCAGTCTCTGAAGCTGGCGTTTACCGCCACCTTTTTCGTGGCGCTGATCGGATATCCATACGGTTATTTCATGGCGAAAATGAACGCTGTCTGGAAGCGCAGGATGCTGTTGCTCATTATGATCCCTTTCTGGACCAGTGCGCTGATCCGCCTGTACGGCTGGATTATTGTCTTTCGCAGCAATGGTGTACTGGATAAGATCCTGATGGGGCTGCACCTGACGAAGCAGCCGTTAAAGCTGCTTTACACTTATCCGGCAGTGGTAGTGGGAATGGTTTATTCGCTACTGCCTTTTATGATCCTGGCGGTGTATTCCAGTGCGGAGAAGCTGGATGCCTCTCTGGTGGAAGCCTCCAGAGATCTGGGAGCCTCGGCGTGGAAAGCCTTCTGGACCGTCAGCTTCCGGCTGACGCTGCCGGGACTTTTGTCCGGCGTGGTGCTGTCCTTTATTCCGTCCATGGGACTGTTTTTCATAGCGGATATCCTGGGCGGCAATAAGATCGTGCTGGTGGGCAGTGTGATTCAGGAACAGATCACCAAGGGGCGGAACCAGCCTTTTGCGGCGGCACTGTCTGCGGTGTTGATGATACTGACTTCCGTGATGATCCGCCTGTACCGCAAGATCACCGGAACCTCACAGCTGGAAGGGATGATGTAGCGTATGAAAAAGAAAAAATGGCCCTTTGTATATGTAGCGCTGATCACAGTGCTGACCTATATCCCGATCCTGTTGACGGTGGTGTATTCCTTCAATGCCTCCAAACTGACCTCTGTGTGGGAGGGCTTTTCCCTGAAATGGTACCGGGAGTTGTTCCGGGACAGAGATCTGGGGGAAGCACTGATTAACAGCCTGATCCTTGCGGTACTTAGCTGTGCCTTTGCGGTGTTGATCGGCACTTCGGGAGCACTGGGGATGAGCCGCAGAAAACGGAAACTGGACGATGCCGTGGCCTATGTGTCCACACTCCCCATCATGATCCCGGAGATCATTCTGGGCATGGTATTTTTGTCCGTATTTTCCCTGATGGGACTGCCCTTTGGTATGGTCACGCTGGTGATCGCCCATACCACGTTCTGTGTGCCCTACGTGTTCACTATGGTACGGGCGAGACTGGTGGGAATGGACCGGTCTCTGGAAGAGGCGGCGCTGGATCTGGGAGCTACGAAGTGGCAGGTATTTAGGGATGTAATCCTGCCACAGATTCTTCCGGCGATCCTGTCGGGAGTGCTGCTTGCATTTGCCATGTCCTTCGACGATGTGGTGATCAGTATTTTTGTCACTGGACCGAAGGTCAATACCCTGCCGGTGAAGATCTACACGAAATTAAAGACCGGTGTGACACCGGAGATCAATGCACTTGCCACGGTCATGCTGTTTGTGATATTGTTGTGTCTGGCGGGGGCGTATGTGCTGGGACGTAAGTCGCAGACAGCTGTAGAGAAAGCTGCCGGGGGAAAATGAGGAAAGAACGATTCCGCAAATGCAATTGCGGATAAGTAACAACATAAAAATGTATAGCAGATGATGCAGGAGAACTGTATCGAAGGAGGAGATTATGAAGAAAAAGCTGGCAATGCTGTTGGCAGCGACCATGCTGGCCACGTTGTTTACCGGCTGTGGAGCAGGCGGTAAAGAAGATAAGGGAGAACTGAATCTCTATACCTGGGACGGCATGTTCCCCCAGGAGATTTTAGATGGTTTTGAAAAAGAGACCGGTATCCGTATCAATTATTCTAATTTTGACTATGATGAGGATATGCTGGCGAAGCTGGAAGAAACCAGGGGCGGTGATTACGATCTGGTCATTGCGGATGACTATATCATTGAGCTGGCCATTCAGGAGGGCCTGGCTCAGAAGCTGGATACTTCCAGGATCAGTACTTATGATAACCTGAATCCTGTATTTATGTCTCAGTTCTATGACCCGAAGAACGAATATACCGTGCCCTACGGAGCGGGCATTCCTCTGATCGTATACGATCCGGGACTGACGGATGTGAAGATCACAGGCTATGAGGATATGTGGAATCCGGCACTGGAAAATAACGTGGCACTGACGGCAAACTATCGTGTTATCGACGGCATCACCTTAAAGACCATGGGAGAATCCTTCAACACCGAGGATCTGGATGTGATCCGGGCAGCAGGAGAGAAGCTTTTGAGTCTGGCTCCCAATGTCCGTGTGATCAATGACAATAATACGCAGGATTATCTGATCAGCGGTGAGGTGGCAGCAGCGTTCCTGTATACTTCCCAGGTATCTGCGGCACTGCAGGCGAGACCGGATCTGGAAGTGGTATATCCCAAGGAGGGACTGGGCTTCGGCATCATGGCCGGATTTATACCTTCCCAGGCACCCAATGCAGATGCGGCTTATGCATTTTTGGACTATATCAACAATCCTGAGAATGCGGCGAAATGCTATGAGTATATCGGCTACTACTGCACCAACAAAGCTGCGGAAGAGTATATTTCCGACGACATGAAGAAAATGATCGTATTGCCGGAAGATGCAGCGGAGGGCGAGATCGTGCAGAATATCTCCCAGGAGGCAGAGGATCTGCATGCGGAGATCTGGAATCAGTTCAAGAGTGCATGCAACTAAAGTTGCAGCAACTAAAGTTACAGCAACTAATCTTCCGTTCAGCCCGCGCCATTCGCAAAGTCGCGTTGACACGCTTTCCGTCACTTCGTGACTACCTTTGCTCATAAACCGGCGCTCATCTAATGAACATATTCGTTCGAAAAATCATGCAAGCATGATTTTTGCGCTCGGATATGTCCATGGCTGAACTGTTACAATAAAAAACGCTTGACAGATTTGATTTGTGCGAATATTATAAACCTAAGTTGAAAAACTATTTTGTAAATGCTATGAAAGAGACTCTTGCCAAGGGAAACGACAGGAATACAGCGTCACCGACTGAGAGCGCTGTTTGCGGAAGCTGGCGAAGGGAACACTCCGGAGCAGGTGATCTGAACTGCAGAATATCACATGTAGCTAGGATGACACGTTGCACGCGTTAAGTGACAAGAGTGGATAGGCAAAGGCGCCTGTCAATTCGGGTGGTACCACGGATTAGATGATTCGTCCCGGGATATGTTTTAACATGTCCCGGGGCTTTTTGTATTCAAAAATAAGCTGTACAGGGAGCGCACATTCGGGACACTATATAACAGGAGGTGCGATATGTACAGAGATTTAACAATGAAAGAGATCAGTGAACAGCAGATCGGACAGACTTTGCAGGTGGCAGGCTGGGTGGAGAACATCCGTGACCACGGCGGCGTATCCTTTATCGATCTGCGGGATATGTACGGTGTATTACAGGTGGTCATCCGTAAGCCGGAGCTTTTAAAGGGCATCACCAAGGAAATGTGCCTGTCCATAACAGGTCTCATGGAGCACAGAGACGAAGAAACCTACAACCCGAAGATTCCTTCCGGCACCATCGAACTGGAAGCACACAAGATCGATGTGTTGGGAAGAGTATATAAACAGCTTCCTTTCGAGATCCAGACGTCTAAAGAGATCCGGGAAGATGTGAGATTAAAATATCGTTATCTTGACCTTAGAAATGCAAAAGTAAAGGACAACATTGTATTTCGTTCCAAGGTGATCAGTTATCTGCGTCAGAAGATGACGGACATGGGATTTTTGGAGATCCAGACCCCGATCCTGTGTGCTTCTTCTCCCGAGGGCGCCAGAGACTATATTGTTCCCAGTAGAAAATTTAAAGGAAAATTCTATGCGCTGCCCCAGGCACCGCAGCAATATAAGCAGCTGCTCATGGCTTCCGGTTTTGATAAATATTTCCAGATTGCCCCCTGCTTCCGCGACGAGGATGCCAGAGCAGACAGATCTCCCGG
>Ga0129317_1001876_pt1 | contig 13662 bp, 20 predicted proteins | sample Cm1ome_FD_94430 | JGI IMG/M metagenome (GOLD analysis project Ga0129317, IMG submission 94430) | Eastern black-and-white colobus group fecal microbial communities from Wisconsin, USA - Cm1105 metagenome | ecosystem: Host-associated > Mammals > Digestive system > Large intestine > Fecal | place...
TCCTCCATTTCCTGTATCTCTCGTCGTAGTCCTCAGGCGCTGCGTTCTCCACGAGGTGACCCACGCACCAAGTGACGATCCAGCTTCTTCCCTCTATGTATCCTTCATGCTTTTCTTCATCCCCTTGCAGAAGCACATCCGCTATCGCCCTGCCTACCGACGGCTTCTCTGCAACAACCAATCTCTTTGCCATGGAACCTCCTTGTCGAACCTGTTCGAAGATCCTTCTTCTGTTTCGATTCTAGTTCCAAAGCATTCTGCGACCAAATTCCAAGAGAATATCCGTCTGGCTGCCTTCTACACATACATCTCCTTGTTCGACAAGATGATACATGTAAAAAGAAAGGAGCGGTCTACATCGACTCCGAACAATCTACACGCTATAGACCCTTTGCGAGCAAGCAAATGGAAAAGGAAAAGGCCTAGTTGGCTACACCAAAACGACTCGAAAGGATGGAAAACTCAAGTTCTATATCGACAATTCCTTTGCATCCAACCAATTAAGTCTGAAAATAGATGCAAATCTATACTATAGAGAGTTCAGCTATACAGAACATCTCCTTGGTTTGTATGGAGTTGGGTTTGTTCTTCAGATGTTCTTGCTACACCATTTTCTTTTTATCTTGTGGTCCCCCTTCCTATAATCCATCCCTTGGAAGGCATAACGAAAATCCTCCCAAAACCGAATCTCCGAAACCTCCTCCTTCGACATCTTCTCTGTCAGACCTTCCAACGTAGTCCGCCCATGGTCCAATCATATCGAAGCGAACGTCTTTCCAATGCGGCGTCTTCGTTCTCCAGTGAAGGACGACCTCTAAGAGAGAATGTTGTGAGGCTCTCTGAAGGTCCTCCTACATTCTCAAGGGAGATTGTTCTACAGCGAAGGGAAGGCTCACGGACGAAGAGTTGTCGATGTCGCAGGACCTGAGGAGGCGGACCGATCCGCCTGCAATGGAGATGATGAACGGAAGGCTTGGCGGATAGGTTTTCGGATGCACATGCGGGCGCATTTTGGGAGGTCTGCCGAAGGTCTGTGCGGCAGTGTGTCCGAAGGGTTTTCCGCGAAGGGACGAGGAGGTTTGACGAAGGGTTTTCCAAGTGTGGACATGGCTTTCGTGGATGGAATGGAAGGGGAGCTGTCTGAGGAGAGGTCCGTAGCACAGAGGCTTGGTTCTAGGCGATGTTCCGAACCGGATTCGGGAGGAGCGGGGAGGGGGCGACGGGGCCCGATTCCGGGACAAGGAAAGGAGCACGGAACGGAGCGTTTTGCAAGGGATGGGAGTCCTTTTTGGAGCGGGTCTTTTCGGAACGGAAAGAAAGGTGTCGGTTTGTCCTGCATCGGGTGAGGCGGAGAGGGGAGGAAGGAAATGTGAGGATGGAATGTAGGGAGGTTTTGTTCTCTCTTCCCTCTGATGGGGAAGGGCATTCCCCCGAGTTCTCCCTTCGGTCGGAAGGGGTCTGGAACATTGGACGGGAATCTTCTTCCACATGTTTCCAAAGGGGATTGGGCTTTGGTTTTCGCATACGGGTTCGAGTAAAAAAAACAGGCCCCTGGGAGAGGGGCCTTGAGGTCAGAAGGAGCGGCGGGATCTTATCGGACCTCTTTCTTCCAGGTCGTCATCCAAAGCGGCTAGAAAGGATTCGGTTGAGGCGAACGGATTCTTGTCCAAGGCGAACATGACGAGCGAGATCAGCTTGTCATAGAGCGGGTATGAATCCAACTCTCTGGAGTCCGTCGGACGGTTGAGGTTCCGGGCTATTTCGAACGCCGAGGAGACGAGTTCCTTCTTGTCTTCCAGGGAAGGGAAGAACTCCGGGTTGTAGAAGGCGTCTATGTTGTAGTCCAGGGCATAGTAGGCGTAGATGTCCGGGTTGTAGGGGTCCGTTTTGGCCAGGTTGTAGGCGAGGGAGAAGAACTTGGCTCCGGACTGGATGGAGACGAAGGTCTTATGGATTTCCGAAGGGAGTTCCTTCAGCCCCTTTGAGATCCTTGCGGAGGTCTTCTTCAATGTCGAAGCCAGGGAAGAGGCCTTCTTCTTTGGGCTTAGGCGAAGGAACCTCTTCGTTTCGTGTAGGAATATCCTTACGCGAAGGATTTCTTCATTTCTCCTGTGATGTATGCATATTCCAGTGCGCGTTCGAATCCGTATTCCTCATGTTTTCTCCTTTGTCTTTTCATGGGCATTCCTCCTTGCATGGATGTCTCTTCGGAGGAGGCCGCCCGCTGCACGGCGGGTGGGTATGCGTCTTCGAGGAGGAGGGCGGAGCTTGGAAGGAAGGTGTTTCGGAGGGAGGTGTTCCGTTTCGCCGTATAGGCGCGGCGGCTGAAGAAAAAGAAAGGGAAGGCCCGTTGCAGAGGGCCTTCCCAAATGGGTGTATTGGAGGAGAAAAAGTGAATGTTGCTCGCCTTTCTGGAGACCGCCGCACGGCGGTTCTTCGGAGACGGAAAAGGAAAGGCCCTCCGTGTGGGAGGGCGCTTTTCAGGTCGTGGCTGCGGAGATGGCCAGGGCTGTGAATATCTGCAGCCCCTTCTCTCCGTAGTCGAGGTTGATGCGGTGGATCGCGTTGTCGAGGGTGTTTGCCTGGAGCACGATGTCTATGATGCGTTGTACTTTGTCCTTGAAGATGGTGTCGCTCATTTCGGTTTCTCCTTTTCGATGGTTTTCCGACAGGGGGCATACCGCCGCAGGGCGGGGCGGAAGGACAAAAGGAAAGACCTCCCGGAGGAGGCCGTTGGAGAAAAGAAAATCCCCCTCGTGCGAGGGGGCGCTTTGCTTAGAATGGGATCTCCTCGTCGGCAGGGGCGCTCTGGGCTGGCTCCTCTTTCTTGGAGTACTTGGCGTTTGGGAACTCAAGGGCTCCGTCGTCGACGATGAAGTCGTAGACCGTCTCCTTTTTGCCGTCCTTCTCATAGATGCGCTGGCGGATTTCGCCTGAAGCGACGACGAACTCGCCCTTCTTTGCGATCTTCGCGATGGATTCGGCGTTCTTGACGAACTTCGTGAGTCTGTAGAACTCAGGCTTGTCCTCCCACTTGACGACCTTGCCGTCCTCTCTGACAGGTACGCGGAGGTTGACTGCGACGTTGAGGGCCACGAGCTGGTTGACCTTGGTCTGCTTGATTTCCGCGTCGTGTGTGAGTCTTCCTGAGATGCTGAATGAAGTCTTTATCATTGTGTCTTCCTTTGCCGAATGTGGATTTGTTTTCTTTGGAGCTCGGCATTCTCCTCCTTGGTGGAACCCCGCTTCGGCCACAGGGCCGGTGGTCGGTTCTTCCGACAGCCTGAAGACCGCCGCAGGGCGGTGACGGGCCTATATCCGATTGAAGTCCAAAGGCGTTTTTTCTCCAAACGGAATCGATCGTCCTAAAGGTTCTTCTTGGTCCTTGCAAGCGCGAAGTCGAAGATCCGTGCAAGGTTCATCGGGAGCGACCTCCGTTCGACATCGGCGAGGACGTAGAACGCAGCGCTCCTTCCGTCGTATGGGATGTCAGAGGGGAAGCTCCATCCTTTGTCCGGAATCGGTCTGAGCATGGCCTGGATGGATCCGTCCTCGTTCGGGTGGGGCAGTAGGGTGGGGAAGGCCAGAGGCATATCGGAGGTATCGTCCGATGGCCCGAGGATCCTCACCTCTCCGACGACCCCTGCATCCGCAAAGTGCTCCCTGACTTCGTTCAGGGCTTCGTCCATATCCGCTCTGACGGCCTCCCATGGGATGCCTTTGACGATATGAGGCCTTGTCTGCACGATGCGGATCCGGGAGCCCTCCCTTCCGAGCTCCTGCCAGTCGGACAGCCGTGGATCGGGGCCGCACGACGTCCTTGGCGTGCGTTTGGTCGCGATGCATACCGTGGAGCGCAGGGGTTTCCTGAACAGCCCCGATTCGGCGTGTCTGAGCGCCTGGTAGGCAATGGCTCGGGCGATGTCCCTTTCCGTAGGGGCCCCTCTGTACGAAGTCCTGAGGATGTCTGGATAGGTTCCGAGCACGTCCGCAGGTCTGAACCTGATGCCTATGGGGCTGTCGGGCGGAAAGACCTCCACTGTCTGTTCGTCGACGTATACGGGGACGTTCCCCAGGACGGAGAGATGGTGGTCTATTCTGAGTACGAGGGGGTTCGTGGCTTCCTTGTCCTCCGATATGGTTATGCCGTGTGTGAGAAGGAGGGTGAAGCTTGGAGGGCCGAGGAGGTAGTCTAGGCGAGGCCAGCATACGGCCGATGGGAGTGGTGTGGCTTTGTTCATTGAGGTTTCCTCTGATGGGGTTCCCTTTCCCCGAGTTCGTTCGATGGCCCTGCGCCGTTTCCATGCGTGGGGTCTTCCTTTCTGTATGGAGTCCAGATTTCGATTGCGACGGAGGGGGCGTCGTCGAAGACGTCGAAGAGAGGCTGCACCGCGTCCCAGGAAAGTCCTCCGAGGCCGCAGCCCAAGGGAGGGAATGCGATGCGGACCCTTCCGTCTTCGTCCTTGGGGAACCTGTGGAGGTTCCTTTTGACGTTGGCGAGGGCCTCTTCGATGTACGAGACCTCCGACTTCTGCCTCCAGTGCCTCTTTGTGGGGAGCAGCAGGACATGTCCGTCATGGACCTTCAGGAGCATGAGCCTTCCGATAGTGAACGAGCCGTCCTCGCACCTTCGTCTGAAGGGTTCCACGATCGAGGGCCAGCATTTTCTGAACTCCAAGGCAAGGCCTTTGCCCATGACGCCGACCGTATTGACTGGATCGACGAGGGTGGGGGCCTTCGAGGAGAAAAGGCTTCCGGTGTGGTGTTCTGTCATTATTCCGCCTCCTTTGAAAAGAGAGGGTCCCGGAGGACCCTGATGGCATTGTAGGAGCTTTCGTCCGGCCTCTCTCCGCCGCATGGCGGTCGCAGGGTTTCTGGATTTTTCTCCAGATGCACGAAAACGCCGTTCTCTGCGTTACTTCGACTTGGATATGTCCGACCTCGTGCATGAGAAAAGGACATCGTACAGTGTCTTCTGCGATGCGTAGCCGAAGGCTTGTCCGGGCGGCAGGGCGAATCTGCGAAGCCGACAGGCATGCCCCGCCCGAAACGTGTCCTTCTTCAGGTCGATGCATTCGTCCGGCCCCGGCAGGGATGCGCCTGCGGCGGGCCTGCCAGGTGTCATGTCAGATATGCCTTTCCCATCGGCTTCTTCTGTGAAGCCTGTCTTCGAGGGCCTTCAGCTCGGGTGCAGCGTGCCCCGCTGCGAGGCAGACCGCTGCAAGAGGGGCTGTCCAGTCGCCGTCGGGACAGGATTCGTCGAGGACGTATGCAAGCTCGTCGACGTAGTACAGCGCCTTGAGGAGGCGCTGGGTGTCGGTCATTCTACGTTCGTCCTTCACCACGACGTCGATGCTCTGAGACGAGGCGTATCTGAGCCTGAGCAGGAGCTCCAGGCAGTCGATCATGTCCAACGGAGCGTCGCAGCCCTTGATTGTCATGGGGCCGCAGCCCTCGGTTCCGAAAAGTCCGACACCCGCCGGGTTCGGAAGGTCTTCATGACCGTTTCGGAACGTCACTAGGAAGGTCCTTCGGCCTTCTGTCCTCAGTGGGCCTGCAGCCTTCGGCCTCAACGCACATTGAGGGCCAGGGAACGGCTTGCGTGCATCCAGCCAGGCCTTTTCCCCGTCCTGCGATATCGTCAGGTACATTCTGCGCCTCCTATGCGCTCTGGACCGACCAGTAGACCCCGTTGTACAGGAATATCTCGTCGTCCACGTCCTCGAACCTTCTGAGGATGTCCATCGCATTGTCCTTGTCTATGTCCGTGTGGAAGAAGCCCGGCATGCGCACGGCTTCGTCCTCGTCTTCGATGTCGGGGCCATCGTACATGAGGGTGTCGGCTATGCATCCTGTACCTTGGACTACGTCCAGCCATAGGATGTCCTGCGCCGAATGTTCCAGCGTCTTCATGGCCTTGGGCGTGAAGGCGATCAGCCCTGAGTTCCTGTCAGTGGCCTGTGCAAGGCCCTTTGCGGCCATCGCCTCGACAGCCTCCCTTTCGTCTGTGTCGGGCATGTAGAGCCCGCACCCCTCGTCAAGCGCCCCTATGGTCTTTCCGATGAGCGTGGCAAGGTCGTCGTCCCTGCCGTATACGGCGGCCAGACGGCACATCGCGTTCACCTCGTCCCATGTATTGGCCCCCCAGTGCATGTAGATGTCGAATAGGTCGGTTTCGTCCTTTCTGACCTTGATCACAAGTCGTGCTCCCATACAGCCTCCTTGGAGCTATGCGCTCCGTTTCATCGGACACGGGCCCCTGCGCACGCAGGTTCGGGTGGCCCCTTTGCCTTCATTCTACCTCGAAGGCATGTTCCGTCCAAACGTCCGTCCGAACGTCGGGGAAGGTGTATGTCGTTGTAGGGATTGGAGATGTTGTGGCCCATAAAACAAAGGAAAGAGGAGGTTTCCACCTCCTCAGAGTCCTACGGAATGGAAGAACAGACCCTGCGCGGTCTGCATCTGGCAGAACGCAACGGCCTTCCTTGCGCTTCTGAAACATCTTCCACATCTTTTGGATACATCTCTCTTGAGCGACATTGCGCCCCTTCCTGTGCATTTCCGTTCCATTTGCCGTCTCCTTGCTACATGACAGGCATCCTGATCCTTATCCCTACGGCCTGCATCGCGCATCGGAGCGCGCTTGCGACGGTCCAAGGGTTCTCTTCCTTTTCGGACAGCCTTGTCCAGCCCTTTTCGGATACGACAAATGCATCCCATCCGACGTTTCCACGCCCGAACTCCACGAGACCGTCTTCTCTTGAGACCTTCGCCTGGGCCATCTGTGCGAGCTTTTCGTATGGGATGTCCTGGATGGAGCCTCTGAGGGTGGCTCCATCGTCCTTCGGGAATATCGAGACTCGTTGGGCTGGAAACGGAGGGGCGTCCCTTCCTGCAAGGACCTTGTCCGTCGCCTTCGCATCCTTCTTCGGCATATCGCCCTCCACGCCGTAGAGCACGATGAGGAACGTGTACCGCGTCGCGTCGCCGGGCTGTTCCTGTGCTCCGACGACCACGGTCTCCCTTCTGTTGTATGTCGTCAGTTCCATGAAGACCTCCTTTTTTTTGCATTCCAAGTGGAGTAGGGTGGGCTTCAGAGCCCCTTTCCGGATACGTCGTGCGAAGTCCTGTCCTCATCGTCTGACGGGTCTCCCTTCCAGGGTTCCGTCTCCTCGAAGAAGAATCCTACATGGGTCTTTTCGACATCCACGAGGCCGAACCTGCGGGCGATGCAGTAGGAGGCGTCCCTTTCGAGCCTTGCGGGGATGCACTGAAGCTGCTGTCTGAACCTTTCGACCGTGTAGGTGGATTTGTATCGGTTGCATGAGCGACAGGACGGGTTGTAGTTGGAGATGTCGTCCGCCCCTCCGAGGTGCAGCGGGACGATGTGGTCCACCGCCATTTCCTTGTACTGCAGTATGCGTCCGCAGTATGCGCATCTTCCTCCGTACTTGTCGAACACGGCCCGTCTTGTCCTTTGGTTGATTTTTCTCCTTTCCAATCCGACCTGCATTCAGAGAAGCTCCTTTCGACGTTTTCCTGTAGGCGACGGGAGGGATTCGAACCCGCATGGGAGGCTTGGGAAGCCCCTGCGCTGCCGTTGCGCCAACGCCGCGTCTTCATGGTTTCCATTCTAGGTCGAAGGCGGATTCCCTCCAAACATCCGAGCGTGTGGATGGAAGAAGAGGACGACCCTCCGGAATGGGGAGTCGTCCCGAAAACAGAAAAACGAAGAGGTTCCCAACGGGAACACTCCACGAAAGGAGAAGGGAGAAGGGAAGGGGGGGGAGAAGGGAAGGAAGGGCGGAGAATCGTAAAAGGGGTGGGGGGGGGAAGACCACCCTTCCTTCCCCTATGGAGCCCGGAGGAGTCGGACCTCCGCTGTGCCGCCGGGAGCTCCCGGAGGGGTGTCGCCGCCCCTCCTTCAAAAAAAAGGATATCGATGGGAGGCTGCGCTGTCAGCCTGTGCCATTGGCTTGATTGTAGCTCCACGGCAGATTTTCCCCAAATGCCTTTTTCTCTACTGCATCTTTGGGGTGGCTGCATCGTGGAGCCTTAGGACCGCCGAAAGCCTCGCAAGGTCCTCCTTGGTGGCTTCGAGGGGCATCCCTTGTGCTACGATCCTCAGCGTCCCCGTCGCAAGACTCTCTCTGAGAAGCGCCACGAGGGCTTCGGAGACGTCTGCGCCTTCGGATTTCAGGGTCGTCGTTCCGTCCGACACGAGAAACGGGCCCTCCATCGTCGTGCGGCAGATGAGTCTGGACGCGCCTTCGCTCACCTCCACTCCAAGCCTGATGAATCCTCCGTCGGGTGGGAACGCGCACCATACGCCTTCGTTTTCTGTGCATTCCATCTTCGCCTCTGCAAGGGCCTTGAAGGCTTCGTCCGGGTCCTGCGAAAGCATCGAGAAGGCGATGTATGCCGGAATGTCGTCGGCGTCAACCTCAATCGCACCTCCGCTTTCGTTCTTCAGGACGACGAGCCCTTCCTCCATCCATTCGTAGCGGATGGCAGAACCTTCGTACAGCGGGGCCTTGTGTCCGACGGCCTCTTCGAGCCTCATGTCCGCTGCGAAGGCGCCTCCGACCGCAGCTGCGAGGAGCAGCACGGCTGCAATGGTCTTCTTCATGACCGAACCCTCCTTTGAGTCTGATTTGCGCAGAGAACCTCTGCGAAGGTGATTCTAGGTCCGTGCATCAGATAGGCCAAACGGAAAGGGAGGCCCGGAAGGGGTTGTTTTTCCAAGGGGAGAGGGATGGCCCCTTCCGGCTCCCGAAAAGAGGCTGAGGTCGGGCTTCTGGGTGGAAAGCCGGAATAGGAAGATATCCTCCGACCTCCGCATTGGCATTGTAGCACTTCTTCGCATTGGGGTGTGAAAAAAAGGAGACCCGACGGCTTTCCAGGGATTTGCTGGGGATTCGTGCGACAGAGGCCATCGCAGCTTGGCTGTTGGCCTTGATATCGACAAAACAACACGTCTCCAAAGCGCGGAAGATCAAGAGAGGAGGGCCGTCGGGCCGTCTGAATTGTAGCATCCTTGGAAAGGAATGCCAAACGGTCGTCCAAGTGCATCTTCGTGGTGGATGCAGCCGGTTGGAAAAAGGGAGGGATGTCCACCACCAGAAAAAAAAGGCCGGCGGAACCCGACCCTTCCTCTACATCGCCTCCGGCGGCAGGATCCTGTCGTCGACGACGACCCCATCGTCCTCAAGCATCGAGGCGAGCTTGAACATCATGTCGAAGCACACCCTGTCACGCGCCGCATCGCCGAGCGAATCTATGATGTCCCACGCCAGGTCCGGATGCGCAAGGCACCAGTCCTTGAGCCTTTCGGACTCCTTCGCCTTCTCAAGACACCTCACATAGGTTTCGAGCCTGTCGTCCAGCATGTCCTGCATATAGGACATGAGGTTCCTTGCAAGCCTGAGGCTCGGATTGTCCTCCCTTGCATCGGCCTGCATCCTCTCGGCAATCGTCTTGGCCTTCGATGCGAGGTCCTTCATCTCCTTGGCGAACCTCAGTTTTTCGTCTTTGTCCATAAAGCACCTCCTTCTCGATGCATCGACACTTTCCGAAAGGAAGGACGCCGACCCTGATAGGATTGGGATGTCCTCCGTCCTTCAGGGCGTACGGATCCTTCTCCGCCTCATGGCGGACTTCCTTTCTGGAGGTGAGGGGAGTCGAACCCCTTTGCCGTGCATCCTCGACCGCTATGCTGTGGGCCTTTGGGTCTCGGGCGGATGCGCGGTCGAAACCGTTTCACCCCCGGTGCGCCCCGTAGGGCGCCTTCCTTCAGTGTGCGTCCATCTCGATCATTGCAGCCTGGGCCGCATCGAACAGATGGTACAGAAAGGCCTTCGTGAACTCTGCGTCCTCAAGTATCGGTCTGAGATTGGGTGAAAGCCCATCCTCCCTTTCCCGATCGAGCCTCCTGCAGGCCTCCTCATCGACGTCGAAGCCTTCGTAGAGGTCCTGCAGCCCTTCGAGGATCCCTGTGACGTCGTCCGCCTTGACGGTGTATTCGAGTTCGTCCCCCATCGGGGTCGCGAACGAGATGAGAAGGTCTCCTTCGCAGAGCACCATCACGGATGTCCCAAGCTCCTGCGCCTTCTCTTCGAACCTTCCGATGAAGTCCTTTTTCCTTTTGTCCTTTTCCATTCGTCCTCCTTTCATCCTCTATGGCTTGGCATGTATGGAAGTACAAGTCTGAACATCGGCCTTACGCCCAGAGCCATCGAAGCGGACGCAGTGCCCGCAGAACCGTCCGTGTCCACGATCGAGAAGCTTCGTCCGAACGCCTTGTCCCTCAGCCAGTATCGCATCGGAGGGCCGTAGGGGCCGTTGCAGGCGATGCGGTTTCGGGCCTTCTGCATCGGAGCGAACCTGCGCTCTCCAGAGCGTCCGCCTTCCGAGAAGTGCCTTGGTCCGAAGACCTCCGTCTCCGAAGGTACGGTCAGAAGGTCTCCGTCGTCGTAGTGGTCCATCATGTCGACGAGTTCGTCTGGGAACATGGCCAGGACCTCTTCGTTGAGATATGTCCTGAGGTAACTTTCTTTCCAGTCTTCGATGCCTTTGCCTCCCATTTCGACTCCAAGGTCCTTCAGACAGTCCTGAAGGATGAAATGGATGTCGAACAAGGTTCTTCCAAGGGCTATGGCCCTGACCGCTTCTCCGTTCTTCAGTGTGAACTCGAAGGAGGAGCCGTCCTCCAGGGTCAGAACGTCATCGATCGTGACGTCTTTGGTCTCCAACGTCTTGTATGTATTCATGTACGTTCTCCTGTCTTCTGGTGGACGGTTCCGCGTGGAACCGCCTTCGTCGTCCATTCCATCGATCCCTCCTCATTCGAGTATCAGTATTCCGTCGTCAACCCTCCAGTCCGGCTCCTTGAGCCCTGAAGGAGGGTATAGAGGATCCTTGACCGCCACGGGTAGGCATCCGTGGTCTTCGCGTATTCTGATCAGCCTTTCTATGAGGTCGTCTATGTCCATGATTCCTCCTCGATTTCAATCACAGGTCTCGCCATTGCGAGCCACTGTGTCTTCCGTGTGCATACGTCGCCGCAGTCCGACACGACGGCGTATCCGTCTCCGGTGGACTTCAGATGCCACCATTCCGTATGGTCCGAGCCGTGTGCGCAGGCACACCTTTCGTCGGGCTCCAGAAGAAGCCTTGCCTCCTCTGCGGTCATGAGCCTTGCTCCGAGCACGTTCGCCTGTGTGGTCTTCCTCAATGAGGGGAGGAACGTGCGCGAAAGCCATCTTGAGAGCTTCTCGTCCTGTGTCTTCGGAAGGGTTCCGAACACCGCGGGGACCTCCGTCAGGTATCTGGAAAGCAGCGTCAGGCTCTTGTCCGAACGCCTGACGACCAGCCACTGCATGGACTCGCCCTGCCATGATCCAAGTTCAAGGACCTCTTTCATGTCCTTCTCCTTTCGAGGACGATGAACCCATCCCTCGGAACGTCTTCGAAGACCTCCGTCGATGCAGGGTCCATCGGATCGGTCATCTCGCCTTCGAGGGTGTAGCCGTTGGGTCCGACCTCTTTGACCATGCAGGCGGATGCGGTTGCATGGTTCCATACGAGGTCCCCGACATGAGGCTCCGAGAGGGCGACCTCTGCGCTTGGGCACAGAGCTGCAGGCAGATCGATGGAAGGCTCAAGTCCGTCCAGGATCTCCTGTCCGAGGGTCTTGGCCTCCGAATCGAGGGCCTCCTTCGCATCGGCGTACTCCTTCGTCGCCTTGATGTCCTCCGGGTGCGGCCACGAGTGCGGTCCGACCTCTACAGGTACGTACACCTCCTTCTCAAGGGTGTACTCCAGCTTGATTCTCATATATTTCTTCATGATACATTTCCTTGTTGGGATTGATTGAATCCCTTTTTTCAGCACCTTTCAGTACTGTCCCTCATCCCTCTCCTATGTCCAAACTTCGATGTACGCCCTCTGTGTGTCGGAGAGACGCCGCTTCACGGCCGTGAGCATCCTCGTTCCGCATGAGTCAAGCCCTTGGAGCCAGTCCTTGATGTCCCTGCTGCGTTCGAGCGACCGGATCAGCCTTCCTTCCTCGTAGAACCTGTCCGCGATGTCGTCGAACCTCTCCACGGCGTCCTCGCCTTCGAACAGGGACGGTGTTATGTCCTTCAGATTCTCCCTTCGGATCTCCCTGAGGTCTTCCAGAACCTTGTCCTTCAGAACCTCAAGCTCCTCTTTGACCCTCTTCGCTTCGGAAAGGAGTTCGGGACAGTCCCTGAAGGCCAGCATGAGATCCGTAAGCCTCTTGCCGGTTGTCCTTGCAAACGCCTTCTCCAGCCCCAGCTGCTTCGTCTGGGCCTCGAACGATTCGAGGACGTGCAGTCTGTACAGAGGCTCCTCGATCTCGTAGGAGTTCTCCTTCGACCTGATCTCTCCAAGCAGACCGAGCCTGACTTCCTTCATCGTCTCCAATGCCTTTTCGTCTCTTTGTTCCATGATGGCTCCTAGTGTCTTTTCCGTGCGATGCGTCCTATCTCCGAAAGGATCAGTCCATGGATCCATTCGCCGTGCGACCGCAGCGAATCGAATTCGTCGTTCAACGTCTGCAGCAGAGGGGTCTCCAGTCCTTCCACAACCTCGTCGAAGGACGTTCCTTCCTCGATCCTTCTCTGTATGTCGAGCATCTCGCGCAGGAAGGCGCTGGCGCTCTCCATCTCCTCCGCCCAGCTGATGAGAAGATCTTCGTCCTCCTCGGCTCTGGAGAAGTCCTCGACCATATCGGCGGACCATGTTTCGGCCCTCGTCCTGGTTTCTCCGACCGCAGACCTCAGCTCCTTCAGAAGGTTCTTTTCGACATACACGTCCTCCCCTGGAATGAGCGCGCAGCCGCCCCACGTTCCATGGATGTGCCCGGCATCGTCCGTATACAGGACCCTTCCGACCTTTCCGGCATAGTCGGGCTCTCCATGCATCGACACTATCATCACGGCGGTGTCGGTCGCCTTCCTTTCCTTCGTCATGGATCCTCCTTGAGCCTCGACATCTCCTCCATGAGGGTCTCAAGTCCGTATACGTCCTTTTCGGAGACCCTTTCGTTGCATCTGCGCGATACGAGCCTGAAATGGCTGAGGTAGTGGCCTTCGACCACATACAGCACCTCCACCGACCGTCCATCGCGAAGCTCCAGCCGTCCTATCGGTCTTTCCTCTGCACCTTTCATGGCTCCTCCGTGAGGTACGGCCAGTCGTATGACGGCGATCCGATTTCGACGAAGCCGTCGTTTTCGCGGCAGTGCGTCCACGTCTGCTCCGACACTTCCACTCCCAGTCCCTCTTCGATCTCGTCGCCGTACGTCTGCATGAAATCATCGTACGAGTCCAGACAGTCGTAGCATCCGTAGGCGGTGCACTCTTCGGACACGACCCTTCCGTCCTTTATGAAGAAATGCTCCTTGAATCCGTTTCCGTTTTCGGTTGAGTAGACCTCCATGGCTATGCCGAACATCTTCGTGACGTCTTCGAGGGAGAGCCTTCCGTCTCTTTTGTCCCTTATGCCGTCGTCGGTGAGCGAGCAATGCACGGACCATCCCGTCTGGCAGACGACCTCGATGCATCCGTCTTCGTATTCCATGCTCGGACAGTAGACGTCCAACCAGTTGACGGTTTCCGTTTCGGCAGGTCCGAACAA
>Ga0129317_1001881_pt1 | contig 13630 bp, 13 predicted proteins | sample Cm1ome_FD_94430 | JGI IMG/M metagenome (GOLD analysis project Ga0129317, IMG submission 94430) | Eastern black-and-white colobus group fecal microbial communities from Wisconsin, USA - Cm1105 metagenome | ecosystem: Host-associated > Mammals > Digestive system > Large intestine > Fecal | place...
AACTCCACCAAGAACAAGACTGCAAAGGAGCTCGGCATTCCGATAATAACCGAGGAGGAGTTTCAGGCGCTTATCAGCGGCTGAAATTCAGTGAATTGAAAGTTTAGGGACGACCATTGGCCGTCCCTGCAAATAATATTAAGGCGGACAATTTGTCCGCTTTTTTTGAATATTCTGTAATAAAACCAGAAGTCACTCGTCTAACTAAGTGAGGAGGTGAGAAGATGAAGCAGGAATTCCATGAGATATACGAGAAATACAGCTCCGACCTCTATACCTTTATCCTGAGACTGTGCGGCAATGAGCAGCTTGCAAAGGACATTCTTCAGGATACCATGCTGAAGGCTATGACAAGTGCCGAAAGCTTTCGGGGAAGCTGCTCCGTGAGGACATGGCTGTGTACTATTGCGAAAAATCTCTGGTACGACCACCTGAAAAAGGCTGAGAGCAGGAACAGCTCTGCGGAGAGCATCGGCGAGACAGCTGCACAGGGGAGCCTTGAGGAATGCTTTGCTGACAGGGAGACTGCCCTGCGGATACATCATCTTCTCCACGACCTTGAGGAGCCGTACAGAGAGGTCTTTACCCTGAGAGTTTTCGCAGAGCTGAAATTCGCCGACATAGCAAAGGTTTTCGGCAAGAGCGAGAACTGGGCAGGCGTGACCTATTACCGCGCTAAACAGAAGCTTTTGCAGCTTCTGAAAAAGGAGGGACTTTTATGAACAGAAAGGATATAGACTGCAATGTTATCATCGACCTGCTGCCCCTTTACAAGGAGGAGATATGCAGCGAGGCGACAAGGGAGCTTGTGGAGGAGCACCTCCGCAGCTGCGAGGACTGCCGACAGCTCTGCGAGAACATGACCCTGCCCGAGCCTGAGAAAAAGGCAGTTCCCGACGAAGCCGAGACCTTTAAAAAGGTGGGGAAAAAGCTGAAAAAGAGCCGTTTTACCAAGGTCATGGCGGTGCTTATGTCTGTATTTCTTGCGATATTTTTAGGCTTCAACGGTGCATGGTATTTCCTCAAATACCGACCGATGAAGAAACTTTGTGAGGGGATGCAGCTTATAGAGCGTGATTCTACTGTTGTAAAACAGGTAGGTATATACGGAAGTACAGACGATAAATATTTTTATGTTGTAAGACTGCCTGATTATCTCAGTTTTAGCACAGGATATGTAACTGTTTCGCCGTTAGAAAGCGTCGCTGTAAACGGTGATGGCGGTTTTGTTTATAAAGACACACATTCTCCAGTGATAACTATTCCGCATGAGCTGTCAGGCAGACGAACTTATCAAATCATTTGTGAGTCGGATGCAGAAGAAAATGGACATAAAATAACTTATCATTTTGAAGTCGATGAAGATTTTGAACTGATAAACTATTTTGATAATTATAATACCGAAGATGCAAGGAATATGAAAGATATTGTTACAGCTCACAAAGATGAACTGAACGAAGAGATCGAAGCCGCACAGAAAAAGTGGGGCGAATATCTGAAATAAGAAAAGCGGACAGTCATGTTGTCCGCTGTTTTTTACATATTCTTGTTGAGCATCTCCACAGCCCACTCCGTGTCGATTATCACTTCGTTATCGGCAAGAAGGGAAGTCTTGAAGGTCTTTGCAACCTGATCGTAGTTATCCTTTGAGAAGGCGGTGCCGCCCCACTTGTCATTGTCGAACCTGATGGCGAAGCTGTATGTATCGTCCTTTTCCTTGGTGAAGTATATCTCGGTTATCCTGAGGTCCTGTGATGAGGTCTGTATATCGGCAACGATGAACAGCTTCATGAGCTCGATGATACGGTCATCAAGTCCCTCGTCGAGAATGACGAGCTTTTCGCGAAGCTGGTTCATATCGGTCACAACTCGCCTTGTGTAGCCGTTATCGAAGTTGTAGCCGCTCTCGTTGTCATTGCTGAGGTCCTTCATGCACTTCTCGGCAGTGTCAGGGTCTCCGGGAACGTAGCTGACGATGTACTTCTCACCGGGCTGGTGATAGATAGTGGGGAAGAAGATGAGAGAGTTGTCGTCACATTCTGAGCAGTGCCATCTGAAAGCCTCGCCATTCCTGATCTTCTGTTTCATTTCGGGAGCGTCTGTAACGTCTATAATATCCCAGACAGTCATCTCCGAGAGCTTTTTGCACTTAGGGCATTTTATCATTTCAACATGAGTTTTTGACATAGTAATAACCTCTTTTCTCTGGTGCCAATATCTGCACAGGTGATTTTTATTATTATATCACATATTAAGCGATAAAGCAAGTATCAAACTACTGCGGAAGTTCATTAATAAGCGGTCCCGGTTGTTTCAGTATCTTCTCAGCTTTTTTAGCTGGGATCACCGGTGATTGAAGTGGTGGGGGGATTTTTTTATTCATTTAACAGGTCGTATGGTTCGTTATAAATTCTTATTTCATCACCATCGGGATAACTACTTTCACGCATATAATAAGGTGCTTCGTAATAGCAGCCTTTCAAGTGCTTTACCGCGATTTCCTTTTTCATTTTCCATAAGGCTTGTCTACTGCACTTATGTGATTCTGCAAATTGAAGGTACTCTTGATAAGCAGAAGAAATATCTGTCATATGGGTTAATATACCGTTTTCAAAAAAGATTTCGTATGCAGTCTCGAAATCAACATAATCATCGACACCGCCAAACAGATGTCCCCAACCGACGTGATCTTGCTTAATTTTACCGATTACGAAAGAACCATTTAGTACCAACTTTTGTTCATAAGATGAGAATGGCTCAGCGTAAAAATAACAAGTTTTTGTGGCATATAATTGACCGTCTATGACTCGATATAACAAATTATAACCGCCGCTATTATTGGTACTGGGCGTAAACTTTGCATCATATGGAGGTGTTGAGGTGAATGGAAAATCAGCACATAGTATTGGATGAACACCTTTTGACGCATCAATTACCACGTACTTCACTCCATCAATTATCATAATATCCGCACTATATCCAATACTCATAGAATTACACCTCCAATCCGGTCATTCCCTTACAACCTTTCCCCACACTCAACGCTATTTTGCAATTACCTAAATCGCAATTATTGATTAGTCGATTTTTCGCGATTTTACGCCGTTTTCAACACCTGACAACATTTTGACGCACTCTCAAACTGCTGTTATCATTTTGACCCACTTTCCTCAGTGTGCAGAAATGTTGTCAGCCGTTTTCAGTGCGTAGATGTCTTTCCGAATGCAGCAAAAAACATACCGGCGCCATGTGTGCAGTTTAACTGTATAGCCGAAAACCACCGTAAAATCGGGCTTTTCAGCTTTCATTCCTTGACATCAAAACCACGCACTCAACGTGCCACGACACGTTGAAAATGATTACCTTTATCCTTGACTATACTTCGGATACTGTTTAGTAGGCTGTTTTGCCTGCCCTGTTATTTCGTAAAATCAATGATCGTATCCAGAAACGCAGTGGGCTGATCGTAAAAACAGGTATGGGTTGCTTTGGAAATTACAACATTTTTCTTCTGCGGTGCAGTGATCTGTCCGAAATGCTGTGCCAGAAGTTCATTCGGACACACAAAGTCCTCATCGCCGCTGACAAACAGTACCGGCATATCAAAATGCAAATTGTTCCGGAAATCATGTGACAACATTGTTTGATATGTACCTGAGAACAGCTTCGGATTTCCATGCACCATTGCCATTTTTTCACCGAATCTCAAAAACGGCGAGGTCAGCAGTGATTTGATTGGGAAAGCTCTGCCGTCTTTTGCGATATACTTTGCACCAAGCATGGAAAATCCCTGCAAGGAGTTCATAAACGCAGGAGTCATTTGCGGCGGATCAGGAATCGAATTTTCAAAGGCGTTTATCTTTTCGACATCCGCAGGAGCGTCTTTTACCACTTTTCTGAGCCACTCGCAGGAATAATGCAGACCATCAATATAATGGATAAACTGACCGACACCAATATAGTGTGAGACCGTTTCACCATGTCTCTTGGCATATTCCGCACCGATCAGACTTCCCCATGAAAATCCCATGAGGATGATTTTCTCAAAATCATATACAGTGTGCAGATATGCGATAACAGCATCAATATCAGCCATATAGTCCTCAAGTGTGCCGGACTGAGAAATTGCGGCAGCATTGCTTTTGTTTGCAAGATAGGTCTTGCAAGCATTTCGTTGATCCCAATTGACCACTGTAAAATGATGTTCCCATTCTGGCTGCATGACATGGCACAGTCCAGCCATAGAACCACCGGGACCACCATGAAGAAACAGCATCAGCGGAGCTTTTTTATCAGCACCTCTGATCTGAATGTATTGCCGGATACCATTGATCTCCGGTGTCTCATACAGACATATGCCCTTTTCGGTATAGCATTGCAGAATTTCTTGTTTACGGCTCATTTGTATCTCCTCCCGCAGGTAATGACATCAGATATAGATTGCGTGTCTTGGATTCTTCCGGTATGGTTTTGTTTTGATATCTGTCAACAACTGCAAAAACCTCTTTTATCATTTCTGAATAATCATGATCCGACAAACGTATCGCATAGTTCAGAATAAAGAGTTTATCACGTTCAACATCGGCATTTTCGCTTTTGAAGTATTCACTGCAAAGATGGAACATCTTCACAAAAGAGGCGGTCATGATCTCCATTCCATTCTCACCGCTATCTTTAGCAGTAATATAGATATTTTTCACGGAATAGGTATGCTCGGCTTGTCCTCTGACCTTGTGTGTTTCCACGATTTCTATTACACCCGCAGATGTCATTCGTTCGATCCGTCGATACACAGTAGCTCTTGGAATATCCGGAGTTACTGCAAGTATCTCTGAAACGGTCATTTTCTGATTTTTACGAATCTGCTGAATGATTCTGTTTGATATCGGATCAGTCAGAATCTTTATCAAGTTCTCCATAATTCCTCCACTAATGTCATTCGATGAGATTAGTATAACATACAAATGTAAAATAGTCAAGGGGGTGCAGCCATGTTTTTCAAACTTATCCTCGAAAATGCCAACGGCGATCGTGTAGATATGACCGCCACGGCAAATCAGAATATGACATCGCGGGTGGAAGGGCTGAATCCTCCCACCGGCACGATCAGCACCTCCTCCTACGCAGGCATGGACGGCAGCTACCTCAACAATGCCTTCATCGAAAAGCGGAATGTGGTCATTCACTTTGAGATGCGGGGCGTGGGACTGGAAGCCCGCAGGCATCAGCTCTACAAGGTGGTGAAACCGAGCATATATGTCAAAGTCTACTACGCTACGGCAGGCATTGATGTATTTGCGGATGGCTATGTGGAAACCTGCGAGGTGCAGAACTTTGAACAGCTTACAACTGGACAGATTTCTATTCTCTGCCCGGATATTTATTGGTATTCCACTACATCGGTCATGGCGTACTACTCGCAGATTACCGGAGCATTCACATTCCCGTTCCCGACCGAAAGCAATCCGGAGCCGTTTATCCTCGGCAAGTACAACACGCAGAACATGATGACCATTGTCAATGACGGCGACGAGATCGGCTTCACGCTGGTGATTGAGGCGCTGGAGGATGCACGTTCTCCCACGCTTTATAATGCCGACACGGACGAGTATCTGCAAATCACCGGCGACATTCTCGCGGGTGATATTATCACTGTGACGACAAAGACGGGTCATAAGACGGTCACGCTTGATCGCGGCGGTGTCAAGACCAACATCATCAATCGGCTGGTGTCCGGCTCGACTTGGCTCACGCTGCGTGAGGGCAGAAATCGTTTCTACCTGCGCGGCACGGGATTGCAAAAACTGATAGTTACCATTGTACACACGAACGCATATCTGGGGGTATAGTATGCAGATTGAAGTTTATAGAATGGAAGCTGCGGAGGACGCCCTCACGATTACCCTTGAGGCAGTCTGCGACACCTTTTCTTCGCTGCTATGGGATATTGAATACTACAAGTGCGGTAGCTTTGAGGTGTATATCGCCGCCAATCCGCATAACATTGAAATTTTCCAGACCGGCAGGATCGTCGGTCGTGATGATGATAACCAGCATTTCGGCATCATCGAATCGGTGCTTATAAATACAGATATCGAGAACGGCGACTACCTGACAGTGCGTGGTCGCTTTTTGATGTGTCTGCTGGAACGGCGCATCATTCACCCGACATACAACGTCACAGCGGCAAAGGCATACAGCGAGATCGTCCGGGAGGTCGTGACGCAGAATGCGCTACTTACGGACAATCGCAGGATTCCGGGGCTTTCCCTCGGAACGGTCTCCGGCACCTGCTGGGAACAGACCGCTACGCTGCAGATCTCATACACGAACCTGATGCAGTGGGTGTATACGATCTGCGAGAAGCTCGGCGGCACGGCGAATATCCGGCTGGTGAAATCCTCGGAAAAGCTGGTCGATCCGAAAACTGCATCGGAATCGGATATCGCAGCACACAACACACAGTATGTATACAACCGTGATTATTTCGTAGGCGACTATGTGACGGTGCAGAACCGGCGCTTCGGCATGATACAGCCGCAGATACAGCTCATCGGCATGATTGAGGGCTTCGACCAGAACGGCAGAAGTCTGACACCAACTTTCAAGGACACCTGAGTGTGAGACAGGATGCTGTCCGAACACGAAGGCGTACCTTTACAGGATATAAGAAAGGTAGGTATGATATATGGCTTTTTACAGCGGATTTTTCAATTCAAAGGGACTTGACCGCACCTACACAGCCGAGGACTTCACATCGTATCTTTCGTCTATAATCTGCAACGGTATTCTCGATACTTACGGTCAGATGTTCAAGCTGACGGCGGCTTCTTCCGGGTTGAAAGTCACACTCGGTACCGGCAAGGCATGGATTGACGGACACTATTTCATCAACGATGCCCGCTACAGCATCGACCTGACAAGCTATCAGGATGAATCGCTTCCTCGCTATGTGGGTATTTGCATTTATCTGGATACCACGGGAGGCAGTCCGCAGCGTGACGCTGAAGCTGTTTCCAGGCACTCCGGCAGAGAATCCGCAGCTTCCTTCTATCCCACAGGATGAAGATCATGTTCGACTTCTGATGTATGCGGTGCGCCTGAATCCGGGAGCAACAGAGCTTACTGAGCGAGACTGGTACGATTATCGTGAGGATAAGAACGTCTGCGGCTACTGCAAATGTATTCTCGGCAAATGCAAGGTAACGGAGCTGATGTCGCAGATGGCGCAGCTTGTCGCAGAGGAACAGGAGAACAACGAGACCATTGCCGAGCTGACTAATAAGGTCGATACTCTTCAGACAGAAGTTGATGATATCATCGGCGGCATTGTTGAGATCGGTACTTGTGGTGAGAATATCCACTATATTCTCTATGAAAACGGCAAGCTCCTGCTGCATGGAACAGGGGAGACCTATGATTACGAGATCGGACGTTCGCCTTTCTGGGAGAATGAAAATATCAGAAGTCTTGTAGTCTCTGACGGTATCACAAAAATCGGAAACAGTATGTTTGAACGCTGCAAGAGCATGGCATTGGCAAGTTTCCCGACCAGCCTTACTGAGATCGGAGAGCGTGCGTTTTTCATGTACGATCAGGGTGGTCTAACTGTGCTGACCCTCCCCGCCACAGTTACAACCATCGGAGAAAAGGCATTTGCTTGTGAATCCCTCACATCTGTAACACTCCCGGAAACACTGACATCACTCGGAACTTATCTGTTCATGAATTCCCATACACTTACTTCAGCTCGTGTAGAATGTGAGGAAATTCCAGGTTTCTGCTTTGTAGGGACACCTTTACAGAACCTTACACTGAGCTACAATGTTAAGAAAATCGGCTCTCACATGATAAACTACACGCCGCTGCATGAGCTCGTTTATGAGGGCAGCCTTGCGGATTGGGCTACGGTTACGAAGGGCGGTAATTGGGATAACAACAGCGGTCAGGGCGATCCGCACGGACTTGACAAGGTAATTTGCCTTGACGGTATCGCAAGTGCAGCGCGACAGGCGCATTCACATCACAACCTCACAACGCTGAACGGCATCACGGATTCCCACGTTTCACGTTGGGAGGAAGTATACACCAGCGCTATGAACCTCAATGAGCGTGTCGGTGTCAATGAAGGTGTTTTCGAGCGCTTCAAGACGGAGATTCTCTATGATATGCAGGGATGCCGTACATCCATTTCGGATATTCTTACCCGGCTTTCTGCCGTGGAGACAGCGCTGTCCGGCGTAGAGAGCGCACTTGCTGATATTGTGGAGGTGACGACATGAGCATTGCAAATTATCTGACGGCGCTGGATGCACAACGCGATCAGCTTGCGAGAAATCTCGTGACAATGGGTGTTCAGGCTTCGGAGTCCGAAAAGCTGAATACCCTTGTGCCGAAGGTGCTGCAGATCCCGTCCGGCAGACCGGAGGTGACGCTGTTCCGCAACGGCGATGATGCTCTTACCACATACGGTGAGAGCATCTACACTTTCTATATTGACGGATACCGCAGCATTGCGGGCTTTGCTGATGTGTATCCGCATTTCTGCTGTGCGGAGAATGACTACGCCATTTATTATAACCAGTCGGACTTTAACTGGGGCGCTGTCATTTACACCATGTGTATCACTCCGGTATGCATCACGCCTGCAAGCAGAATTCTGTTTACTTATAAGTCCGGCTCGATCGACGCGGGCGAAATGTGGCTGGTGCGCAAGAGCAGTCAGCAGATGTCGCCTGCGGAAACGGCAAGATACATCCACGAAAAGCTCAGCGGCGGCGAGGCGATCTCCATTCCGTTCGGCTGGCTCGGCTCCGTCGGCAACTATATCTCCGTCCTGCACGACTGCAGCGGTGTATCTGCTGACGAATATTATCTCGCGTGGAAAGCAGTTACAGACAATACAAGCCCTATGATCAGGACGGTTAAGGTACTGGAGGTGACAACATGAAAGGAAGTATCTGTACGGTGATCGGCGCGATCGGCGGCGGAATTGCAGCGCTTTTCGGCGGCTGGGATTCCGCGCTGGTGACGCTCATCATCTTCATGGGCATTGACTTTGCAACCGGAATGATTACCGGTGCTATGGGCAAGTCCAAGCACAGCAAAACCGGAAAACTCAATAGTAAGGCTGGCTGGTACGGGCTTGCGAAAAAGGGCAGCATCCTCATGCTCATTATCGTGGCGGTGCGTCTGGATATTCTTCTCAATACGAATTATGTGCGTGATGCTGTCTGCATCGCGTTCTGCGTGAACGAGCTGCTCTCTATTGTAGAGAACACCAGTCTCATGGGTATTCCGTATCCGCCTGCACTGAAAATGCCATTGAGGTGCTGCAAAAGCAGACCGGCAGAAAGGATGATAACGATGATTAAGACCTACGGCTATACAGATAACACGCAGCTTTCTCCGCACTTCAATGCGCAGGAGTTCCGCTGCAAGTGCGGCAAGGCACATGATTTTCAGATCGACGATGATCTCATCACAAAGCTGGAAGCGCTCTATGCAGCCCTCAACTGCTCTAAGATCATCGTCACCAGTGGTTTTCGTTGTGCTGCTCATGATAAGGCAGTCAAGGGCAGCGGCACGGGACAGCATACACTCGGCAAGGCAGCGGACATCTGCTGCTATGGGCAGGACGGACAGCCGATCTCCAGCAGGACGGTCTGCTGCAAGGCGCAGGACACGGGCTTTACCGGCATTGCGAATATCACTGCCGCATATATCTATACACACGTAGATGTGCGTTCCGGCGGAAAGTGGTATGGCGATGAGGTACACGGAAACAGCATTGTCACGGATGATTTCTATAAATACTTCGGAGGCGAGGATATGAAGGGCATCGACGTCAGCGTCCATAACGGCAAGATCGACTGGGGTAAGGTCAAAGCTGACGGCATCGATTTTGCAATTATCCGTGCAGGCTTCGGCAAGCTCGAAAAGCAGATGGACGAGCGTTTTGAAGACAACTACGCAGGCTCAAAGGCGGCTGGTATTCCGGTCGGTGCATATTGGTATTCCTACGCAATGGACGAGGATGAGGCAAGGCAGGAGGCGGATGTATTCCTGTCTGTCATTAAGGGAAAGCAGTTCGAGTTCCCGGTCTATTTCGATCTGGAGGAGAAGAAGCAGTTTGATCTCGGCAAGGAAAAGGTGTCTGCGATTATGCGGGCGTTTCTTGAAAGAGTGGAGACAGCGGGCTATTTTGTCGGTCTGTACGGCTCTGCGTCTTCTCTCACCACACAACCGCAGATGATATCAAGAGCCGCTACACGATCTGGCTGGCACACTGGGTCGATCAGACCAATTACAGCGGCGTATATGGCATCTGGTAGCACTCCGAGAAAGGCAGCGTGGACAGCATCAACGGCAATGTCGATCTCGACATCGGCTACAAGGATTTCCCGACCATCATCAGGGCAAAGGGGCTGAACGGCTACGGCAAGGAGCCGAATCCGCCTGCGCCTGCTGCGGAGGACGGCATTAACGTTGAGGTCACGGTTGACGGAAAGAAGTACAGCGGAAAACTGAATAAGGCGTGAGATATGGGCTGTCGGTGGATTATTCTTCGGCAGCCCTTTTTTGTTACAGTTTTAGAACTCTATTTTTGAATGTTTACGGGAGCGAATTAACATGCAGTAGAACTAAGCAAAAAAATCTAAACATCGGGACTAATTTAGTCCTGATTGTGTTGCTATATCAAGATTTATGGTGTATAATGTAAGACATCAGGAGGTGCTGATTATGAATATGATGTCAAATTCTGCAAGCAAAGAAGTGTTATTACATCAAGGAGTAAATAGTGAAACTGCTATATCTTTTTCTGGGTTCGTCAAAGAGAAAAGACGATTATTGAGCCTTCGTCTTTTTGGAGCCAAATATCCTAAAAAGACAGAAGCCGAAGAGAAGCCTAAAAAAATGATATCAACAAAAGGACTAGCAGAAATAGTCGGAATAAAAACTAGTATGTTCCCTAAGATACTAAATATGCAAAAGCCTACCAAAGAGAGAGACTGTATTATTGCAATCTGCATAGCATTGCAATTAGAATCAGATGAAGCAGATAAAGCATTACATTTATACAATAATATGCCATGTCTGGATTACAGTATTCCGCGTGAGCAATTTCTAATTGAACTTATGGATGAACATTCGACAGATGACCCGCCAATTACTATTGATACAGTTAACGACTTGCTTGAAGAAAACGGCTTTGATAAACTTAACATTGGTTCATCAAGAAAAAACAATTCAAACTCAAATGCGAATAAATATGATGTGTCTGAAATAAAAACACAGACTTTTGCCGATGAACTGGTTTTTGGTGATCAGTACGATTCACTAGATACAGAATATAGTCCCTACAGATATAAAAGAATTGTAGCTGAAATGACAATAAAAGAAAAAGAAGGTAATCGAGGCTTTGTGCTTTCCTGTGATGCTCAAGGGGTATGTTATATCAGAACCTATGAAAAAGGAAAGGGCTTAATTGACGTACATCACTATCCATCTTTATCAGAAACAGGCGAGTTTAAGTCTTATTATCTGCAACTTAGATCTGAAGCTAGGCGGGAACTAAAATCAATGTTGAATGTACTGGATGACACGAAAAATTATAGCTGTAGAGTTAGTGCTGGAATAAGAGATGATGCGTTCTGTATATATGCAGAAGTATTTAATTATTCTATTCCTGAGATAAATGAATACTATTACATGGAAAAAATAGGGGATCGATATCATTTTCAGGTATTTAATGAGAGCGTCTTTATGCACAAATATCTTTCTGAACAAGAGTATAGAAAATGGTACTCCAAGTCAAAGAAAATGACTCTAGTGGCAGAGTATTATTCCATAGATGAGATCGATGCCTTATCAAAAGACGATAATTATATTAATAAAGCCGTGCTGCGGTTCAGGAAAAGAGCGTTTTCAAAACTACAGGATGAAATTGATAAAATGCTGAATAGCATAAGAAATAAAAAACGGTATGTTAGAAATCTTGAATACATTTATGAAGATCATGACAGAGTCTGCTCCTTTTTTAAGGTTGAACAAGAATACCAATGTAGTTTGGATGGCGATTATGGAGATATAATGTCGGCGAACAGAGATTCATTCGATTTTGTTTTGAATGATGGGATTACCGTATCTGTAACGCTTCAGGATTTATACATAGCCTTCGAACTTGGATTCAATGATATCTACGAAATATGCCGAGTCAAGAATAAAATGGGTTCAATAGAAGCTGTATTAAAATAATATCGGATTAAAAGTGAAAACGGGACTAATTCAGTCCCGTTTTTATTTTTCTCTTCGGAACTGTATGCTATAATGCTCATAGAGCAACAGTGAAAGAGAGGTGAGCATATGGTTCTGGATACAATTCGATTGATTTTTTCGTATGAAGAAATCGAAAGGATGCAGATAGACGAATCAGAACAACAGCTGAATATAACAGTTGATGTTCATGGATTAAAATGCTGTGAAGCCAGAAGGTTTATTAACAATCTCATCAATCTGCTTCGGATGTCATTTCAACTGATTGTCATCCACGGTTATAATCATGGAACAGCAATAAAGGATATGCTAGCTACTGATTTCAGTAATCCTCATGTCAGGAAAAGCTATCCGGACAGCTATAACCAGGGAGTAACGCATTTGCTTGTTGCCTAAAAGTCAATTTTAAATACAGGAGGTTCATTATGAAAAAGAATAAGACGATGACAACAACTAAGGATCAGACTTCAGCGACGCTGACTGAAATGTTGAAACAAATTCGCGAAAATCAGCTATTAGCTGATAAGGTAAGTATAAGAGCAGATTACAAGAAAGCATGTGTAGAAATGGAAAACTGTCGCAATTCCGTAAAACATATTATCAAAACGAATCGAGGCGGTTCAAAAGGAATGCATGGATTCATCGGAGAGAGAGCACAAGTGCATATTTCAAATGCAGATTCCTTTGTGAAAGGTGAATCGGCAATATATACTTTGCTTGATGATAATGGACCGGTGGATTACATGAGGGGGAATACACCGATTCAACAGAAAGCATGTAAATCAGGAGGAAATCTTGGACTGGACCACGTTCTCTTCCATTCAGATAAGTATCCTTCTTTTTCACATAAAGGCGGCGTTTATCAGATTCCGAAAGACTTATATTACGAATACAAAAAGTTCAAGGATATGAATCCGGATATAGCAGGAAAACTGCGTAAGGAAGAGTATCGCTTGTGGAAGTTTATACAACAGTATACGGCGGATAATCCCAATATTAAGATAGAGCCTATGGTCGTAAACTATGATGAAATACAGGCAGAGACAATAGAGAAGACACTAGATCGAGTTTCTGAACATCATAAAAAAGTTGAAGAGCAGAGGCTAGAAAAAGCAATTCGTGACAGTGCTCCTTGTGTAAAAGAATTTGTAAAAGTCTGCCTTGTTTCAGCTGGAATAGAGGGGGCAGTTGAGGCTGTGCTTGCTACAGTTGATAAGAAAAGAAACGGTAAGAGGTTTCATGATTTTGACTCAGGTGACTGCAAAGATATCGGTGAGAAAGCATTGAAAGGCATCGGTAAAGGTGCTGTTCGAGGTGCTGTTGTTTATGCTGCCTCCAACTATACTTCTATCCC
>Ga0129317_1001882_pt1 | contig 13627 bp, 11 predicted proteins | sample Cm1ome_FD_94430 | JGI IMG/M metagenome (GOLD analysis project Ga0129317, IMG submission 94430) | Eastern black-and-white colobus group fecal microbial communities from Wisconsin, USA - Cm1105 metagenome | ecosystem: Host-associated > Mammals > Digestive system > Large intestine > Fecal | place...
AAACCTTCTTGCCCAGTCTGCTCATTCCGTCTGCCAGACCAACAGTGGTAGTGGTCTTTCCTTCTCCTGCGGGAGTGGGGTTGATGGCAGTTACCAGGATCAGCTTTCCATCCGGCTGATCTACCTCTTTTAACATATTGTAGTCAATCTTTGCCTTGTAGTTGCCGTACTGTTCCAGGTACTTGGAATCAATCCCGGCCTTTGCAGCGATCTCGGTGATCGGAGCCATTGTAGTTTCCTGTGCGATCTCAATGTCTGTTTTAAATCCCATTGGTATCAATCTCCTTTCTTTCTGAAAACATTTGCCATAATATATAAATCAAGGCAGTATACCTCTGGTAACATTGTAAGATAAAACCACTAAAAATTCAATATTCTTTCCTGTTTTTATTGTTTTTTTAGGAAATATTTCTCATTTTCTCTCTTCAGACTTCTGGCATTTTGCCGGAAGCCGTCCCTGAACCAAAACTGCCGATCAGGAAAACTGCTTCAGCGTGTTCAAAATCACGTCGCACACCACCACCAGATCCTCGGCATGAAAGCCTACAGGAAAATTATCGGAAAACAGGATCTGCGAAGAAGGAGGAAATTCTTCATCTCCCGCCCAGAGCAGGAACTGAACATAATAGCCCGGAAACACCTCAAACTCATAGGACACATCCCCGGCGGATACCTTTCTGGCTCCCAGCTTCTCACAGGCACACAAAAAGACTTCCAGCTTATTGCCATAGGAAAAAGCCAAACGCATCATACACCGCCCGTTAAACTGCCGGTAATACACCTCTCCCCAGGGAACATCCCGATAAGTGAGAAATTTTCCTGTTCCAGGCACCGTGGTGCCCTCCAGCAAAAAACGCACCACCAAAATCTTCGCAGGATTCGTCTCCAGCAGAGGCGAATATCCGGGCACCTGATCTGCACACGCAATAGTAAAATCCGGATGACTGATCTCGTACCTGCGTCCAAGAAAGGATACCTGAAAGCATCCTGTTTCCCCGCTGTAAGAAAAACCAGTCCTGGCTGCCATTTCTCCCGGATCTGCCTTGGCATATTCCTCCAGATAATGCTCCAGGGGCACCAGCTCTTTATTATTCGTAATCTCCATAAGTGTTCAATCTCCGTTCCGTTAAAATTCTGGATTCTTATTTAAAAGTTAAAGACGGGAACAGGGAGGCATCGGTATGGGGTAAAAAGCAGCTTGCCACAAATTCATCCATATAGGTAGGCTCATTGGAGAGCTCCAGATATGTCATGTTTCTGGATACCTCTTCCACCTTCTCCTCCGCCTCATTAGACAGAAGCATAATATAGGCGCCGGAAAGAGAAGAATTTCCGATATAGCTGAACTTTTCCAGAGCAATATCCGGGAACATTCCGATATTCACTGCATTTTCCATGTTGATGCCGCTTCCGATTCCTCCTGCCACATACACATGGTCAATCATATCCACTGTGAAGTCCAGAGAGTTCAGCATTACCCGAATAGCAGAGAAAATGGCACCCTTGGCTCTCATAAAGTTGTCAATATCCACCTCATTGATTTCCACATCTTTCACAGAACCTGCATCCTCCTGAAATACCAGCACATAGCTGCCCATTCCATACTGATCGTAGCGCACCCGTTTTCCTTCCCGAACAAATTTTCCTTTGGGATTGATGATACCGCAGCGGAACAGCTCGCTGATCAGATCAATAATTCCGGAACCGCAGATTCCCACTGCTTTCTGCCCCTCGTCTCCAATGATCTTCAAGGTAGGCTCCATGGTCTCCTTGTCGATCACACAAGCTTCAATGGCTCCATCCGTTGCACGCATACCGCAGCTGATATCTCCGCCCTCAAAAGCAGGGCCGGCGGAGCAGGCACAGCTCATCATAAACTCTTCATTTCCAAATACCAGCTCTCCGTTGGTTCCCAGGTCCACAAAAAGTGACATTTCCGGCCGGTTCCAGATACAGCTGGCAAGAGTACCCGCTGTGATATCTCCTCCCACATAGCTTCCAATATTGGGCGCCATGATCACTCTTGCGTGGGGGAACAGGCGAAGCCCCAGATCCTGGGCGTGAATGCAGGTGGTCTCATAAAATGTGGGAATATAAGGCTCCATCCGCACCGGATCCGCGTCCACTCCCACCAGAAGATGATTCATTGTTGTGTTGCTGGCCACACACAGGCGATAAATCATTCTGGACTTAATTCCTGCTGTTTTACTCATCTGAGCAATCAGCGGATTTAAGGTCTCTTTAATAATTGCATCCTGAAGCTTTTTCTTGCCTCCTGGCTTCATAGATTCAATAATCCGGTTGATCACATCTGCTCCGTAACGGATCTGTCCATTTCCTGTGGAACCCTTTGCCAGAATTTTACCGTTCCGCATATCAATGATCAGAGCTGCCACAGAAGTGGTTCCAATATCAACAGCCATTCCGCAGATCTTCAGCTCTTCCTCAGGCGCACAAAGATCCAGAACTTCTATCTTCTCCCGGCCTCGGCGTACCACACACTGCACATCAAAATTATATTTTCTAAGCGTCTCCGCCATATTTTTCATTACATAAAAGGGAATCTTCACCTGATCTGTTCCGCACACATCAGCCACAGCCCGTGTTACCCGCTCAAGATCCGGCATCGTATCCTCCAGAGAGGGCGGCGTCATGGTGACGCGTATCACATCCAGATCATTTTTGAAACCAATTCCCGCTTCCTGAACCTCTTTTTTCGTATGCTCAAAAATTGCAATCTCTTCGGCAGAATCCAGATCTGCCACTTTCATTCTGCCCTTGTATGCGGAAGCAATATCCGGTACCATGACCTCAACATCATCTATAATCTTGCTGACACAGGCCAGTCTCCATCCCTGCGCATACTCCTCCTGGGTAATGTGGGAGGTCTTCTGGCTATCCAGTTCACCGCTTAAAAGCTGTACCTTACACTTTCCGCAAGCTCCATTTCCGGAACAGGGGGCGTCAATGGCCACATTCGTTTTTCTGGCTACCTCCAGAAGATTTTCCCCAGGAGCAACAAATGCTTCCACATCATCGCCGTCTTCAAATTTAAAGGTTACTTTGTACATGATTGTTTCCTTTCGTACCATGGTCTCTGCCGCAGGTCAAAGGTCTCCGGCAGCCGATTTTGCCTTTTTAAAAAGAGACTGCCGCAAAAAGCTCTGCTGTTTGCCACAGTCTCTTTCATTAGTGACAATAGATTTCTGCACTTCTGCAGCCTATTGTTTTCGATCAGACATTAAAAATTTCTGTGTTGCCCGGTATCTGCCTCAGAAATGTCTCACATTCCTCTGTATCTCCGGATCTTCCAGAACTTTCAGCCCTTCTTACAGTTCCAGATAGGAATCTGCATACAGTGTGTTGCCCTTGAATACGTCACAGGATTTAATGGTTTCCATGAGACGAAGATCGTTGGGGTTCACAATAGCAGAGGTCAGACCCTGCATCATAGCCATAGCAACCAATGCGGAATCCATGATAGGACGGATTGCCTTGGGCATACCGTTAGAGTTATTGGACAGACCTCCAGTAGAATTCAGTCCCATATCAGAGAACATCTTAATGCACTCCAGAACCTGCATCTGCTTGTCCTGCATTCCCTTCACAACCAGGAACAGGGGATCAAACCAGATATCCTCTGCTTCCATACCGTGCTCCAGACCTCTCTCCAGAAGTGTCTGGCAGTACATCATACGCTCATCATTATCCTTTGCAATACCTTCTCCGTTACACAGTGCAATACAGATTGCATCATTGGCAGCAGCCAGATCCAGATATCCGATTCTTCCGGAAGCATCAGCAGAGTTTACGATGGGTTTTCCCTTGGCACGATTGTAAACGGAAATACCAGCCTCGATGGCTTTCATGTTGGAAGTATCCAGTGCCAGAGGAACATTGTCAAAGTTGCTCTGAAGCAGCTGAACAGCCCATTTCATCAGATCTTCTCCATCACTCTCAGCAGGTCCGATATTGACATCCAGATAAGTAGCACCTGCATCCAGCTGCTGTTTTGCTCTTGCCAGAATCGGCTCCGGATCTCTCTCTGTGAAAGCTTTGTTAATGATGGGGGCTGTGGTGGAAAGTCTCTCACCGATTACTACAAATTTTCCCATTGTTGCGTCTCCTTTTATTTTTAATATTTTATATGTATCTGTAATCATGTCAGGGTCAAACATTGTTGGCCCTGACATTTGTGATGAGGATCGCTCCGGTCATCAAAATCTTACTGCATATCTTTCAGGAATTTTACCAGCTGAACTGCTTCTCTGGGTGCTACGATGATCTCCCAGCCCGGCAGTTTTGCCTCCAGCTCTCCCTTCAGCACAGCTACCTTACCGGGGATGCACAGCTTACGGCATTTGATCTTGCCCTCGATATCCTGCTCCTGGAAGAACTTAGCAATGGAAGAGGAGGAGAACTTACCTGCTGCCCAGGATGTCAGTACAGACAATCCACCTGCATCGTTGATGATCAGGTTGCAGGGAACTCCGGATCTCTCCAACTCTCCGGATACTACGAAATAGGTCAGAGCAAAGTCTACTGTCGTCAGACAGATAGAATTTTCATCAGCTCCGTTGATGGGGTAGATACCCGGCTCAACCTTCATGGGCTTCTGAGGATCTGTAAAGATATTCTGTCTCATGCCGTAAAGCGGAAGTGCCTCTGCATAGGTCATCTGATCCATCACTACAATGGAACCGTATTTCATGGTAAATACAGAAGCCAGAGCTGCCTGAAGATGAGCATCGCCCTTTGCCAGTTCAGCTACATTTACGATGGAAGGATATCCGCAGGTTCTGTTGCCGTCTTTGATGGCTGCTTTTCTGAACTGAACTGCAGTAGCATAAGCTGCTTTGATAGAGCTGGTGTTGGCATTGATCAGAAGATTCTTGTTGCCCAGCTTCTCCAGTGCAGCTACTGTATCAAACAGCTCGTCATCATTTGCACCCTTTACGCCAAGAGCCACCCCTGCAGCTGAAGCTACACCGTTCATAGCCTCATAGTTGGCAGGAGTTGCACCATTTAATACCGGTTTGGAATCTTTGCATACTTCCAGGGCAGCCTTCGCAACTTCCGGATCCTCAACATTCAGAATCAGAACACGGTTCAAAGCTGCGGCCTTCTTTACCAGCTCCACATATTTATCAGCTCCGCTTGCTGCATCGTAGTTTACATAAATCATCTCTACGAACATTCTCTCGCCGATACGGTCATAATCCACCTTGGGAATCTCAGCCAGCTTTGCATCTACAGCAGCATCATCCATGCAGGAGCACAGAGATACTGCATATCTGGTTTTGCTTACAAATGTTTTCTCATGTCTGAACAGAACAGTCTCTCCGCCCAGAGAATACTCGTTCTCGCCTGTCCCCACTTTAACAGTCTTCATAGGCGGTGCAGTAGCCTCGCTCATAGCAGCCTTTGCATCCTCTGAGAAATAGGGGCAGGCGTCAATACTCACTGCGCCCTGTGCAACCTTCATAGAGAAAGCCATACAGGTGGGAGAGCCACACTCTTTACAGTTTTTCTTCGGTGATAATTTAAAAATATCAAGACCTTTTAATGCCATTGTTTCTTTCCTCCTTATGTCCCAATTATACTAATTCTTTGATCAGCTTTGAGATCGTTGCAACTGCTACCGGATGTTTCAAAATCACTGCATTGGAACCGGAAACCAGAACTGCTGCTGCAGTCTCAATTTCCATGTCGATTCCTCTCTCTTCCACCGGACCCCATTCAGGCATGTCGGCTTCAGAAGCCATAGATTCTTTTACACCCCAAACCTCGGATGCAACCGGAGTAACGATAGGCATCTGCAAAGTAGCATCTCCCTGAGAAAGAGCTGCTGCTTTTACACGGTCCATGGTGGAGATCACATACTCAAAACCATAACCTGCAGAAGCACTTCCGATGTTCATAGCAATGCTCTGTGCATTTACGCCAAGCTGAGTCAGCAGAACGTTCAGCTGCTTAGCCAGGTTGATATCTACAGAAGACTCAGCTCCTACTACCTGCTTGTAAGCAAGACCTGCTGCTGCACCTACGGTCTTATAATTTTCTTCCTTTGCAGCCAGAAGAAGCGCATTCTTTCCATCAAGTGCTTCCGCTACCTTGGTCAAAAGCTCAGCGTCCTTCTCCACATTTTTGCATCCGCAAACAGTCAGAGGAAGGTCAACTGCTTCCGCTACTTCCTTCACCAATGCTATCAGTTCTTCTGTAGACTTGTTCAGACCGTTGGGATCTCCGCCTTCCAGACGCAGACTCAGGAAATCAACACCTTCCATAGAAGCTGCTTTTTTCGCCATATCCACTACTGTCTCGCATCCCTCGTAGTACTTCTGTACGCACTCCGGCTCTGCAGCCAGTCCGCCGTCAGTAATCTCAATACCTACCTTGGGAGCATTCTCGATGGGAGCATCGAAGGTGTAGAACGGAAGAACGTTTTCACCGCCCAGAGTAATTGCTTTGTCACCAGTACCAATGGTCAAAGTATTGATGCTGGCATTAAATTTTCCAGATTTTGCTGTAAATGGCATTTCTATAGTACCTCCTTCAAATTTTAAATAACTGGCACCAGGCTCTGGCAAAACCAGGTGCCAGGGGCAAACTTATATGTAGAAAAATAAATTCAAAAATGCTGCGCATTTTCTCGTTAAATCAGCAGCCCTTCGGGCCTTGCAGCTTTCTTTCAAGCCTAGACTCCAAAAAATGCTCCGCATTTTTTCTCGTTAGGAAATCATGCTGTGCTCGTATCCGCTCTCATAAATGAGAGCAGATACTTCACACATCATTCGGAATTTGCAGATGCAAATCCCGTAAAACGGCACAGCCGTTTTATTTCCTACATCATCGGTTCCATGGTCAGAGCGGGATGACCCTTCTCTTCCAGGAATGCCAGTAAGGTTTCAGGATCTTCTGCCACAGTCTCATCACCGATCATATCTGTGAAATTCTCGATACCGTACAGCTCTTTTGCAGTCTCATTCAATCTGTCAGCAACTGTCTCTTTCAGTTCCTTGGGCATCCATACAATACGTGCTACACCGCCCTCGGCCTTCATAAACTTCTTGGAAGCAATGAAATGTTTGCCGTGTCCCATGAAGCCAGGAGTCTGTACTCCGCCGCCGGTCATGGAAGCCAGCTCAGAGAAAGTCATACCGATAGGAGTCATACCTGCATACTCACGGTTGGCAATACATACACCATTGGAAAGAGGCTCAATACCGCAGATACACTCAAAACATCCGCAGGAAGTCATGGGCTTCTCAATGATAGAATACAAAGATACATCATCCAGAGCACCCTGAGAGAACTTACGAACTGCTTCGTTTACATCCTCATACTCACCGATTCTCTCATCAATTACTTTCTCTTTGGTGATCACCTGGCAGGGACCCTGAGGATCCAGCTCATTGGTAGCTTTTGCATCCAGCCATGAAACAGCGCCGCAAAGTCCCAGTCTCTCCGGAGTTACCACGCATACATGAGACGGAGAGAATGCCTGACACATGATACAGCTGTAGTATACCGGTACGCTCTCATCAGTCAGAGAGGTCAGTCTCTCATCACGCTTATCAAAGGCCGGGATTGCCAGCTCATGACGAAGTTTTGTGCAGTCCTCTGCATTGGTGTAGATCTTTACCTGACACTTGTCCACAACAGCTGCGAACTCACTCTTTACCTTTGCATAAAGAACTTCGCCCAGATGTTTCAGACGGAAACCTGCATTGTAGGTGTCTTTGCTTACACGGATACGGATCATATCACGCTGTCCGGTATGCATCATACCCTCTACACAGTTCAAGTAGCTGTGGAACTTACGCTCAAACACCGGCTCAAAGTCAGTCTGCATGCTCTTACCTGCCACTTCCACCACATAACCGATGGACTGCTTGGAGCCTTCCGGCATCTCGTCAATATCCGGTCCGATCACTTCGATCTTATGATCCTCGATCTCAGAAGCCTCTTTGGTCTGTACCAGCTCGAAACAATCTACACGGGAACCGTCGAACTCAACCTGCATATCACCGCGGCGGATGATCTCTCCCTCAAATGCGGAAGCGAATGCCACAGGAATGTCAATGTTGGTGATCTTGATCTTAATATCTCTTGCCTCCAGAGAGGTAGCGTTGAACTTGGAAACATCCTTCTGTACGATCAGGCTCTTGGGAACCCGGAAGGTCTCCTCGTTGGTGATTACCGGGAAGCCAAGGGCAATAGCGCCGGCTCCGCAGGCTACGATCACTTCATCCAGAGGAGCGAAGGCGTTTACAAATGCCGGTACACGCTCAAAGGTATATTTCATCAGAGCTGCTGCATCTCCTCCTGCCACGTTACCGAAGATCAGAGCTGCTCTGACTGCAACGGATACCACATGGATTACAGAGGTTACGTCCTTGCCCAGAGGGATCACACGCACATTTGCGCCGGTCTTGTAACCCAGCTCTGCGCACTGATCAATGATGCCGCCTACCAGTGTTACCAGGATACCCTGTGCCTGATAGGATTTCACCAGATCCACACCTTCCTGAGCGGTGGGAGCAGATCCCAGGATTACTGCCACACCGGGGATATCTCCGGTTACCAGAGGTACTCCCAGCTCACGGATCACTGCATCAGCCAGATGGCCGTAGCAGGGAGCTTCGTAAGGAGTAGGATTGTCAATATATTTCAGAACTTCAATAAACTCTGCGCAAAGAGCAGTTGCGATACCGCTCATGAAAGCATCGTTCAGTCTGGGTGCTCTGGTCATCAGGCTCTTTACTACGCCAAGAGCCTCTTTCAGCTCTCCCAGATTACCCACCTTGGTTCCTGTTACACCGAAGTAACAGGGAAGGCTGTATGCGGTGTCCGGAAAAGCAACGGCTTTGTCCGCACCATGCTGTGCAATCGCAGCATCAATAGCCTGCTCAGTGAGACCATACACTGCGTCATTTCCCTTAAATACAACATCAAATAAAGTCAATGTTTTTTCCTCCAATCATTTATTTCCTTCAATGCGTGCTTTGATGGCCCGAATTTCCTCAACAGCTGTCTGGCTGAAATCGTAGGGAGATTTTCCCTGACGGTCTGCATCGATCACCTCTGAATTGTAGTGAACAAAGCCCAGAAGATCTTCCGGCGGGATCTTGCTGCGGATGAACTCCTCATCCTCCGGCCCCCGCACCTTATTGGCAACCACTCCTACCTGGCGAACCCCGAGGCCCTCTGCCAGCCGCTTTACGTTTTTGTAGGTCTGGATACTTCTGGCACCGGGTTCAATCACCACTACAAACTGATCCATTCCCTGGGTAGTTCCCCGTCCCAGATGCTCCAGTCCTGCCTCCATATCCATGATCACCACATCAGAGCTTCGAAGCATCAGATGATTAATGATCCGCTTCAGCATCACATGTTCCGGGCAGACACAGCCGCTGTTGGCAGTTTCTACCGTTCCCAGCACAAGAAGCTTTACACCATTGCACTTCTTTGCGTATTTATCCGGAATATCATCTACCTTGGGATTAATGCGGAATACCTTGTTAAACTCATCTGCTCCCGTACGCTCCTCCACCAGCTTCCGCATCTTGGAGATGGGCACGATCTCATTTAATTCCTCTTCCGTAAATCCTAAAGCCAGACCCAGATTTGCATCGGGGTCAACATCAGCCGCCAGTACGCTTTTTCCTTCTTCCGCGTAAAGCCTTGCCAACGTGGCGGCAAAGGTGGTTTTTCCCACCCCGCCTTTTCCGGTAATAGCAATTTTCATAATATAACCACCTCAAGTTAGTTTAATCAGAAATGAGATCCATTTCCAGGAGTATCTTAGATACCAATGGCTGCTCTCTTTTCCTCGATCCGGTCGATCATCTTGTCAACCAGCTTGTCGATATCCTTCTCAACTGTATAAGCAGCCTCAACCCACTCTCTCACACCATCTGTCAGGAGTCCGGCAACCTCATCAGATCCGGAAACATAAGGATCCACACCCAGGAAGGTATCAATACCAGTACCTACTACATAGTTACCGATGGAAACCGCTTTCTCAGACATCCACTCAGGAGCACATCCCACAACCGGCAGCTGAGAAATATTCAGGCCGGAATCTTTTGCCAGCTCTGTCACCAGAACCATCATACGGGAAATATCCACGCAGGATCCCATATGCAGTACAGGCGGGATATCAGCCAGCTCACAGACTCTCTTCAGTCCGGCGCCGCAAAGCTCTTTTGCATCCTTATCCATCAGACCTGCCTTGGCAGCAGCCTGTGCGGAACATCCGGAAGCAACCACGATGATATCGTTGGCGATCAGCTTCTTCATCAGTTCAATGTGTGCATAGTCCGGGCGAACCTTGGGGTTGTTGCAGCCAACCATAGCCACAGCACCACGGATAACACCGGAGGTAATGCACTCGATCAGCGGCTTGGTGGTTCCGGTCTCATCTACCTGAGAGTTGGTAACACCGTCAAGAGTCTTAACGATAGCCTCTACGGAATAACCCACAGTAGCCTTCTGCTTCATATCCGGAATATAAACCAGATCCGGTTTTCTGTTCTTGAAGTTCTCAATGGCCATCTTTACGATTGCCTTTGCATTCTCATCTGCGGTCTCGGCATTAAAACGGATATACTCGGAATCCGGCATCTGAGCGATAGGAGAAGTAGTCACAAATTTTGTATGGAAACATTTGCTCAAAGGTCCTAATGCAGGGAAGATACACTGAACATCCACTACGATAGCCTCGCAGGCACCGGTAAGAACCACGTTCTCCTGCTGCAGGAAGTTACCTGCCATAGGGATACCGCGGCGCATAGCAACCTCATTGGAAGTACAGCACACACCGGATACGGTGATGCCCTTAGCGCCCATCTCCTTTGCGTAAGCGATCATCTCCGGATCATCTGCATATTCACAGATCATCTCAGACAGTGAGGGGTCATGTCCATGCACTACAATGTTTACGTTTTCAGCGTTCATAACGCCCAGGTTTGCCTCTGTGTCAATGGGCTTCGGAGTACCGAACAAAACATCGGAGAACTCTGTTCCGCACATAGAACCGCCCCATCCATCACAAAGAGCTGCTCTTAAGGACTGACGGATAAGTGCTTCCGGCTTGGAGGAACATCCCATATGAGTCATATGTAAAGAAGTGGCAACCTCACGGTCAATCGCCCGAGGTGCGATCTCTGCTTTTTTCCACAGATCCTGGGTATGCTCCGGCAGACGTTTCATAAAGTTCTGATATCCGAAGGGCTTACCATACTCTAAAAGAGCAGTCTCAGCCATCTCGTGAGCCAGATCATAAATGTCCTTGCCTTCTGTCTCTACGCCCCACTCCTTTGCAATGCGAATCAGTTTCTCAGGATCTTTTACCTTGTAAGGTCCTTCCGGTTTTGCACAGTGCAGAGTATGGCAGATCTCACGGCCATGATCAGAGTGAGTGGCAGCTCCGCCTGCAGTAAATTTCAGATAGTTACGTCCTACGATACCGTGAACATCGCAGCCGCAGATTCCTCTGGGTGCCTTGGGTGTAATACGGCAGGGTCCCATAGAACAGATACGGCAGCAGACACCCTGCTCACCAAATTTACAGTGAGGAGTCTGATTTGCCACACGATACTGCCATGCGTCAGCGCCTACTTTCTTGCCGGTTTCAAGCAGTCGGTTTGTAGCCGCTTCAAACTCTTCCACTGTTGTCATTTTAAAGTTTCCCATTACTTACCTCCTTGTTTTGCTTTTCCCGGTTTATTTCCGGTTTATTTTTAACACGGCCGCCCTGCCGATGGGTCCGGCAGGGTCTTCCGTATTGATAACATCAGAAGCCCTTACATTCCCAGTTTTTCCATGACCTGGATCAGGGCAGCTCTCACCGGAGAATCCTCCGGAAGCTCAACCGTGGGTTTGCCCGCACAGTCATACTCATACACTTCCATACTTTGAGGAACCACGCCCAAAAGCTCCAGCCCCTGGTTGCGGATCTCCTCCATAGTACCTTCATTCAGTTTTCCTTCGGGAGCACGGTTTACGATCAGGCCCATGGTCTTTGGTTTCAACTCCAGATCCTTTGCCAGCTCCGCAATGCGGCCTACTGCCTGAACACCCCTTCTGGAACAGTCGCTGACCAGGATCAGCGCATCCACCTTGGGCAGTATCCCCCGGCTCATGTGCTCCATGCCGGCCTCATTGTCCACCACCACATAAGGATAGTTTGGAGTGAGCTTCTGCAGCTGAGCCTGTAAAAGGCCGTTGACAAAACAGTAACAGCCCTTGCCCTGGCTCCGTCCCATCACCAGCATATCAAAATCATCATCTTCTATCAGACACCGATTTACCATATATTCCATATAATCGGCCTTGGACATGCCCACAGGGATCTTCCTTTGAGCCGCTTCTTCCGATCTGGCCACTTCCTCTCTGATGTCTCCCAGCGTCATCTCTACCTCAACGCCCAGAACTTCATTCAGATTGGAATTTGCGTCTGCATCCACAGCCAGCACAGGAGTTTTTCCCTTTCTGCACAGATACTGGATCATCAGTCCGCACAGAGTGGTCTTTCCCACGCCGCCCTTTCCTGCAACCGCTATTGTAAATGACATAAATTTCCGCTCCTTACCTTTGTTTTGTTCTGCACACACAGGTGCGCATATCTGTCCAACGCTTCACACAGGAAACATACCTGTGCAGGAAGCTAGCAATTAATCTGTACTTTACCGCCAGTCAGATCTGCCAGGACCAGGGTTCCCTGGATGGTCTTTTCCTCCCCCATCACATCCGTAAGCGTGATGCGGTCTCCATCCACCTGGATCTTACTTACATACTCCATAATAATGCTGTCTGGCTCTGCGGCTTTGTAAACAGTGGAAAGGCACATGATCTCCACCTCCTATTCTATGAACAGGCAATTCGAAACTCCCTCTGGTCTAGCCTTCTTTTACCATAGAAAGGGCAAGACTCAGATAGAGATTTCCCTTCTGAAATTCATCCACTGCCTTTTTTATCTGCTCTGCTGCATTGGCTTTGCCTGCTGCCTGCAGCTTTGCAGCCATCTGATCCAATTCTGCCGCATGGCTCTGATTATGCTTCAGCATATAGTCCAGCAGCGCTGTCATCTGATCCGGCTTTTCCGGAACCTGATGACTGTGACCATGCTCATGGTCATGCCCGTGCTCATGGCTGTGTCCGCAGCCTGATGCGCATCCGCCGCAGCCTGCCGCTTCCTGCTGTCCATGGGTATGCTCATGTTCCTCCTCGTGTCCATGCTGATGGGAATGGGGATGGGTATGCTCATAAGTATGAGTATGTGCATGCTCATGTTCGTGACTGTGACTGCAGGGATTGCCGTTTTCATCCTTGATTAAGTGCACTTTGACGTCTCTCCTTTCCAGATATTGTTAAGTTCTTAACAATTTTGTGTGTAACTCACCAATATCCATTTGGGTTATTATAACACAATTTCACCTCTCTCTCAATAAACATTATGTTTTTTTTTCAGAACTTTCTTCCAGCAAAAAGCCTGCTTACGGGAGTTTGACACATCAATAATCAAAAAAGTACCGCGAAGCCTTATAGTAGGTTTATTTTTTTGTCAACTTTTTTGTTTTATTATCTAGTAATATTTAGTGATGTTTGATATACTGGTCGT
>Ga0129317_1001887_pt1 | contig 13604 bp, 21 predicted proteins | sample Cm1ome_FD_94430 | JGI IMG/M metagenome (GOLD analysis project Ga0129317, IMG submission 94430) | Eastern black-and-white colobus group fecal microbial communities from Wisconsin, USA - Cm1105 metagenome | ecosystem: Host-associated > Mammals > Digestive system > Large intestine > Fecal | place...
AGTATCGCTTCCGGCAAGCATCTGCGCGCTGTGCCGCAGTCTGAACATCTCCATGCTCATTCCTTCTTGTCCTCCTTCTTCTTGGGGTCATCGCCCTTCTTGGGGTCGTCGCCCTTCTTTGGGGCATCGTCCTTTTGGGAACCATCGTCCTGCTTGGGATCGACGCCCGGCTTGGCGTTTGCCGCGCCGCCCATTCCAGAAATGGCTTCGATTTCCTTGCGGCGCTGGCGAATATTGGCGTTCCAGTCATTGCCGTTGTATTCGCTGGCTTCCTGCTCCTGCGTCGTGATGTTCAGGCTCACGCGCTTCTCAGCAGCGTTGACTTCCTTGAGCGGGTCAACATGGCCCATGCTGCCGCCGCGCCAGTCGCAGCCGCACCATGCCTGCCGGATAGCCGGATCATCGAAGAAGCCCGGCGCTTCAATGCGGCCGATGGCAACCGCCTCGGAAAGCCATTGCTCGTAAATCGGCTGGTTGAAGCTGCTGTTGAACGCCGTGCGATGCACGCGCACTTCGCGCCAGAAGTCAAGCAGCGCGCCGCGCGCAGCGGTATAGTTGGAATCGTATTTCTTAATCAGGACTTCCTTCGGGATGCCCATGCTGGAGCCGATAAACTCCTCCAGCGCTGAAACGAACGATTCAAACGTGCTGTTGTTGCGCACCGGGTTTGCCATCGTCACTTTCTTGCCGGGCGGCAGATCGTAGATCGCACCGGGGGCGAGTTCCAGTTTCAGGCCGTCATCCGTCACCTTTTCGTCCTCGTTCACCGCATCTTCCATGCCCGCCTTGCCGTCGTCCTCCTCGCTCGTCAGGAAGATTGCCAGCATCGACGCAACCACATTTGCGGCAAGCTCGCTGTTGATGTAGCGGTCAAGCTGCTTGATCTGCTCAATCTGCGCCGCCACAAACGGGATGCCTCGGCGCTGCTCCGGGCGCTCATGCGTCATAATGTGCAGGATGTTCGGATAGCCCGTGTCCTTGCCCAGCGCGTCAATCGGCGTCCACGTCACTTCCTGCGTGTTTTCTTCCATGCGCGGGTGACGGTTGGTGATGTGATAGCGGACGACAACGCCCTCTTGGTCGATTTCAACGCCGTCGATGATGCGCCCGCCGTTCTCAAGCTCCTTGACTTCGCTTTCCTCTCCGTTACTGTCCGGCGTGCTGATTCTGTCCGATTCCAGCAGGCGAAGCGTTGTCTGATAGGGCGTGCGCACGTTTTCCTTCATGCCAAAGAGAACAAACACGTCGCCGCTGACCAGATGGCTGCGGAAAGCAAGCTGCTGAAGCGCATAGAAATTCTTCTGGCGCTCCGCGTCGCACATGTTATTCTCGGCCCAAATAGAGAACTCACGCAGCGTATTGCGCTCCCATTCGTCACAGGCTTCATCCGTCATGCCCAGCACTTCGCCGTCGATCTTCGGCTTGGGCCGGATACCCCATCCGACGACGTTCGTCACCATCGCTGCCGGGCCGCTTCTGGCAAGGCCGCCGCCCGCGTACAGGTCGCGTGCGCGCCTGCGCAGCGTCGCGCCGTGCTTGTCGATGTCATCCTCTGCGCTGTATCCGTTCACCAGCCAGCCGATCATGCTGTTCTTCGTCTGGCTCGCGCCGTGGTTTCCGTAGCCGGTTGCAGAGGCCATGCGCGAGCTGCCGCGCTCGGCGCTTTCACCTGACGCGCCGCGCGGGGGATTGCCCGTCTGAGAAATCTCCCTGTTCAGCCGCTTGGCGTAAGCCTTGTTTGCCAATGCCGGACTAAACAAAAAAAGCGCTCTTTCGCGCAGATTCGGTTCTTCCTTCTTCATGGTGTCCTCCATTTACAGGTCGCGCGGTACAACGCGCGTAACCCGCGTTGTTCTCGTCGTGCCGGAAAGCGATTCGATGACATTGCTGAAATAGCGGATGCGTTCGGCAATGTCCGGCAGATCAACCGCCGTAAATTCCCGCGTGCCGATGCGGTATTCCTTGGCCTGTCCGCTGGCAAGCGCCTTTTCACATTCTTTCCAGAGCGCGAGCATTTCCCTCGCTTCCGTGATGCTGTATGCCGTGGTGATCGCCACTTAAACCCCTCCTTAAATCTTGATGCCGCCCGATACGACTGTTTTGCGCTTCTTCTTTTCCGCTTGGGCGCGGGTGATGGGCTGCGCGTCCACAACGCCGTTCAGCGTCCTTTCAGCCTTGTCGAAATCCCAGTTGAAATAGCAGTAGCACGCTCGCGCGTAGTTGCGCATATCCAGCGGTTCATTGCGAAGATACGTCTGCTCCCAAACGATGGTGTTTCTGCCCATCCTGCGATGGATCACCATCTTCTCGGAGATCAGGCCGCGAAAGTATTCCATGTCGTATCCGGCGCGGTAATCGCGCGGGAAGTGCATGTATCTGGCGCCCGGCTGCTCAACTGTCGTTGCGTGCATGATGGCCTCTTTGCCCACATCAACGCCGATGATAAAGCCTGTGCCGCCGTCCTTGCTCTTTTTCATCAGGCGCACATACGGCTCATCACCGCCCTTGCCCTTGATCGGCCAGATTCGCCGGTTCTGCCGCTTTGCGCAGGCAGCGTATACGGCATCCGTGAAGTGACCGCCAGAGTCAATGAATGTCGCCATGATTCGCATTTTCATGCCGTTTCTGCGCTTCCATTCGCGGTCAAGCAGGGCGTCCACTTCGTCCCACACTTCCGGCATGTCTGCCCGTCCGGGAATGATCCCCTTGGCGATTCCCCAGCTTTCTTCATTGCGTCCCCAGCCGACAACCTCATACTCAAGGCGGTTGTCCTGCGTATCCATGCCCATTGTGATAACGAGCACACCGTCAGGCACTTCGGCAGGGTAAAACTCGCGGCGCTCGTAGAGCTTTTCCGGCACGCCGCTGCGGTCACGCACTTCCCAGCTTTCGCCAAGCATGGTGTTGTAAAACACCTTGAGAAGTTCCGGGTCATCCTTGGCCTTGAGGAATTTATAGCAGATATCCCGCCAATCACTCCAAGGGCTCATAAAGGCGTTCAGCCAGAAAGAACGGATGCCGTTTGCAATTGCTTCCGGCTTCTTGCTGACCCATTTGGCGGGCAGGCGCTTGGTGTCGTGTTCGCCCGTGTCCTTTTTGCACATCGGGCAGCGCCACCATGAACGATGGACGATGTAATCCGGGTTTCCGTCCTCGTCCTTGATGGCCTCCTTCTCAAATTTGATGTCATTGAAGGAGATGTAGCTGTATGTGCGGCAATGCGGACATTCAACGTGCCATTCTTCCTGTGTGCCGCCCATGTAGGAGCGTTCTATGCTGCTCGCCCCCTTAATGGTCGGCGTGGATGTTTCAACGATCTTTCGGTTATGCCGGAAGGTTTCCGTGCGTCGCTCTGCAAGCTCTATCGGATTGCCCTCCGTACCGGCGCTTGCAGGGAATCGGTCTGTCTCGTCAAAAAAGACGTAACGTACCGGCTTGGATGCAAGGTCGCTTGGGCTGTTCGCACCGATGATGGCGAGGCTGCCGCCCGGAAACGTCTTCATGGTGATGGTGTTGTTGGCGTCGCGGCCCTTGGCCTTGTATATCTTGTCGCGCAGCGCGGGGGAAGCCGCGAACATCGGCGCGATTCGGCGTTTTGAATAGTCCTCTGCAACCTTGTCCGTAGGCTGAACATACAAAATAGGGCCGGGATCATTGCAGATCGCACAGCCCATCATGTTCAGTTCGATTTCGCTTTTGCCAACCTGTGCGCTCGCCATGATGACGATTTTCCAAACGCCCGGTTGGGTAAAGGCGTCCATGATTTCCCGCTGATAAGGCGCGCGGTCTGTGCGCCAGCGTCCCGGTTCGCTGCTGCTCTCGGATACCAGCACGCGGTTTTCGTCTGCCCACTCGGATACGGTCTGCACCTTCGGCGGGCGCAGCATTTGGTAGGTGTATCGCGCAAGCTCACCGAGCATGTTCAATCATCCTACACCTCCAAATCCTCCTCGCTTTCTGCGGCGGCGTAATCTGGTACGGGCGTATCTGCGAGCATGTTCAGTACCTTGCGGATTTCATCGTCGATGATCCGCGCAATGACTTCGTGATTGTCCATCATTGTGACCATCGGCGCGATGGTTGAGGGAAGGTGAAGCATGCTCTGCATGATGGTGTTGGCGATGTCGGCCCACAGCTTGCGCACATCGTTGATGTCAACGAGTGAGCCTTCAAGCCGTTTGACCTCCAGCATCGTTTTCTTTGTCTTGATGCGCTCATGGATTGCCTTTGCCTCGTCCAGATCGTCGCCGTCACCCGTGGCCTCGTCCACCTTATAAGCAACCCATCTTTGCACAAAAAGGGCGAGGTCATATCCTTTGCCCTCGCCCTTTACGAATATTTTCTTGTCCTCGTCAAGCTCTTTGTTGATGTTGTAGAGCTGCCGGTAGCTGTATCCAGCAACTTGAGCAAGCTCCTCCTTGGTCATACATACGCCCATGCGTCACCCTCCAAACAGGCGTCCAAAGTGGCGCGTTGCGCTCTTTTCCATTTCTGCAAGCAGCTTCTTTTCGATCTTTTCCTTGGATCGGTTGATCGGCATCTGCGGAACACCAAGGCCAACGACGCGGACGATGGGGTATCTCTTGCTCGTCTTGCGCGTATACACCATGCCCTTGCCGATGAACGGAGGATTGCCGCCCTGATTGCTCATTTTTGCAGGCAACGTCGATACGCCGCTTCGCACAATGCTCGCCTTGATTCGGCGTTTCTTCTTGCCGCCACTTGCTCCTGCGATGGGATAAACAGGGCCGATCACGCCGCGCGAGCCGCGAACGGGGACAATGACCGTCAGACCGCCGCTGACCTGTGGAAAGCCCACTTTGTCAGCTGCCCAGCCCTTGGTGACGACGTAATCCTCTGTTACGGTATCGCCGATGACGCTCTTTGCTGCACGTCCTGTATCGGTGAGCGTGAGAAGCAGCAGTTCCCGACATTTGCCCGGAGAAAGCAGCTTTTGCGCTTCGCTGAGCGTTTGCAGCGCTTGTGTGGCATCAATATGGATATCCACGCCAACTCTCGCCATCACCGCACCGCCTTTCCCCAAAAAACGAGAAAACGGACAACCCTTCGTTGCCCGTTTCCATATCTCTTGACGGTAGCATTTTAGCATGTCAAGCCTCGTGAATCAAGTGATTTTGGAAAATTTCTTCATTTTTCCGTCATGTAGCGCTCCCGCCATACGACGGCGCTCATGCTTTCGGCCTGCTCAATGGCGTGCTTTGCCTTGTTGAAGGCATACTCCGTCATATTCAGTTCCCGACGCACAACGGCCTTTGGAAGCTCCTCCACATACATCATCACAACAAACGTCCGCATCTTCGGATTCTCAATGCTGTTGATGATCTTCTCGGCCTCTTTCAGCTCGCGCATGTACATGGACAGTTGTTCCTTGTGCTGCTCGCACAGGTAGTCAAGCGCCGCATACGTCGCATCAAAGCCGGACGCCGGGCCGCTGCCCCTCGGCATGCCACTCATATTGACGGTGATGTTCCCCAGCTGATCTTCCTGCCAATCAATCCTGCGCTCGATCATGCGTGCGTCCTGCATGGCATAGATCACGCGGGAGAGAATAGGGATATCCCGATTCTTAATCAGAATCGTTTCCCGCGCGCCCGCCTGCATCTGTTCTTCCATTGCGTCCTCCTTGGCTTTGTTGTTGAAATGCGCGAACGCTCGCGCATTTGGTCATGCTGCGCAAAGTTCCGGCAGATTCGCCCGCACCAGCGCTGCAGGAATCGGCGGGCAAACGGCATTGCCGCACCGCGCCACCTGATCGCTCTTTTTGTACGCATTGCCGTCCGCATCAACGTCGATGACGTAATCATGCGGGAATCCGTTTGCGTCAAACAGTTCGCGCGGAATCAGCATACGCAGGCCGATGTCAACGATCTGGTAATCCTGCCCGTGTACCGTCACAAGGCCCAGCCGGTCGCGCGTGGTGATCGTCGGCGCCGGCCGGTCTGCTGGGGCAGAATTGTCCTCGCCGCTGTAATACTTCACCAGAAACGCGCGCACTTCTCCGAAGTGGTTGAATCCCGCCGTGATGGTGTTCAGCGGATCGCGGCAGTCTTGCCCATCGCAATGGTTGTTGAATTGCGTGACGTAGGCGGTGCACATGGCATTGTGATCAATCGTCGTCACCGTGGACAGAGGTTCTTCCATGCCGCTGCCGGTTACGCCGCCGTAATACTTGCTGATAAATGCGGATACCAGCCCGTAACGGTTGCTCGCGTCGATTGTACGCACCGGCTCAGTCATGCTTTGTCCGCGTGCTTCTTCGCGCCCCTGTTCGTCGTGATATTGAATCAGACTCGGAGCAATCAGCATGTGATGCCCGCCCGTGGTGATGGTGTTTACCGGGCTTTGCGGGCTGCTGCCTGCCGCGTTCTCGTTGTTGACCATCATCACCGGCGCAAGCACTGGCTGCACAATGCCTGTCCCATGCTTGGCTGTGATGGTATCCAGCGGATCGTCGATAGCCTGCCCACGGAATCCGTCGCCGCCGTGGTTTACCTGAACGATGAACGGATTTGGATTATCCAGCACGAATTTCTTTATTCCGCGCGCAATCCGCGCCAGCGTCTTTTCTTTAAGCGGTCTCTGCGCCCGGACGCCGTATTTTTCGTAGATTTCCTCTGCTGCGTCAAAGATGGACGGGCAGGGAAGGGAGAAGTCAATCACGTCCGCAACCGGCACCCACGGCTTCTTGAGGCCAGCCAACACTTCCAGCGATCCCGGCTCTGCGTGCGTCGGTTCGGGCCAGATGATCGGCTTGCCGTCGCGGCGGGCAATCAGGAAAAAGCGCTTGCGGATCGTCGGCGCGCCGTAGTCGCAGGCGCGCAGCAGACGATGATCCAGCTTGTAATCAAGCCCATGTGTGAGCGCCTGCGCCATGTCGGAATCTTCCCCGATGTGCAGCGCTTCGCACATTTCGCCAAATGCCGGATGATTCGCCGGTATGCCCGTCGTCAGCGCCAGCACAAAGCCTTGGAAGATTTCTCCGGCGCGCTCCTTGATCGGCTTGTCATCCTCGCCAAGTGGCCCCCAGTCCTGAAACTCCTCGACGTTCTCCAGCATCATCACGCGCGGGCGCACCATATACGCCCACTTGACAGCAACCCACGCAAGGCCGCGGATGTTCTTATCGACCGGCTTACCGCCCTTGGCCTTGCTGTGGTGCTTGCAGTCAGGGGAAAACCACGCCAGCCCAACCGGGCGTCCTGCGCAGGCAGCAACCGGGTCAACCTCCCAAACATCCTCGCAATAATGCTCAGTCTCCGGATGGTTGACGCGGTGCATGGCGATGGCGGCGGGATCGTGGTTGATAGCGATGTCCACGCTCTTGCCTACGGCAATCTCAATGCCTGTGCTCGCGCCGCCGCCTCCTGCAAAGTTGTCCACGATGATTTCTCTCATGCCTTGTCCTCCGCAAGCAGGAACATATCGAATCCGGATTCGATGAAGCGGATTGTCTTTTCGTGGTTGCAGGCATTGCCAAGATAGGTGTATATCGTCTCCATCTGCTCGTCGGTAAACGATGTACCGAGATACCTGTTGATGCCGCCCATCATAAAGGCGCGGTATTCCTCGTTCTTCCTGCGCGCTCTGAAAGGTTCGGCTTTGTGCGCGTCGCGGGACAGCCATTCAAGCACCTTGCACTTGATGTCCAATTCGCTTTTGCAGTTGTCGATCTTGAAATAGGCATTGGTTTCTCGGTGTGCGATAAACTCACCATACTGGTTGATGAAGCTATGCGGGAAACACTTCATCAAGCGGGTGATGTATTCCCATTCAATCATGTATCCTCCTTAACGCTTCCCTTGTGATTTCGATTTCCTTGCGCAACTCTTGCATTTCGCGCACATGGCGTCTGCGTTCAGCTGTAACCTTCCTGTCAAGGCTGAACAGCCTGTCTTTAAGCCTTTTCTCCTGTTCTTCTTTTGTCAGGAGCGTAACCAGAATTTCTTCATCATCACGCATGCTCGTATTCTCCCGAATTGATGCGCCAATCGTCGAAGTATTCATAGCGCGCCTGAATACTCAGTGTCCGCACATCGACGCCTTTGCGCTCGATGCACCATCTGACAAAGCGGTGCCACATGCCGCAACATTCCATTTCTGGGCAGCCGCAGCGGTATACGCAGTTCGGCACAAGAACGCCCGAAATCTCCTGCTCGCCTCCGTCAAAGATGGCGTCTTTGAGGTCTTCGGCGTATGCCCGCGTCCTTTCGTGCGCCTTTCTGCAAAGCCGCCTGCGCATGGTGTCAATCAGGTGCTGCGTGTTCGCCTCGCCTTTGAAGGTCTGCGGCTCGTCCTGCGGCATCTTGTCGCGGGGAATCCCCGTTCGGTCGTCGCGCTGCGTGCAGACGAATTTCTCCCACTTGTGGCGCACCCAATGCACCGTGATCCAATGCGGCATGTCCTTCCAGCGCCACTTGATGCTGATGTCGCGGATGGGTGTATGCTCCGCAATCAGGATGCCGATTTTGAATCTCTTGGACGGTTCTTTGCCAAGCTCTTTTTTACCAACCGTGGCGCGGCAGTCGTCCACGACCTCCTGCCAATCGCCCTTGATTTTGAGGATTTCAGTAAGACACTTCATGTGTATGCTCCTATTCAACAATCGAAGGAAATCTGCTTCAGGGGGGGATCGTAGTTCATCCAGATGACTTCCTCCGCCATTGCGGTTGATGTTGTCTGGCTCATGGTTGCATCCGTCTCCCATCCTGAAAGCCATTTGTCGTATAGCTCATTGCGATAGCCGGAAAGGATGATCTTTGCTTTGCTCTGCGTGATGATCTCAAGCATCCGCACTTGCTGCTGATCGTTCATTTCATGCTTATACAGCGCGCCGCTTTTCCGCGCAGATCGCACATACGGCGGATCAAGGTATATCAGCGCATCCGGCGTATTGTAGCGCTCTATCAGGCGCAGCGCGTCCATGTGCTCAATCTGAACAAGGTTGGTTGTGGAGCCGCGCAATCTATCAGCTGCTATGTCGATGGTTTCCGTGATACCTGCCCACTTGCAGGCCGTCCCGCCAATCTTCATCTGCTTGTGATTGCGCCAGCCACATTTTCCGTTGAGCTTCGCGCCGATGGCCTGCGTCGTCTTGACCATGTACCGGCGCGCCTTTTCTATTGGCTCGTCGCATGGTTCAAACGATTTGTCGTATTCCTCCCGGCTGTAAGGTGTCAAGCTCAGCACGCGCTTGAGTTCTTCGGGATGGTTGCGCAGCACATCAAATAGGTTGACGATATCGCTGTCAAGGTCGTTGACCGTTTCAACCGCGCCCGGATTTTTGTTGAAGAATACCGCGCCGCTGCCGACGAACGGCTCAAGATAGATCATCTTTTCATACCCTTGCGGAAAGTGTTCAATGATCCACTTGGCGATGCTCCATTTGCTGCCAGGATATCGGAAAATGGCTCTCATGGATTCTTCTCCTTTAGTTTCCTAGCGGGCGTCTTAGGCTGCGCAACCTCGACCGGCTCCGTCCAGTCGATTTCAACGCCCACTTCATCAAAGGCACGCTCTGCCATTTCTCTTTCTGTGAGCGTTTCAAGCGTAGTCTTGTAAACGCCATTCAGGAGCCGGATGCAGCGTTCCTGACCAAAGCCAAACAAAGAGTGTGCCGCGATAATAACCGCGCCAAACAGGCAGCGCGTCGTGTGCGTGCTTGCCTGCTTGAAGCCAGTCTCCCGACCCTGCTCAAAGCCCGCTTCAAAACCCTTCGTGTATGCGTCCTGCATATCCATCAGGGTTAGGGCTTTTTTCTGCTGCATCACCGGCGCGCTCGTCTGATTCTGGAATCTTTGCTTCTTTGCTGATCTGGATGCCATACTTTACCATCCTTCCGGCTTGTCACAGCGTTCAAACGTGATAACCCACACCCACGGATTGGCTTCCCAGCCAAATTTACCGATATCTGCGGGCTTTATGGTGCTATTCCATACTTGAGAGAATCGCTCTCGCGCGCGAACCGGGCCAAGAACAAGGTCTTTCTCTTCTGCGGTAGTGAGACGGACGCCTTCGTTTAAGCAGTCATTTAGTCTCATGTCGCAGAGGTGTTCCACATGCACGTCTGTTACGCGCAGGAAAATGCGTGCTGCCTCGCGCGGCATGTGAATGGATGGACGCCATTTCTCGCCTTTCCAGCACTCCGGGCGAAGATCACCGTCCGCTTTGTAATACCACGGCTTTCCAAGCTCAATGTCATCGAACGTCTCCCGCACCCAAATCACATCGCCGATCATGCACGGGCCAACCGTGCCCATGCGCAGATACCATTCGATAAGGTGCCTTGGCGGGTTCTTGGGATCATAGTTTTCATACCACTTGCCGTCAGCGCAAGCGAAATCATAAACCCGCTGCGCGCTGTACTTGGCAATGCGCCGTGTCTGTGTCTTATGACCGGCAAGGATCGCTTGTACCATTTCTGTGTTAAACAGAATGGGGATATTCTTCATAACAAGCCTCCGTATATCCGTTTCTGGCGCTTGAAGCGCATCACTTCCCGCGCCTTGTGGTGCTTCATCGTCAGGCGGTATGCCAGCGCCCGCGCCCGTTCACGCTCGCAGGCGTAGTGCGCATTATCTCGCCAGTAATCCTTTTCATTTTTCCGAATTACGACGGGGGTTTCGACATCAGCTGCACAGAGTAATGCCGTCACATCTCCACCATCTAACACGGTGCTAATCAATAGTCTGCACGCATCTTCGACCGACAGCCCGCATTGTTCGCAGTAAGCGGCAATTAGCTCCTTGGCTTCGCCTCGATCCCCGTATACAAAAACCGCTGTCTCGGTCAATCTGATTTCTTCACTTGTCATCGGTTTTCTCCCAGCGGATCAGCGCGGCAATCGAATCATTGATTGCCTCGGAGTACCCGCGAAGAAACGCTTGTTCCTCGGCGATCTTTTTATTGCTTTTATGAATCTGGTTCGTTTCCAGTTTCCGAAGCCGTTCTTCGGCCTTTTCCGCATCGTGCATATAAACGGTTTTCATGTGCATGTCTCCTTAAACGTCTGTTCAAAGTAGAACTTCACCGGCTGCGGATTCGGCTTTACCATGCCAAACCGCACCGCATTTCGATATGTCACGCTGTCGCGCGCCAGCGCGGAGCAAAATCAAGGTCAAATTCGTGGTTGTCATGGAAATCAAGATAAAGCGGCTGGATCACATGTGGGTGTCCCGTCGTGATATGAGCAAGAAACTCGTCATGCGTCAGCGGCTTGTTCATCGGCCTGCCAACCCACTTGTATATGTCGTTGGCGAGAATCCTGTCTTTCGTTGCTGCTGCGTATGCCTGCATGGCGACAACGGCAGCCGGGTCTTTTTCAGGAATGAGGATAAAGCAATCTGTAATGACCGTATCATCGACTTTCTTGATGACCAGAAATTTGTCATAGATGCCTTTCTGCGCTCTATTCATTGATGATCCTCCCGATGGTACGGCTCAGATCGTCCGGCTTTTGCCGCCAGCATTTCAGGCCTCGCTTTTCGACATCATAGCTGAACGTATGATTCTCCGCGACAACGCCGTTGACAAATACGCCTTGATGGTGTCTGGTGCAAACTTCAACGATTGCCCATTTTTCGATATCTTCAACCCATACCGGCATACCGTGCATGTTTCGCAGTTCATCAAGCGTCAGCGGCTTTTGAGGCGTTCGGCGACAGGCAGCAATGCGGGCTTTTTCAGCCGCCTCGTCTTTGGTTTCACCGATGAACTCGCCGGTTTTCCATCTCGTGTCGCACTCGTTGCACCTACAACAAGCAATCCATGTCTTGTTGAAATAATCCCGGTACACGGGAACAAGCATTTCTTTGCCGCAGCTCGGGCACAGCGGTTCAGAGTGCATGAATGTCCTCCTTCGCATTTTTGTATTTTTCGTTGAACTCTCGCACAGCGCGCCGGTGTCTGAGATGGGCGCGAATCTTGATATATGCTTTATTGCTCACATGCCCAATCAAAGCAACCAGCGCAAGCGCAGCGCTGCAGGATAAAATCAGGATCGCCAGCATCACGCCAGCAAGCGCGAATGAGGCGGCGGTTTTTACGATTTCAATCATCTTTTCTTTACCTCCGGTAATCCTTCGTATTCCCACATGGGGCGCTTGGTGTCAGACAGGCACTTTTCACATCGCTCGTTAATCTTCAAGGTTTGGCCATTGAATTGGGCGGTGTGCCTGTGCTTGCATACGCCGCAATCACCCTGCATCTGAATCATCATCAGATCGGCACGCTCTTTGGCGGCCTCGATGGCGTCACGGGCCGCTTTGCTCGCTTTTGCGGCGCGGCCTATCGCAAGATAGCAATGCGGATCGTCGCTCAGGTTATATCCCTTGTCGTCGATCCACTCGTCAACAATGCGCATCACGCCGATAAGCGCCAAGGCAAGCTCGTTGTTTCTGCTCTCAAGGGAATTGATATAATCCAAGGTGTCCAGCTTCTTTACGCGGATGAAAGGATAGCGCTCTTTGTCTTTGAGCCATTCCTTGATCTGAATAGGTGTCATCGCTGCAATTCCTCCTCGGTAAATCCCTCGGTGTAGAACTTCCACGGCGGCGCAGCCTTGCGTTCTTCCTCGGTCGGTTTGCTTCTCCACGGGCGCCACGTCTGACCCTGTTTCTCGTTATCACGCCATCCGTCGCCGCCGCCAAAGAAGAATTGATCTCTTTTCTGGTCATAAATGGCGGTTCCGATTTTGCCCCCGTACCGTTCTTCGATATAAACAGGGATTGTCCCATCGTCGCCGATTCCCTCAATCACGACGTCCGGGTAGAGCTCAAGCGGTCTTTGCAGGACGCGGTATTCTCCGTTCCAGTAAAAGTGGCTGCCATTCATGCAGCCTTTGCAGGCGCACTCAGCGTCGCACACGCAGCAATCATAGTCATGCAGGCCGCAGTTTTCCGCGCCCTCCATCATCCCTTCAAACAGGCAATGCTTGCAGTTGTCCGGGCTTCTTCTCACGATGCCGAGCAGCGCGAATTTCTTATCGTTCGCTTCCATCAGCGCAATGCTGGCAATTTGAATGATCGTCTCAAGCCGCAGCACATAGTCGTAAATGAGCATCCCGTGCTGTGTTAAGCGGCTTTTTACCAATGCCCGATCCTTCTCAGAAAAGGCATGTCGCACATTGGCAATAGTTCTGGCACCTCTGTTCAGTTGGGCTTCAATGCGCCTCTCTGCATCATTCATAAAGTGCTTCATGCATTCTCACCTTCCGCGCGGTTTGCGCTTTTTGTATCCCTTTTCAAGAGCCTTTCCAAAGCAGTTGTGACTGCACAAATCGGTCTTTTGACCGTTGATCTTGACCCAAAACACATTTTCAACTGCTGGTCTGAACACCTTGCCGCAAATCGGACATGTAACGTCCGATTTACTGTATATTCCAGCGCTCAGATTTAAGCTGCCCTTGATATATCCGTTTCCCATTGTGCCGCCCTCCTCAGAAGGGCAGCTCGTCGTCATCAACGGGCGTGAATCCGGGCGGCGGGGCATAGTCGCCTTGCGGGGGGGCTGCCGGTGCTTGCGCCGCGCTCTGCTGGTTGCCCTTCTGCTGGCTGCTGCCAAGGAACTCAATTTCATCAGCCACAATG
>Ga0129317_1001890_pt1 | contig 13581 bp, 17 predicted proteins | sample Cm1ome_FD_94430 | JGI IMG/M metagenome (GOLD analysis project Ga0129317, IMG submission 94430) | Eastern black-and-white colobus group fecal microbial communities from Wisconsin, USA - Cm1105 metagenome | ecosystem: Host-associated > Mammals > Digestive system > Large intestine > Fecal | place...
ACAATGACAGTAACCAATGAAAGAGGAGTTCCCTATGAGTATAAAGCAATTGTTTACCCTTTGGGGCGTTATGTTTATTGTATGCGCCGGGCTGGGATTTATCCCGGAGCCCCACGGTATTCTGAGAGGCGTACTGACGGTCTGTGCCCTGATTTTCTTCCTTCCCGGGGCTATGCTTCTCCGGCTGGGACAGAAGCGGCAGGACAGACATACCTTGTCCCTGGTTCGCAGTCTCTCCGTAGCCTCTCTGGGGCTGACCCTGGTGCTGCTGGTGCTGAACTTTCTCACCGCGCTCCGCTCGGAAGCTCTGGGCGATGTGCTGTACTATGTGCTGACCATCGTGTCCAGTCCCATGGTGTGCAGCGGCTACTGGGCCCTGAGCCTGTTTCTGTGGGCCTGCCTGCTGGCAGGCAGCGTCCAGTGTCTGAGAAAGTGTCCCAAATAACATTTGTCCGGGCAGGATTTCCTGCCCGGTTTTTTCTCTTTATGGGCTGCTTCAATGAGCCCTCTCAGTCACGGCTTACGCCGTGCCAGCTCTCCCGGAGGGAGAGCCAAGGGCGTGGTTCCCATTTCTGTACCAGTCTAAAGCTTTGGAACCCCCTTGGCTCCCCCTTCGGGGGTAAGCGAAGCGCAGTCGCGGTATTGAATGACAGTCCAGCGGACTGTCAGAACCGCGACCGGGTTTGCCGCAGCAAACTGTCAAAAATCTTTGATTTTTGACTGAGAGGGCCAATGCGTACACTGGAGCAGAGAGGGCCTTATTCTTCCTGCTTCAAAATCTTAGAGTATCCCTGCCCATACTGGACACACCGGGACACCCGGCTCAAGGTGGCCGAGGAAATCTCCGCCTGGGCCATGACCTGGCTGTAGGTATTGCCCTCCAGAAGCAGCCGGGCGGCAAAGCAGCGCTCCGCCATGTTCTCCACTTCCTTCACCGTGCACAGGTCCTCAAAGAATGCCTTGCAGTCTGCTTCCGTACGCAGGCTTACGATGATTTTGTACAGTTCGGAAATATGCTCCGCTTTCTCCTTTGCGCCCATCTTATTCCTCCCATGTGTTATCGAGAGCGTTTCGTAAAAACGCCCGGGTCTTTTCGCTTTGGGGATTGCCGAACACCTGCTCCGGCGGACCCATTTCCTCAATGACCCCGTCGGCCATGTACATAACCATATCCGCCACCTGTCGGGCAAACTCCATTTCGTGGGTCACCACGATCATGGTGTTGCCGCCGTTTTTTAATCCCCGGATCACCCGCAGCACCTCTCCGGTCAGCTCCGGATCCAGAGCTGAGGTGGGCTCGTCAAAGCAGAGGATTTCCGGGTTCAACGCCAGGGCCCGGGCGATGGCCACCCGCTGCTGCTGGCCGCCGGAGAGCTGGTGGGGATAGCTGTCCGCCTTGTGGGAAAGGCCCACCTTTTGCAGCAGCTCCTCCGCCTTAATCTTGTTCTCCGCCACTGTACCCCGCTTTAACAGGTTGGGAGCCAGGGTGATGTTCTCCAATACGGTGTACTGGGGAAACAGGTTAAAGTTCTGGAACACCAGGCCGAAGTGGAGCCGGTTCTCCCGAATCTCCTTCTCGCTCTGGGACAGCAGCTGCTTGCCCTTGACCCAGATCTCCCCTTCATCCGCCGTTTCCAGGAAATTCAGGCATCGGAGTAAGGTGGTCTTGCCGCTGCCGGAGGAGCCGATGATGGCCAGTACCTGGCCCTCTTCCAGGGAAAAGCTGACGCCTTTTAATACGTCCGCCTCTCCGAAGCCCTTTTTGATATTTTTTACATCCAATACAGCCATAGCTTACCCTCTGAAATACCCAAGTTTCTTGTCCAGTTTGTCCAGGAGAATCGTCAGCAACCCGCTGAATACCAGATAATATACGCCGGTAAAGAACAGGGGCCAGATCAGGCCCTTTTTGATGAAACTCTCTCCTGCCCAAATGAGTTCGTAAATGCCGATGACCCGGGCCAGGGAGGTATCCTTCACCAACGTGATGATCTCGTTGCCCATGGGTGCCGTGATCCGCTTGATCACCTGAAGCAGCACCACCCGGAAGAAGATCTGATTCTTTGTCATGCCCAACACCTGGCCTGCCTCATATTGTCCCTTGGGAATGGACTCAATGCCTCCCCGGTAGATTTCCGAAAAGTAGCAGGCGTAGTTGATGGAAAAGGCCACGATGGTAGCCTGAAACCGGCTGACCAGACCCGTCAGGCCGAACATCAGCCCAGGCCCGTAGAAAATGATAATCAGCTGAAGCATCAAAGGGGTACCCCGGATCACCCATACAAAGCCCCGGGTGACCCACCGCAGGGGTGTAAAGCGGCTCATGGAACCGAAGCAGATCACCAATCCCAGAGGAATGGAGAAAAACAGGGTGAGAAAGAAGACGGCCAGGGTTTGCCGGAATCCCGCCAACAGCTGCAAGAAGACCGTTGAGAACATGGTTTTTCCTCCGTTTATGATACGCACAAAGTCTCCCTTTTGCAAGGGAGGCCTTGTTTTTAGTGAATCGGTAAGCGTGAAGCGTGAATCAGGGAAGGAAACAGGTCGTTTACTTCGCCAGGGTCAGGGAGTACTTCTCTGCCAGGGCATCCAGAGTGCCGTCGGCCATCCACTTATCCAGGAGGTCATTAAACTTGGCGGTCATGTCGGAGTCCTTCCGGAAGGCCACACCGTACTCTTCGCTGGTCAGGCTGATGCCGGCGGCCAGATCGGCGTAGCTGGTGCCCTCGCCGGTCATGGCGTTTGCCATGGTGATGTCAATGACGCAGGCGTCGGAGGTGCCGGCAGCTACTTCCATAAGCGCGGCGGCCTGATCCTGCAAGGTCACATAGCCGGTGATGCCCAGCTCGTCCAGGGCGGCCTGACCGGCGGAGCCGTTCTCTACAGCGAACTTCAGATCACTGAGGCTCTCAATGTAGTCGTAGTCGTCCACTACATCGGCCTTCATTACAATCACCTGGGCGTTGATCACATAGGCGTTGGAGCAGCTGGAGTTCAGGGTGACCTCGTCGGTGATGGTCATTCCGTTCCAGACAGCGTCAATGTTCTTGCTCTCCAGCTCCTGGAACTTCATGCCCCAGTCGGTGAGTACCACAAACTCCGCGTCCACGCCCAGCTCCTTGGCGAACATCCGGGCAAACTCGGCATCGAAGCCCGTCCACTCTCCATTCTCGTCCTTATAGTCCATGGGAGCGTAGTCGGTGATGCCAACCACCAGCTTACCCTTGTCCTGGACCATCTTCATATCAGAAGCGGAAGCGCTCTTGCCGCAGCCGGTGAAGCAGAGAACCAGCATCACAGCCGCCAGTACCAATGTCATTGCCTTTTTCATAATCGTTACCTCTCTTTCCCCTGTGGGGTGATTTGTTTGATGTCTGCATTATACTTTATCAAGCTAAAGAAGTAAAGTGCTTTTTTCCATTTTCCCGCAGTTTTGTAGGGTTACACAAGGGAAGAGTCCTTCCAGGCGCTTTAGTCTGCTAAAGTGTATAAAACCAGCCTGTCATTTTCCCTTCCAGCCGGGCATATGCTGTCCCAGGTAAGGAGGGATGACCATGGCGCAGTCAGAATTACCCCACAAGCTTTCCCTGAATGAACGGCGTCAGCTCACCATGACCGGGGTGACAGAGGTTGTCAGCTTTGACGATGGGGCAGTGGTTTTACAGACCTCTCTGGGCACCCTCATTGTTCAGGGAAAGCAGTTACAGTTAAAACAGCTGTCCCTGGACGGCGGCCAGGTGGCAGTGGACGGAGAAATCTCCGCTTTAAGCTATGAGGAGCCCAGGGCCGCTTCCGGATGGCGGCGTCTGTTCGGATGACCCCCGGGATTGCTGCCCATCGTCTGCTGCTGGGACTTACCCTGGGCGGGGTCCTGGGCCTTTGGTATGGGTTTCTCCGGCCCCTGCGCCAGAAAAATTGCGTTATCGCAGACACCCTGTTCCTGCTGGGCGCCGGCTACAGCTGGCTGTACCTGGGCTTCGCCCTCTGCGGCGGGGATCTGCGGCTGGGGTATTTTCTGGCACTGGGGATCGGGGCATTTGGCTGGGAGGCCACTGTGGGCCGGTGGCTTCGGCCCGTTTTTCGGTGGATTTGGAAAATTCTGGACAGGCTGTGGGGTCTTTTTCTTCTCCCTTTCAAAAAAATTTTCAAATTCCTGAAAATTTTGTTTGCATCTGGGGAAAAATGGGTTACAATGATAGGGCAGCACCATATAATGGGGCAAGAGCTTTCGGCGAGAGATTTTGCCCCAGATGAAAATTTGGAAAGCGCGGGAATACTGGATGTATTTTCCGCTTTTCAAACTGCACAGATGGGGCAAAAGATCCGGCGAAAGCCGAAGCTCCCGTTGTGCGGTGATGCCCTAAGTACGTATCTGCGACAACACCTAAGGCGGGGAGGTAACCATGGAAAAGCAAATCAGCATTCCGCCAAAAAAATCAAAAATCCACATCCGGAGAAGTCCCCTGGCCCTGAAGGTGGTTCTGACTGTCCTTATTCTGTTCTCTATGGCGTCCCTGGTGGCCCTGCGATGGGTACATCTGGACTTGCAGCAGGAGATCGAAAGACAAAAAACACAGGCCGCCGAAATAGAGTACCAGAACGCCGCCCTGGAAGAGCGTACCCAGAACGTAGGCAGCGTGGACACCATTGAGAAAATCGCCCGGGATGAGTTTGGCCTGGTGGACCCCAATACCATCGTGATCCGTCCGGAGGAAAACTACACCGGGGAAGGTCTGGATTCCACAGAAGTCCAGTCCGGGGAAACCCAATCGGAATCGTAATACCGGCAGAATCTGCCAAACAATATGGAGGAAGCAAAGCATTTATGGAGTTAACCGTAGGAACTGTCCTGGAGGGCAAAGTAAAATCCATCACCAACTTCGGAGCGTTCGTCGCCCTTCCGGAGAACAAGACCGGCATGGTACATATCTCTGAGGTGGCCAACACCTATGTCAGCGATATCCGCCAGCATCTGACCGAGGGCCAGGACGTAAAAGTGGTAGTCATCGGCACGGAGAACAATAAGATCAACCTTTCCATCAAGCGTCTGGAGCCCAAGCCTCAGCGTCCCGAGGGAAACGGCCAGCGCCAGGGCTTCCGCAACGGAAACAGCCAGCGCCGGGAGGGCAATTTCCAGCCCCGGGAACAGAACCGGGCACCCCGTACGCCCGTACAGCCCGCGGCTCCCAAGACTGCCGACCAGCTGTTTGAGGAAAAGCTGAAGGCCTTCATGACCGAGTCCGACAGCAAGCTGGCCTCCGTAAAGGCTTACTCCGACCATCGAAGCAAGAACAGCCGCAGGAGAGGATAATAGCCCTCTCAGTCCCGCTTTGCGAGACAGCTTTTACACTATGGTATGATTGCCACCGGCAATCATAATGTTTTTAATTTGCTGCGCGGAGCGCCACCCGGAGGGAGAGCCAAGGGCGTTTCTAAAATTTCGGACAGCTATAAAATTTGTACCACCCACTTGGCTCTCCCTCTGGGAAGCACTGATTAAATCGGCAAGAGCTGACACCGAGAGATTTTGGCCAAGCCGAAAGTTCTAAAAATGGAGGAATACTGTATGTATTTCCCATTTTTAGAACTGCACGGATGGGCCAAAAGATCCGGTGCTCAGCCGCAGACGATTTATTCAGTGTTTCCCTTTGTGGGAGCTGGCTCAGCGCACAGCGCTGAGCCTGAGAGGGCGGAAGCGTAGTACAGCAAGCGAGGAAACACTATGCAAACGGTTGTCATTACCGGCGGCTCCCGGGGCATCGGTGCCGCTGCCGTGGAGGCCTTTGCCCGGCAGGGCCATCGGGTCTACTTCCTGTACGAAAAAAATCATGATGCCGCCGCTTCTGTAGCGGAAAACACCGGCGCAATCCCCATCTGCTGCGACGTATCCCGGGGAGAGGCCGTCCGGGAGGCCTTCGCCCAGATCCCCGACGTGGACATTCTCATCTGCTGCGCCGGAATCATGCATTTCGGACTTCTGTCCCAGACGGACGAAGCAACCTGGGACAGGCTGTTTGACGTGAACGTCAAGGGCATCTACCACTGCGTAAACGCCGCTATGCCCTGCTTTCTCCGGAAGCAGGCCGGCTGCATCATCACCGTTTCCAGCATGTGGGGACAGGTGGGCGCTTCCTGCGAGGCCGCCTATTCCGCCACCAAGGGAGCGGTCATCGCCCTGACCAAGGCCCTGAGTAAGGAGCTTGGACCCAGCGGTATCCGGGTCAACTGCGTTGCCCCCGGGGTAATCCTGACGGATATGTGCGCCGGTCTGGAACCGGAGGTTCTCTCCGGCCTGGCCGAGGAAACACCCCTGGGCCGGAACGGAACGCCCCAGGACGTGGCCAAGGCCTTCACCTACCTGGCCCAGGCGGAATTCGTTACCGGGCAGGTGCTGGGGGTCAGCGGCGGATTTATTATGTAAACTGTAATACAAAGGAGTTTAGTATGAAACTTTCCATTGGCTGTGACCACGGCGCCTTGGCGCTGAAAAACAAGCTTGTTGCCCATCTGGAAGCCCTGGGCCACGAAGTAAAGGACTTTGGCACCTATACCGCCGACAGCTGCGACTATCCCGACTTTACCGCTGCGGCCGCCCGGGCGGTTGCCTCCGGCGAGTGTGAGAAGGGCATCGTCCTGTGTACCACCGGCATCGGCGCTTCCATTTCCGCCAACAAGGTTAAGGGCGTACGCTGCGCCCTGCTCACAGACACCTGGACGGCCAAAATGACCCGTCTCCACAACGACACCAATATGATGGCTTTGGGTGCAGGCGTGGTTGGGGAAAACCTGGCCATGGAAATCGTGGACACCTGGCTTTCCACGGAATTTTCCGGTGAAGCCCGGCACCAGCGCCGGATCGACAAGGTTATGGATCTGGAAAAATAAGGATGCTCCCCTCCCGGCGGCCGAAATGGCCGCCGGTTTTTTGTTTGGAGAACCTTCCATCCCGGCCGATTTCTCGGCATTATGCTAAAAAGAAACGATTCCATTTTATCAGTTTTCAACAAGTAATGGGTTCACTTTTTTTGAAATTCTAGCACTTTTTTGAACTTCTATTGACTTTTTATGTCCGATTTGTTAACTTATATTCATAAATGATTTGCATGGATTATCCGGCAGATCAAAAAACGAATTGGAGGAAAAACAAATGAAGAAACTGTTTGCACTGCTTCTGGCTGCCGTCATGGTTCTGTCTCTGGCTGCCTGCGGCGGCAACTCCGCTCCCGCTGCTACCGACGCTCCCAAGGCCGACGCCCCCGCTGCTGAGGCTCCCGCCGCCGATACCGCCGACGTAGCCAACGACCCCAAGGTCACCCTGGTTTACGCCGAGGTTAACCCCGAAGACACCATTGTTGGTAAGACCGCTACCGAGTTCAAGCGTCTGGTGGAAGAGCTGTCCGGCGGCTCCATCACCATCGATGTCCGTTACAGCGGCGTTCTGGGTTCCGAGAACGACGTTCTGGACGCCATCATCGGCGGCGACGACTCCATCGACATGAGCCGTATCTCCGCTTTCGCTCTGACCAGCTACGGCGCCAAGAAGTCCATGCTGCTGTCCATCCCCTACACCTTCGTCAGCCGTGAGCATTGGTGGAACTTCGCCAACTCCGATCTGGCCGCTGAGTTCCTCAACGAGCCCCAGGAGATCGGCCTGCCCCTGCGCGGCATCTTCTACGGTGAGGAAGGCTTCCGTCACTTCTTCGCCAACAAGCCCATGAACTCCCTGGAAGACCTGAAGGGCATGAAGATCCGTGTGTCCAACGACCCCGTCATGAACGGCATGGTGGAAGGCCTGGGCGCCTCTCCCACGGTTGTTTCCTTCGGTGAGCTGTACTCCGCTCTGAACACCGGTGTCTGCGACGCCGCTGAGCAGCCCATCGCCAACTACAAGTCCAATGCCTTCCCCGAAGTCGCCAACAACCTGATCCTGGACGGCCACACCCTGGGCGCCATCCAGTGCGTCATCACCGACACCGCCTGGGCTAAGCTGACCCCCGCTCAGCAGGAAGTTCTGCTGGAGGCCGGCCGTCAGGTTCAGAAGTACAACCAGGAAGTCTCCGAGACTGCTGAGAACGAGGTTCTGGAGCAGCTGAAGGCTGAGGGCTGCAACGTTGTTGACGTGACCGACAAGACTCCCTGGCAGGAAGCCTGCGCCAAGGTCATCAGCGACAACACCGCCGACCAGGCTGAGCTGTATCAGCAGCTGCTGGATCTGGCTTAATCCTACATCCGATTCACCGCATGGGGGACACGGAATCTTCCGTGTCCCCCGGAAGTGATTTTTCATTGAAAGGGAGGAGATCTATGCCGAAATTTTTTACGACCCTGGAAAAGGTGCGTCCCGTGTATGACGCAACCTACAAGGCGGTCATGTTCCTGTGCAAGATCCTGCTGATTGCTGACGTTCTCATTACCTCCTACGCGGTTCTGGGCCGTTTCTGCCAGCAGTGGGCAAGAGAATATTCGTTCCTGCATTTCCTTGCCATCGTCAAGGACCCCGCATGGACCGAGCAGGTGGTTCTGACCTGCATGTCCTACATGGCGGTGCTTTCCGCGGCCCTCGCCATCCGTACCAACAGCCATGTCCGTATGACCGCTTTTGACCAGTACCTGCCCAAAGTGGTTATCAAGGTTTTGGACGTTGTAGCCGACGTGGCCGTTATGGCTCTGGGCTTTATCATGCTCATCGTGGGCTGGCAGTACGCCTCCACCCTGGGCAGCAAGGGCTTCTATGAGTCCATTCCCTGGCTGAGCCGTTTCTGGATGTACTTCCCGGTGCCTCTGGCCGGTTTCGCCATGATCGTCTTCGAGCTGGAAGCCCTGTTTAAGCACATTGAGGCTTTCTTTGTAAAAGAGGAAAAGGAGGCAGCTGAATAATGGAAGTCAATACGCTTGCTATCGGTGTCCTGCTTGGCACCTTCGCGGTGATGATCCTGCTCCGGTTCCCCATCGCTTACGCCGTCGGTCTGTCCTCCGTCTTCTGCCTGCTGACCATGGGCAACAACATCAATGCCATCTGCCGTCTGATGGTGAAGGGCATCTCCTCCTTCTCCCTGATGGCTGTGCCCTTCTTCATCACCATGGGCGTTCTCATGGGCAAGGGCGGCATTTCCGATAAGCTGATTGATCTGGCCAACGCCTGCGTGGGCTGGATGCGGGGCGGCCTGGCTATGGTTAACATCGTGGCCTCCTACTTCTTCGGCGGCATCTCCGGCTCCGCCTCCGCCGACACCGCTTCCATCGGCTCCATCATGATCCCCATGATGGTGGATCAGGGCTATGACGCGGACTTCTCCACCGCTGTCACCATCACCTCCTCCTGCGAAGGTCTGCTGGTGCCGCCCTCCCACAACATGGTTATCTACGCCACCACTGCCGGCGGCATCTCCGTTGGCTCTCTGTTCCTGGCAGGCTACCTGCCCGGCGCTCTGCTGGCCCTGACATTGATGATCGGCTCCTACATCATCTCCGTCAAGCGCAACTACCCCAAGGGCGCAAAGTTCAACCTGAAGAACTTCGCAAAACAGTTCGCTACCTCCATCTGGGCGCTGCTTGCCATCATCATCGTCATCGTGGGCGTGGTTGCCGGTTACTTCACCGCTACCGAGTCCGCCGCTATCGCCGTTATCTACTCCCTGATCGTGTCCGTGTTCGTCTACAAGGGCGTGAACTGGAAGGGCGTTTGGAAGGCTCTGGACGAGTGTGTCAACACCCTGGCCATCGTGCTGATCCTGATTGCCACCTCCGCCGTCTTCGGCGACTGCCTGACCAAGCTCCATGTGCCTGACCTGGCCGCCGCGGCCATCGTCAGCCTGACCAGCAACCGGGTGATTCTGATCATCCTGCTGAACGTGATCCTGCTGGTTCTGGGCATGATCATGGATATGGCTCCCATCATCCTGATCGCCACTCCCATTCTTCTGCCCGTTGCCACTCAGTATTGCGGCCTGGATCCCATCCAGTTCGGCATCATGGTGGTGCTCAACTGCGGTATCGGCCTGCTGACTCCCCCTGTGGGCGCCGTGCTGTTCATCGGTTCCGCCGTTGCCAAGCGGCCTATGGAAAATGTGGTCAAGGCCACCCTGCCCTTCTACCTGTGCATGATCATCACGCTGCTGCTGGTCTCCTTCTGGCCGGATATCAGCCTGATCGTGCCCAAGCTGCTGGCCGGTTATCAGCCCGTCCTCGGCTAAAGCCAAAAATCATAACATTCGCCTGGGGTCGGGTAACCGGCCTCAGGCAATTCCTCTGTTATAAAGGATTCGAACTTCAATTATGGATACAAAAATGACCCAACAAGAAAAGCGCCTGATTGCCTGCACCCTGTTTGTTTTCGGTGTCAGCGGCGCGTCCTCCATGCTCATGGGCAACCTCATGCCCTTCCTCCGGGAGGAATATGCCATCAGCTACAGTCAGGCCGGTCTGCTTCTGTCCCTGCCCTCCTGGGGTAACCTGGCCTCTATTTTCATCACCGGCTATCTGCCCACCTACATTGGACGCCGGAAGACGGTGTTGCTCACCTCTGTATGGATGTGTGTCGCCTTTGCCATTGTGGCCTTTGGCATCGGTGGGGCAGCTCTTTTGCCCCTGAGCTGCCTGCTCATCGGTATTTCCCGGGGCGGCAACACCAACTTCTCCAACACCATGATGTCCACCCTGCCCGGTGAAAAGTCCTCCGTAGGCTATAACCTGCTTCACGGTGCCTTTGCCGTGGGCGCGGTGCTGTCTCCCATTGTTCTGATTCTCTGCACCAAGGGCAGCGCCAACGGCTGGCGGTACATGACCATGGGGATTGTGGCCCTGTGTGTGATTCAGGTTCTGGTTTACCTGAAAATGGCCCTGCCTCAGGAAAAGATCACCGGCTCCATCAAGTCCGTAGATCGGAGCTTCCTGAAAAGCAAAAGCTTCTGGCTGGGCGCGGCCATCCTGTTCTTCTACATCAGCGCCGAGTACGCCATTGTCAACTGGCTGGTGACCTACTTTAAGGACACCGGTGTCCTCAGCGCCGAGGTTTCCCAGCTCATGTCCAGCCTGCTTTGGGTGGTTATCTTCGCGGGACGGATGCTGGGCGCATTCACCGTAGGCAAGATTTCCCGGAAGCTTCTCCTGCTGGCGGACGGCGTGGGCCTGCTTCTGTTCTTCCTGCTGGTGTTCTTCAGCCGCTCCCAGGCGCCGATTTTCATTGGCATCATGGGCGTAGGCCTGTTTATGGCCACCATCTATACCACGGCCCTGGCCATCGGCACCAAGAGCATCAAGGGTAACGATCTGGGCGTCAGCACCATGATCTTCATCGGCTCCACCGGTGGTATCATCACCCCTGCCGTGGTAGGCGTGGTTGCGGAACACGCTGGCATTCAGATGGGCATGGGCGTCGTGGTCATTGTCACCGTACTGCTCCTTGCCACCATTTTGCTGACCCTGAAGGTCAGCGACGACTGAGAAAGGGGCGTATTATGGTAATCAAAGGAAACAATTGGGTTCCCCACAATGACGTGGTTCCCGTAGAGGCCGGCCCGGGTGTACAGCGCCGGGTACTGGCCTACAGCGACGATCTCATGTGCGTGGAAAACACCTTCCAGAAAGGCGCGGTAGGCGCTCTCCACAGCCATCCCCACACCCAGATCACCTATGTGGTCAGTGGAAAGTTCTCCTTCACCATCGATGGGGAAACCCGGACGGTGGAGGCCGGAGATACCATGCTGAAGGAAAACGGCATCGTCCACGGCTGCACCTGCCTGGAAGCGGGGATTCTGCTGGACATCTTCACACCCATGCGGAAGGATTTCGTTTGAGAACACAAAACCGGGCTGCCTCAGCGAGGCAGCCCGGTTTTTCCCTCTCCGTCACGGCTTCGCCGTGCCACCTCTCCCGGAGGGAGAGGCAAGAACGTGGTCCTAAGATTTCAGATTGATAAAGAAACAAGGCAACTCACTTGGCTCTCCCTCCGGGAAGCTCTGATTAAATCGGCAAGAGCTGACACCGAGCGATTTTGGCCAAGCCGAAAGCTCTAAAAATGGAGGAATACTGTATGTATTTCCCATTTTTAAGCTGCACGGATGGGCCAAAAGATCCGGTGCTCAGCCGCAGACGATTTATTCAGTGTTTCCCTCTGGGGGAGCTGGCTCAGCGCAAAGCACTGAGCCAGAGAGGGCCTGCGAGCGCCATAATAGGGTTTTTATTCCGCCCCGTCCTGGGGCCCGGCCAGCAGTGCCGCGTATACGCCGCCCAAATTCTTCAGCCCTTCCGCCAGGAATCCTGCCATGCGGACAGCGCCCTCCGGCTTCAGGTGGGTATTGTCCTTGGGCCAGACGAACAAAGGCCTGCTTTCCTCGTCTCCCAGCTCCGGAAGATAGGTTTCCGTCATTTCCGTCAGGTCAATCACCGGCACCCCCAACTCCCTTCCAACCTTCCGGATCGCCTCAGGGTAGGCGCCGTGGCTGCCGGGAAGAAAGGCGCCCGTTCCGTCAAAGAGCCGCCGTGCAATGGGCGTAATCAGCACCGGGTAGGCCTCCGCCTTTTGGGCCGCCCTGACATACAGCTTCAGATTCTCCTGAAAGCTGGTATTGGGATCGGTGTGTCTGGCCTTGTCCGGCTTTTCATCGTTGTGGCCGAACTGAATGAACAGGAAGTCGCCCTTGCCCATGGCCTGCTCTACAGGAGCGAACCGGCCCTCTTTCAGAAAGGAACGGGTGCTTCTGCCGTTTTTGGCGTGGCTTTCGATGCGAACGTTTCGGCCGATGTACCGATCCAGGCCCTGGGACATGCCCGTCTGGGGATAGGTATGGATGGTGTTTTTGGCAACGGTGCTGTCGCCGATGTAGTAAATGGTGGTCATGATTCTTCCTCCCTGATTCTTCGGCGGATCTTTCGGATCACCGGAATGGCAATAATCAATGCAAGCAGACCGGTAGAGACGTTGCTGACCATCATGGTCACGCCCACCGCTTCCTCGCCCATGGCAGTGAAATTCTGTAGCGCCCACAGCACCGGCACCCGAAATACGAACACCCGGGATACATTCACGATCATGGTCAGCTTGGTATAGCCGTAGCCCAGCAGCAGCGCCAGCACAGCGGAATTGACGCCCAGAGTCACATATCCTACCATTTCCCACCGGTGAATGGCAATGATGGCGTCGCAAAAGCCCTGGTCGAAGTTGTTTTTAGATCTGGCAAACACGGTCGCCAGCCAGGGCAGGCTCTGGGATACTGCCAGCAATCCCACCGCGCCGATGAGCACCTCAATGGCCAGCAGCCAGTAAAAGATGCTGAGCGTGCGCCGGTACTTCCCTGCTCCCCGGTTCTGGCTGATCAGTGGAGCCGCCCCGTCGGTGAAGCCCGCGTGCCAGGAGGTGGTCAGGCCACCGATGTTGTTGGAGATCCCCAAGGCCCCAACGGTTTTGCCGCCGTACAGGCCGGACATGGCGTTTACAATCACCTTGCCCGCGGCGAACAGCACCTTTTCCGCAGCCACCGAGTAGGACAGATGCAAAATAGGCACCATGGTCTCCTGCTTCAGATGAATCTCGCCGGGAGAGAAACGGAAGGCACCCACATCCCGGCTCATAGAATACAGGGC
>Ga0129317_1001892_pt1 | contig 13577 bp, 19 predicted proteins | sample Cm1ome_FD_94430 | JGI IMG/M metagenome (GOLD analysis project Ga0129317, IMG submission 94430) | Eastern black-and-white colobus group fecal microbial communities from Wisconsin, USA - Cm1105 metagenome | ecosystem: Host-associated > Mammals > Digestive system > Large intestine > Fecal | place...
GTTCATGTCATCAATCCACATACCGTAAATTTCATACACCATCTGCGCAGTTTCATGCCCCATCTGGCTGGCTATAAATGCCGGGTTCGCTCCTGCCGTCAACAGCCAGCAGGCAAAAGTATGCCGCGTATGGTACGGATTACGGCGGCGAATACCAGCACGTTTTACTGCTGCATTCCACCTTGCCCCCAAACTGCTTACCGAGTAATAAGGTTTCTGTTTTCCGTTACACACCCTTGGCATGAAAACAAAATGCAGTTTTTGCTTTTCGGTTCTGCCGTACTCCCGATGATAAAAGGTGATTTCGCTTTTGCGATGATGCCCGGTCAGTTTGTATTGCTCCTTCAGTGCTTCAAGAGCAGGCTGCAGTAGTGTTACTGTCCGGATCCCGGCATTTGTTTTTGGGGGACCGAACATATCAAGTATCGTCAGGTTTCTTCTGACATTCACTATTCCCTTTTCGAGATCCACATCCTCCCACGCCAGAGCTGCCAGTTCCCCGTGACGAAGTCCTGAGTAAACGGCAAATTTCCACAAGTTCTGGCTCTGTCCTTTTTCACTTTCCATTAATGCATTGAATTCTGTTTTAGATAACGGATCAGGCTTTATTCTGTTTCGCTGTAATTTTTTTACTCCTTCAAATGGTTTGGTTGATATAAATCCCGACTGATACGCAAAACGTAACAGCGAACAGAGCAGGGCGATATAGTTATCAACTGTGCGCACGGTTCTTCCTTTTTTGTTGGATCTTGGATTATCCAGGTAAAGCGTTTCTCCATGCAGTAGTTCATTCCGGTAGTTTAAGATATCGCTATAACGAATATGTAATATCGGGGTACTTTCACAAATTATTATTCTGAGTGTTTTTAATTGTGATTTCGTTTTCTTCATTGTGTTTGTTGTTAACTCTGTCTCTTTAATTTTTGTCCAGATATCACAAAGCTCCCCGAACGTTTTTATGACTCTCGTTGTCACCATTTTTGCCCCAGTGCTGGACTGGGGAAAACGTCTTAAATACTCAAATTCACCGGAGTTTATTTCATGAACTATCAGCGCTCTTAAATTTCCGGCCTTTTTAATATTACTGTTTGTAATCTCCCAGCCTTTTAATGTTTCCCGACATCGTTTTCCTCGAAACATGAACCAGATGCGAATGTATTTACCTCGAATCTCGACACCTGTTGGTAATTTAGACATATCATGAGTCTTTGATAAACTGATTTATCTTTGGATAGTTGTACCAGATAATCCCTCGCTTACTGTCTGGCTTCCCTAAAGGAGATACTCGTTTGAAGTGGAAGCCTTCCACCCAACAGTTCTGGCGGTATGCTTCAATTTGTCTGGCCCCCAGACCAGTGCGAAGCATCAGGCCGTATTCAACCATCCACTCTTCATTAAAGATTACTTGTGCCATCGCATCACCTCTGGCAGGCGCCAATGTTAGACTGAAATTGACGCCCGATGTTGATTATTAATAATCAGCTATGAAGTTTTAATTTGAATACAATGCAATTCACGACGACTGAAGTTTCTCGCAATTAAAATTTATCAGTTTTACTTTCTGCTCTCTGGAAACGCCTGCTTCTTTTTTACCTGAGAGCATTTTTTCGCATTCTGATTTGGTTAATTTTGTTTTTGAGTACCTTGTCCAGTTAGTAGGAGTGCCACCTTCCTTTTCAATAGTGGCGGTAATTTTATACATGAACACCTCCATTATTATTTCCAGTGGTTCGTTTATTCCATCGTTCGAGTGCTTCTTTTTCACTTCCACCATAGCCGGTTCGGGATTCGCATCCGTTACACTTCGCGCGGTAATATCCTGAAATGGCTTTCACCGTTACTGATGGACAACCACAAAAAGGGCATGGTTTGACTTTTTCATACCGCATTGTCTTTTCTCTCATAAAATAAAATTTTGTGATGGCGGTGAGGCTACACCGCCAAAGTAAATATCAGGAGCCGATATATTCTGGTTTCATATCTGTCAGTGTCGTTTTATACGCCTCATATAATTCACCCAGATGTGGCCGGGCAGCATTCAGCGTATTTTCCAGAGCAGTAAATTTTTGTTCTGCTTCTGGATCACCTGAAGAAGGTAGGTCATTTATCATCTTCTCGATACGGGCAATAGCATTGAGACGGTGATGACGCTGAACCACTTTTCCTTTAAGTTCCGTATAGAGAGCGCCAAGTGTATTTTTATGATCTTCCACTTCCTGGCGAAGTGCTGTTGTTTCCCCGGTGCTTTGTGCCTGCTCAATACGTTCACGGAAAGCATCGATCCAGTTTTCCCCGGCATCCTGCTCAATAATTGTTGTTTCACGTTCCACGCGGCAAGCGGAAGTGTTTTTATGTTCCTGAACCGGATTAATGATTTTTTCCTGTGGCTCGTCCAGTTCGTCCCTGGTGTACACTCCAAGAATCACTTCGGGGCAATAAAGGCGCGCCCAGCGTTTCAGCGCCAGATAGGCAAGCTGCTGGCGAGGATCGTCGGCCCATAGCGTTGAATTACGTGTTCTGGCCTGCGCCAGAAGTAATTCCAGTACGCGTGGTTTACTTTCGCCGCGTAGTGTTGCCTGGACACGAACACCGATCCCGTTTTCATCGGCCAGCTTCCAGCCAGGTACACGATATTCTTTCCCTTTGTCGCTCTTCCTGATTTCAAATTTCCCGATAATTTTTTCCCACGGCCCGAACCAGTCATATTCAATACGCCCGGTTAGCGGCCCACGAGTACTGATTACGGCATTAACCAGTTGCGCTTCATATCCGAGCACACCATTCACAACGAAAGTTTTCTGAGCTACTGCGTAAGGGTTCATTTGCCACTGCATCGCCTGCATGGTGATGGCCATGCAGTCTGATGGATTTCCCCGGAGGTGTTCCGGTACAGTAGCCATGCCGGAAGCCATTACCTGGGAAAATGTCTGAATTGCAGCCAGGGACTGAGGGCTGAAAACCGCAACATTAGAGTTAATATTTTCTTGTTGAGTTAATTCGTTCATTGTGTCCTTCCTCAGATGCTCAGTGCTTCAAGACGACGAAGATCAAAGTCGTTTAATTCGTCGGTATAACTTTCGGTAATCGGTGCTGGCCAGTTGTTTGTCTCCAGGGCTTCGTTTATCTGGCGTAGCGTCCGGCGATATTCCTGTCGACCAAGTTCCAGGAGTTCCTGCGAGGCTTCCACGACTGCCACCCAGTGATAGCCAGCATCTTTGTTGACGAAGATCCAGAAAAATTTGTCCAGATTTGCCACATCGCAATACATTGCTGCGCTGAGGTGATAATCACGCTCAATAATTTCACGGTGCAGGCGATCTTTCAGTCGTTCCTGTCGCACATAACCGAGGCTGACTGACTTCACGTCGGCGCAAATGCTTTCGTATGGCAGCCGGATTTCGATATCAGGACGGACCCTGATTTCCAGCCCGGTTTCTTCATCAAACCCGAAATAGCTGATTTCAGATTTGCGATCCGGGTGGTTGAGTAGCCTTGCTGCATCAGTATTGTTTTGCAGTGCAGCGTGAATATTTTTTGCCTGTTCATACATATCTGAACTGATAAACGTTTTCCCGGCGTTTTCTTCTTGCTGGCGTTTTTGCCAGTCCTCCAGGGTAACCAGTTCCGGGCGGATTTTCCGAGCGATTTCGGTTAATTGCTCTTTCGTGCCACTGATGTTGTAAGGCAAAGATTTAGCACGTTCTTTTTTCGCCAGTTCTGGATCTACAGTTTCAATTTGCTCCAGAAGTTGCTCCCGTGTTCCACTGGTTTTCAACAGAGGAGGGAGGTTTGCATTGTATTCTCTAATGCAGGCTTTCATTGCCGATGCAGTATGTTTCTCCTCCTCCGGAATACGCCGGAATTCCACCGGAAGCGAACCGTAAAGGATGCCTGTTTCTTCGGCTCCAGCACTTACAGACAGTGGCTGTATAGGAGTGCTGTTGTAGCTTTCGATCCACTCTTTCATCTGCTCTGGTGTCATCAGTGCTGGCAGACTGGCATTGTGTTTTTTAATGATGGCGATCAGTTCGCTAGAAGTAGTAACCACATATTCAGGAACTGGTACCGGAATGGCATATTCATCAGCGAATTTATCCGTTTCCAGAACATAGCTGTGAATGATCCGCCCACGCAGCAGTGCATCACTTTCCTCGTTCGGAATAGTTCCGGCAATGTGCCGTCCGTGGTAATACATCAGGCTGATACGGGCATCCTTCAGCATCGTGCTGCTTATTCCGTTGGCGGAGTGATAAACCTCGTTCGGGAGGTTTTCATAGCGGCCAGGCTCGAAATATGACGGCCACATGATTTCAGTTGCTACAGGAGCTGACGCTTCACCAGTTTCATCACTGCAATCACGATGCGGATCGCTGCCAGCATTCTCATTGTGCGGATGTTCAGCGCCTTCCATTTCCACCGGATCTTTTTCCTTAGCTTCAACCTGATTCTCTTCATCGAATGTTTCCTGGTATGTTGCGTCGCCCGTCACCGCCCCACAGTCAGGGCAGTTATCTCCGCCAGTCTGACCGCAGGCATTGCAGACTATTTCCGGTTCCTGTTGCACTACTGGCTCAGGTTGTTTCACATCCGGGCTGGTTTTTTCCGTTTCTGGCTGGTTCTGGTACACAGAATCGCGAGTCTGGATCCCCTTAACCCATTTCGGATCGTTCGGGTCGCTAATTCCGTCAACAAATTCACCACGTGATGCAGCAAGCAATTTATCGGCATCGACAGGATTTTTTGATGGAATGTTTTTCCGGGCTTCATGGAGTTCTGCCCGCAGTTCCTGATATTTCGCATCAACAGAATTTACCTGTGACTGAGCATCCAGCGGCTGCGTGTCCTGATGATGTTTAGTTGCGTCCGGTTCCATTGTTTCAGCCTCTCCCTGTTCATCTGCCGTTGTTCCAGATGGTTGCGGTTTTTCTTCATCATCCTGTTTTCCTTCTTCTGTTACTCGCTGCGGCATCGGGGCAGAGGAGCGACCGCAGGCAATATCCACGATTTCCGGATCAGGGTTGGCATGATCGGTTTCAGTCAGTACTTTGTTCAGATATTCAGTGACGTGCGCGGGGGTGACCTCGATCCCAATTGGTGCTTCTTTTACGGACGCAACCACGATGGCGCGGGAATAATCCAGCCCGCCAGGCATGGTGATGAATTTGTCGCGGAAAACAGAAAAGGGCGGTTTATTTTCAGCGATAATTTCCTCAATGCGTTTAGCGTGTGCCGGATGAAGGTTATAGATGTCCACGTCCATTGAACGGGCCAGTACGCCAGTGGCTACGTCGCGCGCCAGTGACGTAAGATCGTGGACGAAACCTTCGCCGCGATCGGTGAGGTTCCCGCCGCCAGCATTAGCACCGGAAGCCGTGCGAGTGATGCGTGAAACACGATTACCCTTCATCCACTCTTTTGTCAGCAGTCCTCGATCGGTGTAGTCAGCGTTCAGGTATGCTTCGAAAAAAGCAGTTAACAGTCCCAAGTCTGAATTACCAGGATTAGGGAAAACTTTGTCAGTGTCACGAACCAGTTTGTGGAGATCGCGAATTTCCAGCGGGTCGAGCAGGCTGGTTTTGTGGGAAACAGCCAGGGCAGTAACAGCCGGTAGTTCTTCAGCCCGTGCAATGTGTAATGCCTGGAGTTCGCCGCGTGAAACGTGCGTTACCGGTTTTTCGCTGCCGTGTTGAGCAAGCCAACGAATGGGCAGTTCCTGGCCAGAAATTGGGAGTAGCATATTCTCCTCAATCTCAGTCATGTCTTCGCCGTTGACGTTGGTATTGCCTTGATAGTGAGCGTTGTCTGGTGCTGCTCCCGGTTTTAGTTCCCATGTCATGGAGTCTTTGCTGAGTTGATAGCGTTCACTCCAGGTAAAATCGATCTCACCTTCAGCGGGCAGGTCATTAACGACAGGAAAATTCGTGGCAACAGCTTTAAAATAGCTGCTCAGTTTTTTACCTGACTTAACGATCAGGTAGTCCAGAGTGGCACAGGTCGATTCAAAATCGTCACTTGCCCACAGGACGACGTCAGGTTCACCGGATGATTTTTTCGCTTTCCGTAACAGGAAGAGTGGTTTTGTGCTCATTGTTTTTTAACCTCAACTCAGATTAAAATTCGTTTTGTTCAGTGAATGATCTTGCCGGATACACACTGTTCATAGCCTGCGCCATACGCAGGCTATTTCTTTCAGATTTCACCTTTTAATTTCATTGCAATCAGAGTTGCCAGAAATCCGGCTTTTTTTCTGCGGGCAGATTCTTTCCGATATGCACCAGGCTCATTTTTTTGACACCTTCGTGAAGTGTTTTAACGTTGCCTGATGGACCGTCGATATCAACTACAGTGAATGGGGTTTCTTTATTTTCTGTTTTAATCACGTAGCCAATACGCTTTCCTTCCAGATTAACTTCGTGAACAATGTCATCAGTAGTTACAACAGTGGCTTCATAACTGGTAATCATGTTTTTCTCCTTAATTAAGGTTGAGCGAATCCCTGCCATTGCTGGCATAAATTCAGTTTCGCATAGTCAGTTAATTAAAGTTCGTGTGCCATCTGGTCTTTTTCGGCACATATTTCACTACAATATTTTTTCATTTCCGTCGTTGGGATAACTCCACGCATGAAATGAAGTGGTCTTTTAATGCTTTTGCTTTCTTTAACTTCTTTATCGCAAAGGTGGTAAGCACATTTTATTTTCTTAGTCATCACCATGACTCCGCCTTTACAGGTAAACCATCACGACCGAGGAAGACTTTAATCATGCAGTCAGTAATGCATGTTTTTGTGGTCAGGTTACGAATATAAAGCTTTCGCTTTTTAATATTGTTTGCCGAGGCAATATATGTCCGGCCGTTATGAAGAACATAATCACCAGGAGTCACACACTGACGAGGTATTTCATCAGTTCCGAAGTGATGAGCAATCATAATTATCTCCATTTTCACAAATGAACTTTGTTGATGCGGTGCCTGGTGCCTCCAGGTGACGTTAACCAGTTAACAATTAACGCCGGATAATCCACCCATAACACTGATGCTTTTAACTGTTCCGCGTGCGCTTAGCCGCATTCACCGCATCACAAAATTCACTTTAAAAAGGGCGGACATCAGCCGAACTTCAAGAAAAAACTGATGCCGCCAAGACTACACACAGCAATGTCGTTATTTACAACCGGAGGCGCACTCCCACCATTTAAATTTAACAGACAAGACCGACTCTTTATGGATATCGGAAATGCGCCTTCGTGTTGCGCCCAGTTTTATTTCACCACCTCCGGGCTTCGGTGGTCTCGGCTATACCCCTACAGCGAGAGCTTGTGTTAACATTTCAATACCCTTACAGTTGAGAGTTATTGATATGTTGGATGTATTTACTCCATTGTTGAAACTTTTTGCTAACGAGCCACATCGAAAGACTTATGTATACGATTATCATTTTTGGTCTCACTCTCTGGCTGATACCGAAAGAGTTTACTGTCGCATTCAATGCTTATACTGAAATACCTTGGCTCTTTCAGATTATCGTTTTTGCCTTTTCTTTCGTGGTCGCCATTTCCTTCTCAAGATTGCGAGCACATATTCAAAAGCATTATTCATTACTACCAGAGCAACGAGTATTGCTTCGTTTATCTGAGAAAGAAATCGCTGTATTTAAAGATTTCCTTAAAACAGGAAATCTTATTATCACTTCTCCTTGCCGTAACCCGGTTATGAAAAAATTAGAACGGAAGGGCATCATTCAACATCAGAGTGATAGCGCAAACTGTTCTTATTATCTCGTCACCGAAAAATACTCCCATTTTATGAAGTTATTCTGGAACAGCAGGAGTAGACGTTTTAATCGTTAGCTTACTGTGTGCTTCTCCAACCATCGGCGCGCACCAGTTTCGGTTTTAAATGTTTTGCTTTTGGTATAAGTCATGGCGGTGAACGTTCCATCCTGGTTGGGGAACACGCCGCACACCATGGATTCGTTATTGCCGAGGTCGATTTTTTGCATTTTTCGCACCTCACATCTTGTTGTTGCGGATAGAGGCTTCTGCTTGCCAGAGATCCCAGTCGTTGCTACGTAAAGCCTGCACAGCCTGGCTGTAAGTGATACCGCAACAATCCATCAAATACTGAACTACTTCGTAATGCACCATCTTTTTTCCCCTTAACGCCGGGTGGCGGAACGTTTTATCTACTGCGCTTTGTATCAATCAACAACTGCCGTCATGTTCGTATGCCTCAGGCTGGCTACTTAGCCCTGTTCAGTGGCTGGATAACTCGAGGTATTGTCCTGCCGTTCTCCGGTGGGGCGTTGTTTGGATATGCTTATTAAACACAAAGGGTTTTTGCATGTCAACACAAAATGTGTTTTTATGGTGGCGTGTCATATGATGATGGTACAAAAAAAGCCCGCTGATAGCGGGCTGATTGGCATATTACTGTGATAGCAAGATCATTACTCCGGTGGGGGGGTATCTTTAAGCCTGCCCCTCAAATATTTTTCTACATACTCGTCGATTTCTTTTAGCCGGACTTCAAATAGCTCAATCATTCGTTGTTGTTCTGAGCCCGGTAGCTGGTTAAACAACTCAAGAAGTTTTCGTTGGGATTCATTTAACCACAATTCAGAAGAGTCTTTTTCCCCAAAGAGGAGCTCAGGAGGAGATATGCCCAGCGCCTTTCCCAGGACGACAGCATCATGCACTCCAACATTTCTGCTGCCCGCCTCATAGTTACCTATACGCGATTGCGTCCATCCGCAGATTTCAGCAAGTTTTCCTTGAGATAAACCAAGCTTCTGCCTGCGCTCTTTAAGACGCATTGCAATTTTGTCATTGAGCCTACTAGCGGCAATTTTTTCGTTTTCTTTTTCCATTTCGTCCTTGTATCACGAATCGTGATTTATATAAAACACAAAATAGCTTGACCGTAAAACACAAGGTGTGTTTAAAATTGTCGTCGGAGGTTTTTAATGAACAAAATTTCAACATATCGAAAACAACTTGGTCTGTCTCAAAGACAACTCGCTGTTCAGCTAGGGTGGATACAAAGCCGACTGGCAAATTACGAAGCAAATTTTCGTACCCCTGGGCTAGAGGAGTGCAGAAAAATTGTTTCCACCCTTAATCGGCTTGGTGCTCATTGTGGACTTGACGATGTATTCCCCCCAGACGGTAAGCATAGCGAAAACAGCATAGGAGCGGTTGATTCATGAAAATCAGGCATGAGCACATCGAATCAGTGTTGTTAGCCCTAGCAGCCGAAAAAGGGCAGGCGTGGGTTGCTAACGCAATTACTGAAGAATATCTGCGCCAGGGGGGCGGCGAATTGCCCCTGGTACCAGGCAAGGACTGGAACAATCAGCAGAATATCTATCACCGTTGGTTGAAAGGTGAAACGAAAGCGCAAAGGGAAAAAATTCAGAAACTGATCCCTGCGGTTCTGGCAATTCTTCCGCGCGAGCTGCGTCACCGACTCTGCATCTTCGATACCCTGGAACGCCTTGCATTACTGGCGGCGCAGGAAGCGTTGAGTACGGCAATTGATGCGCATGATGATGCAGTCCAGGCCGTTTACCGTAAAGCATATTTCAGCGGTGGCGGGTCTTCCGACGATTCTGTCATTGTTCATTAAGCAAAAGTTTTCATGCTGTTTGTGCTTATTCTAAGCAACCGGGCAGCATCATACGGGGCAATTATGGCCGCATTACCATACATGCAACTGTACATAGCTGATTACCTGGCTGACACCATGCATTTGTCAGCAGAGGAGCACGGTGCGTATTTGTTGCTGATGTTCAATTACTGGCAAACAGGAAAGCCAATACCCAAAAACAGGCTGGCAAAAATTGCCCGTCTGACTAACGAGCGATGGGCTGATGTTGAACCATCCTTGCGGGAGTTTTTTTGCGATAACGGCGAGGAATGGGTGCATCTTCGGATTGAGGAAGATCTGGCATCAGTCAGGGAAAAATTAACCAAAAAATCAGCCGCAGGAAAAGCATCTGTTCAGGCCAGAAGAAGCAGAAAGGAAGCAGATGTTCAAACAAAACAAGAGAGAAATTTAACAGGTGTTCAAACAGATGTTGAAGTGGTGTTTGAACATGATGTCAACACAAAGGCAACTAATAAAGATACAGATAAAGATCTAAAAACAGATCCCCCCCTAAATCCCCCCCGGGGGAATCGAGGTGTCAAAAAGTTTGACCCTCTAGATATTGCTTTGCCGAACTGGATTTCTGTCTCGCTTTGGCGTGAGTGGGTTGAATTTCGCCATGCATTGCGTAAACCGATTCGAACGGAGCAGGGCGCTAACGGGGCGATACGGGAGCTGGAAAAATTCCGCCAGCAGGGTTTTACCCCTGAGCAGGTGATTCGACATAGCATCGCCAATGAATACCAGGGCTTGTTCGCGCCGAAAGGTGTTCGGCCTGAGACGTTGCTCAGACAGGTTAACACCGTCTCGTTGCCGGACAGTGCGATCCCGCCAGGCTTCAGGGGGTAACGAACCATGAAAAATATTGCGACAGGCGGCGTTCTGGAACGCATCCGCCGACTGACCCCGCCACATGTAACCGCCCCATTCAGAACGGTAGCGGAGTGGCGCGAGTGGCAACTTGCTGAAGGCCAGAAACGTAGCGAGGAGATCAACCGCCTGAATCGCCAGTTGCGGGTGGAAAAAATTCTGAATCGCTCAGGCATCCAGCCGTTGCACCGTAAATGCTCGTTTGTGAATTACCAGGTGCAGAACGACGGCCAGCGATACGCGTTGAGTCAGGCAAAATCTATCGCTGACGAACTGGTTACCGGATGCACAAATTTCGCGTTTAGCGGAAAACCTGGTACCGGGAAGAACCACTTAGCAGCAGCTATCGGGAATCGCCTGCTGAAAGACGGTCAGACAGTGATTGTGGTTACCGTGGCTGATGTTATGAGTGCCCTCCACGCCAGCTATGACGATGGGCAGTCAGGCGAAAAATTTTTGCGGGAACTGTGCGAAGTGGATCTGCTGGTTCTTGATGAAATTGGCATTCAGCGCGAGACGAAAAACGAGCAGGTGGTACTGCACCAGATTATTGATCGACGGACAGCGTCGATGCGTAGCGTGGGAATGCTGACAAACCTGAACTATGAGGCCATGAAAACATTGCTCGGCGAGCGGATTATGGATCGCATGACCATGAACGGCGGGCGATGGGTGAATTTTAACTGGGAGAGCTGGCGTCCAAATGTCGTCCAGCCAGGAACTGCGAAGTAATTTTTATCGGGAGGAAATTTTAATGGAGACTGTTTTTGACGCACTGAAAGCAATGGGAAAAGCCACATCCATAGAACTTGCTGCGCGACTTGATATCAGTCGTGAAGAAGTGTTGAACGAACTATGGGAACTGAAAAAAGCTGGTTTCGTTGATAAAAGCGCGTACACCTGGCGTGTGGCTGATAACAACGTTCAGCAGGAACAGCCAATGCAGGCAGAACTGCCGGAAGAAACCACCACGGCAACAGTAGCGAAAATCTCAGAGTGCGATTTAACCGCGACGATTGAACAACGCGGACCACAAACGGCGGATGAACTGGCTACGCTGTTCGGTACCACATCCCGCAAAATTGCTTCAACGCTGGCAATGGCAATCAGCAAAGGACGCCTGATTCGCGTAAATCAGAACGGTAAATTTCGTTACTGCATACCGGGCAATAATTTACCAGCAGAGCCGAAAGCTGCATCGGTAACGGAAACTGATTTTAAAGCCTTTCCTCAGCCAGCAGGTGTTGCGTTGCCGGTACAGAAAGATGCAACACAGGAAGATATTAAAACAGAAACTGTGGCGGACATTGTGCAGTCGCTGCACATGGCAAACCGTGAGCTGCGCCGGGCGAAAAATCATGTCCAGAAGTGGGAGCGTGTCTGCGCCGCGCTGCGGGAGCTGAACAAGTACCGGGATATTGTTCGACAGATTACTGATTCTTCTCGCTGTGTTGCATCGGAAAAGTGATTGCCGGAGGCGCTTATGGCAAAAGTATTTACACAAGAAGAGCGGGAAAAAATCAAGGGACAGGTTGTTGAGCTAGTACGCCGGAGTGGGCGCGAGACGTTACGGCAACTGGAAGCCAAGACAGGTGCGACAAGATATCTGATGAGCGTTCTCGCCAGAGAGCTGGTTGCCAGTGGCGATGTATACAACTCTGGCTACGGGTTATTCCCGTCTGAACAGGCTCGTAAGGACTGGCAAAATGCCCGCAAAAAACTATCTAGGGCAAAGGTGAAGAAACCATCTGTGGTTGATCCGGACCTTATCTGGTCATTACCTGACGGAGAAATACGTCGTTATGACAGGCACCAAAACATAATTTGCTGTGAGTGCCGGAAGAGCGAAGTTATGCAGCGCATACTGGCATTTTATCAGAGAAATTTTCGTTATTTATAGACGTTACTCGATTAAAGAGCATTAGTTCAGATGTGAATTGACATTTTCACGGCACAGGATTGAGCTAGCGTGGTTGTCTGCTTTGTGTCAAAAGCAGATATTACCAGATTTAGACATCTATTCCCGATAGCCCTGCTCTGATGCTACACTCTGTGCTATTTTCATGACCCCAATAAAAATATTTATGACTATTGCTGATTTCAAACGGCCTAAATTGGAGCTCCCAAACGGGGCAAACAAACTACTACTGCACTCTTGCTGTGCTCCATGTTCCGGTGAAGTGATGGAGGCGCTTAGGCCTCGGGAATCGACTATACCATCTTTTTCTACAACCCGAACATTCATCCTCAGAAAGAGTATTTAATTCGTAAGGATGAGAATATTCGCTTTGCTGAACAACACGGCGTGCCATTTATTGATGCTGATTACGACACAGACAACTGGTTTGAACGTGCCAAAGGAATGGAATGGGAGCCCGAGAGGGGGATCCGTTGTACCATGTGTTTTGACATGCGTTTTGAGCGGACAGCGCTGTACGCTGCTGAAAATGGTTTCAGTGTGATCAGCAGTTCACTGGGCATTTCACGCTGGAAAAATATGCAGCAGGTTAACGACTGTGGGCGGCGAGCCGTCGCGCATTATCCGGGCATGGTGTACTGGGATTATAACTGGCGCAAGCAGGGCGGCTCGTCCCGCATGATTGAAATCAGCAAGCGCGAAAAATTCTATCAGCAGGAATATTGTGGCTGTGTGTATTCTCTGCGCGATACCAATCTACACCGCAAATCTCAGGGACGCCCTCTTATCAAAATTGGTCAACTCCACTACGGTAAAGAAGAGAAGGAGTGATTTTATGGAGCACCTTTCTTATTGATTTCATATTGGCGAGGTAGCGGGAGTTAAGTAAAATTGCTGCGGGTGCTTGAGGCTATCTGCCTCAGGCATGAACACCAAAAGGCAGATAGAGAAAAGCCCCAGTTAACATTACGCGTCCTGCAAGACGCTTAACATTAATCTGAGGCTCAATCTATGCTGAACACATGTAGGTTAGCCTCTTACGTGCCGAAAGGCAAGGAGAAGCAGGCTATGAAGCAGCAAAAGGCGATGTTAATCGCCCTGATCGTCATCTGTTTAACCGTCATAGTGACGGCACTGGTAA
>Ga0129317_1001893_pt1 | contig 13554 bp, 13 predicted proteins | sample Cm1ome_FD_94430 | JGI IMG/M metagenome (GOLD analysis project Ga0129317, IMG submission 94430) | Eastern black-and-white colobus group fecal microbial communities from Wisconsin, USA - Cm1105 metagenome | ecosystem: Host-associated > Mammals > Digestive system > Large intestine > Fecal | place...
ATGCACCATTACCGTGTTCTCCACTGCGTAGGCGTCCTCGTTCCAGACACGGCGATAGATGTCCTCCGCCGAAAAGACTCTGCCTGCATTCTCCATCAGCAGTTCGAGTATTTTCAGTTCGGTGGCGGTCAGTCTGACAGGTTCTCCGTCAACAGTCAGCTGTTTTGCGCTTTTGTCAAGTTCCAGACCGCCTATCTTTATAACGTCCGTTTTGTTTATACTGCCTATATCTCCCAGCTGCATATATCTGCGCAGACTGCTTCTGACGCGCGCTGTCAGTTCCATTGGGTTATAGGGCTTTGTGATATAGTCATCCGCACCCATCGAAAGACCGAGTATCTTGTCGGTATCCTCTGATTTTGCAGACAGGACGATTATCGGGATATTTCGCTTGTCACGTATCTTCATTATCGCAGAAAGTCCGTCCATGCGCGGCATCATGACATCTATGAGGATAAGCTGTATATCATTTTCTGCCAGCTTTTCCAGAGCGTCTATGCCGTCATATGCTTTAACGACAGAATAGCCTTCAAGTTCCAGCAGCTTCGCGATAGCTGCCACTATATCTCTGTCATCGTCCACTACTAATATCGTTGCTGCAAGTTTTTCCATAACGTTATGTCCTTTCCTTGTATGCTTATATGATAAGGCATTATTCTTAAATTCGGGGTGGGGGAAATCTTAAGATTAGCTTAATACCATTATACCATATTTCGTTATATAATGCAACAAAATCGATGAAGATGTGGCTGAAAAAAATACGTCCTTTGTATTGCAACAACATCGCCCAGAGCATTCTTGAACCGCTCCTGCGGGGCAATTACGATGATGTGAACACCATATGCGCGGAAGACCAGTCCGCTCTCAATGCTAAAAAGGGCATCGGTCTGAAACCGCAGAAAGCTGATTTTCCTGCCGAACGTATCAGGGCGGCAAAACGTTCACACGAAAAAATGGGTAGATAGCGCTGAACGAGCCGAGCGCATAAAGTACGCAGAAAACCAGAAGCCCCGCAGGCTCAGCCGTGAACAGGCACAGAAATTGCAGGCGGATAATGCGCCGAAAATGTTGACTTATGGGGCGGAACGTGATATAATATTATCAGATAATAATATTCCACGTTTAGAAGCTGCTAGTCCATTTAAAAATCCATCTACGCCACTTATAATCGATGATATAATGCAAAGCAAACATATTAAAAACGGCAAGCGATATAATGATTATATGCAAAGTCATCAGTATGAACCCAGCATCTTGACGATCGACAATGACAAGATACAAGAACTGGTAAACAGGTATCATGGCACCGGAATACTAAAATACGATAAGAATGGGAAAATCATTAACAGTGAAATAATCATTGATAATGATGAAGTTGTAGGGTATGTATCAAATAATCAGAACGGCATGACACAACCAACAACAGCTTTTAAAATTCAGTATGGTAAAAATGGCACTCACATAGTGCCGACCTATGAAAGCCAAAAACAATACTGGAAAGAAAGGAGAAATCAGAATGGATATGACTGGTTACTTAGGCAAAAAGGTTGACATCAAATGCGACAGCGCAACTTTTTCAGGCTATATATTTGATATTCTTGAAGCTGATGACTCCTCGAGCGGTGAAGATAGCATCGAACTTTCATTGATAGATAAAGAAGCCGTTGTTGAAATTGCTATTTCAGATATCACGGTAGATCCTCGCTTCAAAGAATTTCCTGTCATTAAATCCTGAATAAACAAAAACCGCCCTCATCCGAGAGCGGTTTTTTCATACCCGAAAGAGGTGATGATATGCACCATACTTGCCGATATTGCCGCTATACTTGACCTGCTCGACAGGCAGTACAGCGGTCTAACAGACGACTAGCATTTGCGACTGACATATATGTCGGCGGCAGGTGCTTTTTTTATACCCGAATGAGATGACCTCATGCACGAATTGAAGTTTTTTTGATGGCATCTTCTATGGCAGATCTTTCAGCCATACAACTGCCTTGAAGCATTTTATCCGAACCTCCGCCTTTGCCGTTAAGCGCTGAATTTATCTTTGCAGACATACTTCTGAGCGGCAGACTATCAGAGGCGATAATGTAATTCCAGCCGTTCTCGGTTTTACAAAAAATGCCTGCGGCACCATCCGTCAGTTTGACTGCTTCATTGGCGATATCACGCATAGATGCGGTGTTCAGCCCCTCCGTGAAAACGCAAAAACTGCCGCGCGTGCTGTTACTGAGTGAACTGATGATACGCGCAGCTTTCCGTTGCTCGATGTCTGCAAGCTGACGTTTCAGCGCATCGTTCTCATCGATCAAACGCTTTGTCTGCTCTAATATCTTTTCGGGTTTTGCTGAAAGAAGCCTTGAAATAGCGGAAAGCTCGTCCATTCGGTTTCTGATAAGTTCAAAAGCATCAAGACCGCAGAGAATATGCAGCCGTGTGCCGCCCTTGTAGCTTTCAGCCGACAAAACCTTTATAATGCCTATCTGACCTGTTGATGCCACATGCGGCGCACAGCAGGCACAGACATCGACACCCTCAATGGTAACTATGCGGACATTTTCAGTCATTTCCAGCTTGCTGCGGTATTCAAGGGTTTTCAGACTTTCGCTGTCCGGATATGAAATGGTGACAGGCAGGTCGGCGGCGATGGCTTTGTTAGCAAGAAATTCGCACTCGATGAGAGTTTCCGTCGGGATAACTCCATCAAGGTCAAGTGTCACATCGTCAGAACCCAGATGAAAACCGACATTTTCAAACCCTGTCTTACGGTGGATAAACCCCATAAGCAGGTGTTCGCCGGAATGGTTCTGCATGCGGCGCAGTCTGATATCAGCATCGACCTCACCACAGACTTGCATGCCCGCTTCTATGGGAGCTGTGCATTTATGTACGACCTCGCCGTTTTTCTCATATGTATCTAAGACCTTAACACTGTCTATCAGTCCCACATCGCCTTTCTGCCCGCCTCCCTCAGGAAAAAATGCCGATCTGTCAAGTGTCAGTTCATAGTATTTGCCCGCAGGAGAACATGATGTGACGGTGGCTTCAAAAGTGGTCAGCTTGCTGTTATCATAGAGTCTTTCAGTCATGCAAAACACCTCGTTAACTATTATTAATGTGGTTATCCGCTGACACACCACAAAAACAGCGGTTTTACAGAACTTAAGGCGGGGGAAAGATATGGGGCGCTCAATTATCCTTTTGTTTACCGCATTTTTAGTTGGTGTGCTAAAGGGATAGTCATATTATTTAAAACATGTTTATTGTAACACGGGCAGTTCAAAAAGTCAATCGCTGAAATTCATCTTTCGTACTTGAAAAGCCGATGTTAAAGTGCTATAATAAAAATAGTTTTGTTATAAAGAAGGTAAGTATATGGAATTTCTGGATATCGTCGATGAAAACGGCAATCCTACAGGTGAGATCATCGACCGTGAGAATGCCCACACAAAGGGCATACGCCACCGCACCGCACACCTCTGGCTGCTGAGAAAGTGCGGCGGTAAAGTGCAGATACTTTTACAGAAACGCGCTGAAAACAAGTCTTCTTATCCCGCGTGCTATGACATTTCAAGTGCGGGGCATATCCCTGCGGGCGTTGACTACGTAACATCTGCGCTGAGAGAACTGAAAGAAGAACTTGGCATTGATGCTTTGGCTGAGGAACTTACAAGCTGCGGCAAACGTACTATCATCAGTGACGATGTATTTTTCGGAAAAGAATTTCATGACAGGCAGGTTTCAAAAGTCTTTGTGATGTGGCGCGATATAGACGAAAAAGACTTCATTCTTCAAAAGGAAGAAGTTGACAGTGTTCGCTGGGTGGACTTTGAATACTGTATCGAAGCAGTCAAGACCAACAGTTTCAAGCACTGTATCGCCCTCGAAGAGTTGATGATGATACAAAAATATCTTCAAAACGGCGGTGATGGGCAGTGAGTGTGACAGTAAGGGATCGTGATTTTTCAAAAGGTGCCATCTGGCGGCTCACTCTTTCGCAGGCATTGCCGCTTATGCTGGCTCAGCTGGTACAGCTGCTTTACAATGTGGTAGACCGCATCTACATAGGACACATGGACGGCGGTGACAGTATAGCGCTAACAGGTGTGGGGCTTACTTTCCCTGTGATAACTTTTATCGTGGCATTTGCAGCACTTTTCGGTATGGGCGGTGTGCCGCTTTTCTCTATGGCAAACGGTTCGGGCGACAAGTCGCGTGCTGAAAAAATAATGGGCTGTTCCTGCTTTATGCTGTTGGCAGGGGCGGCTGCGCTTACTGTCAGCGGTTATCTTTTCTGCCGACCTATACTTTATCTGCTGGGTGCCAGCGACAGTTCTTACCCATACGCGGCGGATTACCTGCGTATCTATATGGCAGGGACCGTTTTCTCGATGCTGACCACAGGGCTGAACAGCTATATCAGCGCTCAGGGATTTCCCAAAACGGGCATGTTTACCACGATCATCGGCGCGGTGCTGAATATGCTGCTTGATCCGCTGTTCATATTTGTATTCGGTCTGGGCATAAAAGGCGCAGCGCTGGCTACCGTCATCAGTCAGATCGTTTCAGCTGTCTGGATAATGCGTTTTCTTGTCTTAAAAGCGCCCATAGGTCTGAAACGGCAGAATATCCGCTTCGACAGCAGACTTGCAGGAAACATCTGCAAGCTGGGGACTTCAAATTTTGTGATGCAGGGTACTGCCTGCTTTGTTCAGGCGGCTTGCAACTCAACTTTGCAGACATACGGCGGTGACCTTTATGTCGGCATCATGACGGTACTCAACTCGGTACGCGATGTATTTTTCCTGCCGATAAGCGGTCTGGTCAACGGTTCACAGCCTATCATGGGCTACAATTACGGTGCCAAAAAATATGACCGTGTAAAGCAGTCGATACGCTTCAACACTCTGGCGGGAGCGGTATACACGGTGTCGGCATGGCTTTTGATAGTGATCTTCCCACAGTTCTGGTTCAGGATCTTTTCAAGCGACAGCGCGATCTTAGAACCTGGAGTTGACGCTATAAAGCTGTATTTCTTCGGATTTGTCTTTATGTCGTTCCAGTTTGCGGGGCAGTCAACATTTCAGGCGTTGGGAGCGGCAGGACGTGCGATATTTTTCTCGCTGCTGAGAAAAGTCATCATCGTGATACCGCTTACACTGATACTGCCGCGTCTTGGTATGGGTGTTAAAGGTGTGTTCATCGCAGAACCCATCTCCAACATGGTCGGCGGACTTGCCAGCTATATCACAATGCGGCTGACAGTCTACAATAAACTTAATGATGACTCAAAAGAGTAAAAAACACCCGATGCAGTACATTTTGCATCGGGTGTGATCTATTTTATGATAGCTGCTGCGATCTCATCAGCTACACGTTCTCTGTACTCTGGCGGGAACCAGTGACCTAGTCCGCTGAATACAGTAAGTTCACATTTATTGCATGCTTTCACAAGTTTCAGTGAATATTCGGGATCGACTACAGGGTCGGCAGCACCATGCCATATTCTGATGGGTCTTGTAAACTCCGCCGCTTTAGCTATGACATCGTAGCGCGGAACTCCGTCAAAATAGGTCTTTGTCAGCTTAACGCCAATAAAATCAAACTCACCCTGCAACTCACTTTCCTGCTTGTTCAGCCAGTCATTCGGTATAACGAATGCGGGATAGACAAGAAAAAGCCCCTCTATTTCAGCAAATTCAGGTGCAGTCAGCGCTGAAACAAAACCGCCCTGACTCTCACCATACAGGTATATCTTTTTTATCTGCGGACGTGACCTGACATGCGATATCATGTCGCGCAGATCAGCCTGTTCTGTCAGAATGCTCATATCAGTTGTCTTACCTGTACTTTTACAGCGGACTCCCCCGCCGTTGAAGTCATAGCATACTGCATATATGCCGCATTCAGACAACTTCTTAGCCACATCTGCAAGATCATCAGCGCATGAATTAAAGCCGTGACTTAGTATCACAGCAGAGTTACCGCCATTTTTCGGGATATATTCGGTGCAGTGTATATTGCCGCGCGGTGTATCTATAATAGATGTATCGATCTGATAATTTGTCATTTTTCCTGCCTCCGTTGTTGATCTCTTATCAAGTTCTTTTATAGCAATCCAACTATTTAAATTCACAAAATCCGGTCGCTAAAGCTCGGATTTATGGGTTTTACGACCGGATTTTGTCTGAATTTTAAGGCGGATTGCTATAGTGATCTTATGATGCTTTTGGTATAGTTTATGGTGAAGGATGTTCATTTTTTTAGGTAATGAGGATCGTCAGACTATTTGTAGGATATTGTTGAACAAAAGGTTTACGCGCGGGTCGATCGTCGAGGTAAGATCGGTGTGATAGTGTCCGTGAAACCAGCCGCGAAATTCCAGCTTTTCGCGCACCTGCTGCAAAAAATCCGTCAGCCGATTTGAGGGATATACATCAGGGAAACCCAGCATTGCCGCTATCTCTGACTGTATCGTTGTCGGCGCACAGTGAGTAATTACAAAATCTGTCTGCCAGCCGATCCTGTCCAGCGTTTCGATAGCGTGGATATACTCTTCATCAGATGGCATTTCCTGTGTCCATATAGAAGTGCCGAGTGTGCGGAACTCCTTATCGTGTGACTCAGCACCGCCCATCGTGAAAAAGCGCTTTCCTTGCAGTTCAAACATCTCGCCGCGCATAAGATGGTAGATGCTCTCCCCTATCCTGTGGACTTTTCCGCCGTTGAACTCAGTGACTTCATAGTCATCGAGCAGATCGAAATTTTCGTGGTTGCCGTCAACAAAAAGCGTGGTGTACGGCTTTTTATCGAGCCAATTGCGCCACCAGAGATCTTCTTCATCATTGTTCCATACAAGCCCGAAATCACCCGCAATTATCAGAAAATCTTCCTTTGTCATCTCTTTCTGTATCGGATTTGCCTTAGCAGTCAGCTTGCCGATGTCGGCACAGCCATGTATATCTCCCGTTACAAGCACCATAAATTTACCTCCTCACCCAAACTATACCGTATAAATAATTATGACTATCCTTTCAGCGCACCGCGCGCCAACTGCCTTAAGTTCTGCAAAACAGCTGTTTTGGTGGTGTGTCAGCAGGATAACCACGTAAATGACCGCTGTGCTTGTGCAAAAATATGAAACTATGTCAGATCGTTATATCCAGCTGAACAGGACAATGATCGCTGCCCATAACATCAGTGAGTATCTTTGAGTCACCGACTTTATCCATAAGTCTTTCGGAAACAACAAAATAGTCGATGCGCCAGCCTGCGTTGTTCTTGCGGGCGTTGAAGCGATATGACCACCATGAATAAACACCTGTTGTTTCAGGATAAAGCCGCCTGAAAGTATCTGCAAAACCTGCTGCGAGCAGTTCGGTGAATTTGCCGCGCTCCTGATCTGAAAAGCCGGCATTTCCCACATTGCTCTTGGGATTTTTGAGGTCTATCTCCTCATGGGCAACATTGAGGTCGCCGCAGTATATCACGGGTTTTAACTTATCAAGTCCGCAAAGATATGCGCGCATATCGTCCTCAAACTCCATGCGGTAATCGATCCGCTTTAGTTCATTCTGAGCGTTGGGAACATAACAGCATACGAAATAAAAATCGTCATACTCGCATGTGATGACTCTGCCCTCATCAGTGTGAGCGCCGTTCAGTCCGTATGTTACAGCTTTCGGCTCGTTCTTTGTGTAGACCGCTGTGCCGGAATAGCCTTTTTTCACAGCACTGTGAAAGTATTTATGATAGCCTTCGGGTGAAAAATCAGCCTGATCGGGCTGCATTTTTGTTTCCTGTATGCAGAAGATGTCAGCGTCGGCAGACTTGAAAAAATCCTCAAAACCCTTTTGAAGACAAGCCCTGAAACCGTTTACATTCCATGATATAAGTTTCATGATATGGACCTCCGTAAGTGCTTAACTTAATCGTTTTCATTCTGTGTAATTATAACATAGCCCGAAAAAAAATGCAATTACTTAAAATCGTATATTTTATGTGTGATTTATTACAGCATTGACTTTTCGGGCGCGATGATGTATAATTTTATATGGTTATCCCGCTGACACACCACAAAAAACAGCGATCAATTATCCTTTTGTTTACCGCATTTTCAGCCGGTGTGCTAAAGGGATAGTCATATAATTTTGATCACAGGGATCATGCGGTCATTGGCTGCAAATATTATGAACGGGTGTTTTTATGAAAAAAGAGTATCTGAACGACTGTCCTGATTATCTGGCAGATTATCTTACATACATGCGGCTGGTAAAAGGCAGGAGCGACCGCACTGTTGAAGCGTATTATATCGACCTGCGCACATTTCTGCGGTATCTGCTTATCGACCACAATGATGCTGACCCGAACAAGGTCGAATTTGAAGACATAGCCATATCAGAAGTTCCATTTGATTATATAAAAAAAATAAGGCTGATAGATGCCTACAATTATTTAAAATGGCTCGCTGATGAACGCGGCAACAGCATCAAGACAAGGGCGCGCAAGACATCGGCGCTAAAGCAGTTCTATTCTTATCTTCATCTGAAAAAGGGGCTTATCAGTTCCGACCCGATAGAACAGCTGGAACTTCCGAAACTGCCGAAAACTCTGCCGAAATACCTGACTCTTGGCGATGCGCAGAAGCTGCTGGCAGCTGTAGAATCTGCAAATTATGAGCGGGATTACTGTATGATAACACTTTTCCTGAACTGCGGCATGCGTCTTAGCGAACTTTGCGGGCTGAATATGGACGATATCAGCTTTGAGAACGGAACGATGCGTTTATTCGGCAAGGGTTCAAAAGAGCGTATAGTCTATATGAATGATGCCTGTGTTGAAGCACTTAAGGCTTATCTGCCGCGCAGGAACGCAGTACAGACAACCGATAAGGCGCTGTTTCTGTCGAACCGAAACACGCGCATATCGCGGAGAATGACACAGTATATCGTTGAGGAAAGCCTTAAGAAAGCAGGACTTGGAAACCTTGGCATAACGACACACAAACTTCGCCATACAGCTGCAACGCTTATGTATCAGTACGGAAATGTGGACACACTTGTGCTTAAAGACATTCTGGGACATGAGAGCCTTGCCACCACCGAGATATACACTCACCTTACAAGCCAGAATTTACGTGATGCCGCAAACGCTAACCCGCTGGCAGATCAGCATATCAGAAAGCACAGAAAAAACAGCGAGGACAATGAAGAATGAAACGGATAGCGATAACCGACATTGATAATATCAGGATAGGTCAGACAGAAGATAAGAAAGCTGCCACAGGCTGCACCGTACTTGTATGCCCCGCCGGAATGAGAGCAGGGCTTGATATTCGCGGCGGCGGACCTGCATCGCGGGAAACTGCTCTGCTGGACCCGCTTGCCTGTGCGCAGACCATTCATGCAGTGGTACTGGGGGGCGGAAGCGCTTTCGGACTGGACGCAGCGGGCGGTGTTATGGCACTGCTGGAAGAACGCGGCATCGGACTGGAAGTAGGCATTACAAAAGTTCCGCTGGTGGTACAGTCGGATATATTTGACCTCACGGTCGGTGACGGCAGTGTGCGTCCCGATAAAGCGATGGGCTATGCTGCGGCAAAAGCAGCGCTTGATGCGCCGAATTACCGCGACGGCAATTTCGGGGCGGGCTGCGGCGCTTCTGTTGGCAAATCCTGCGGAATGGAGCACTGTATGAAAACAGGTATAGGCAGCTGCGCTGTACAGATAGGTGACCTTAAGATAGGTGCGGTGACAGTGCTCAATGCGCTGGGTGATGTATTTGACAGCAAGTCGGCTAAAAAAATAGCAGGCATGCTGAACGCAGACAACAGCGGTTTTGCAGACTCGTTAGAATTTATGACACAGCATATAACTCCTGTACAGAACAAGTTTGCTGATAATACCACTATCTCTGCCGTGATGACCAATGCAAAGTTTGATAAGGCACAGCTGTGCAAAATAGCAGGCATGGCACATGACAGTTATGCCAGAAGCATCTCACCTGTACACACTTCGGCAGATGGCGACAGCATTTATGCGCTGTCTGCGGGTGATATTGAAGCTGATATAGATGCGGTCGGCGTGATAGCCGCAGAGGTCATCAGCGAGGCTATAAAATGTGCAGTATACAGCGCTGAGAGTGCTTACGGTCTTTACTCAGCCAAAGACCTGCCATTTTAGATGTTACTTTAGATGTTACTTTCAGAATGAATAATGCCCACGAGTGTAAGAAACGCTCGGGGGCATTATTGTTGCTATCAATGAGATACAGTTAACACGATCTGTCAGATCAGATCCTTTATCAGTTCAAAGTATTTATCATCATCGTTTTCAAATATCTCTTCACCTGCAAGCATATAAGCGCGCATCAGGTATTCTGCGGCATCTTCTTTTCCCAATTCGTGTGAGCACTGCCCAAGACGCAGCATAACAAACGGATCTGTTTGACCCGCACCGCTGATATTGGATGCGGCTTCCAGCAAATACGGGTATGCTTTCTCATAATTTTCAAGCATGAACCACGCATCTGCAATAGATGCCCAGAACCACACAGCCTCACTTTGAGCGTTGAGCGGCAGTTCCAGAAGATCCAATCCCTTCAGCCATATCCTGATAGCCTCAGAATATTTTTCTTCATCAAAAAGTTTGTTGCCTTCTTCGGCAATATCATCAATGCTTTTATTTGCCGCTAACGGATCCATATCTTACCGCCTTTCATAATTTGTGATCTGTATCTGTGAAATTATATCACGGAATTCATGCGGTGTCAATAGAAATGTCACAATATTTCTGACCGTTTCCTCCATAAATATATCTGAACGATGTATTTTGCACTTTTGAATTAAATAGTTAATTATGTCAACACATACAGTGAATTGTAAATCAATTTGTAAGAAATAAACAAAGAGCAACCTTTAGATTGTTAGAAATAGCCGAAATTTTGATTTTTTATTCGTTTATTAATGACAAAAAAGCAGATATCTGCTATAATATATATTGGAATAAAATGAATAATTTTGCCAATATACTGATCTGCTAAACTATCAAAGGGGTTCTTACAGAATGGTTAACAATTCACACAGACGCGGGCATATCAAAGCGGTACACAAGATACAGACTGCTATGATGCTCGGTTTTGCAATATTGGTCATGGCTGCTGTTGTCGCAGTTATGGTGCTCAGCGTCAACAAGACGGACACTGTACTGAAAAACAAGGTGGTTTCCATGACTTCGTCGCTCAGTGTTCAGATGAAGCTGAATCTGGAAAGTTACATGAACCGCATGGAAACCATCGCGACGCTGGCTTTCGGTGAGGAAGAATCATATACTTATGACGCTACCAGCCCCGACAATGACGAATATGATGCTATAAACACCGAAAAAGTCATCTCCGACAAGCTGTTCAACCTGTGTATAATGGAGAATTTCGTTGACTACGGGATAGTCTACAGAAATAACAGGACGGTCGGTAAGATATCAAACGGTTCGATGTCGCTGTTCGGCGAGCATATGTTTGAAGATCTTAGTGCGATGATAACCAACCAACGTTTACACGATGGCTGGTTCACGGGATATGAAGGAGATTTCAGACGCATCTACTATGTAAAGCAGGTGCATAAAAATGCAGTACTGTTCATATCTTTCTACGCAAATGAACTGAGCGGTGTATTTGACAATCCCGAAACGCTGGCAGGTATGCAGATAGAACTGGTAGATGGAAATTACAACACACTGTACTCGAAAAACGGCAACGAGGTCGGCACACCGCTGAAATCAGAGATACGTGAACGCATAGAGGGGCATGACTCTGCGACAGCTATGGATAACGACTATCTGGTGTCGGTAAACAAGTGCAATGACTGGTACGTGGTATGCTACATTCCCACACAGCAGATACTTGCTGAGAAAAATGTGATGAAGCGTTATATCTATATGGTAGGCGTTATCGCGATGGTACTGGCGGCGGCGCTGGGCATGTATCTCAGCTGGCTGCTGACAAAGCCTGTAAAGGCTATGGTATCAGAACTTGACAACAAAGCATCTACCGACAGGCTGACGGGTATACTGAATAAACTGACTTTTGAGGAACTTGCAGGCACAACATTGCAAAATTCCCTCGACAGCGAGCGGCGTGCTATGGTCATACTTGATATAGATGACTTCAAAAGGGTAAATGACACACTGGGTCATGCGGCGGGTGACAAGCTGCTGGCAGGCACAGGAGGAGTGCTGCGTCAGGTGTTCTCGGACGATGATTATCTGGGGCGTATCGGCGGTGACGAATTCTGTGTGCTTGTGAATACTGCAAGCAAAGACGATGATGAGTTCATCGCACACATAAAAGAAAGATGCGAGGCTCTTAACAAGGCATTCCATGACAACAGCACCGCTGCTGAGTACGGCTATCAGGTGACTGCAAGTATAGGCGCGGCGCTTTACCCTAAAGACGGCAAAAGTTTTGAAGAACTCTACTCAGCCTGCGACAAAGCTATGTACAGGGCTAAAAAGAGCGGCAAGGATGGCTTCACTTTCTATGACGGAGAAAGCGGTGATGCAGAATGAAAAAACGTATACCGGCACTGGCGCTGACAATCTGTTTGGCGGCAGAACTTTCGGGCTGTGGTGAAACACAAAACGTAGTGGTAGACCAGAATGTGCAGACCGAGATAACTCTTTCCTGGTGGGGCAACGACGCCCGAAGCGAGTATACGCTCGAAGCGATAGAGGAATTCGAGAAACTGCACCCCGATATAAAAGTCAAGTGCAGCTATTCGGAATGGTCGGGCTATGAAGCGAGAAATCAGGTAAGAATGATATCAGGTACAGAAACCGATGTCATGCAGATAAACGTCAACTGGCTGAACCAATATTCACCTGATGGTGACGGATATTATGACATCTCAACGCTCTCAGATGTAGTTGATCTCTCAAACTTCCCCGACGATGTGCTTGAATACGGCATTCGCGGAGGAAAGCTGAACGCTGTACCGATCGCGATGAACGCAGAAACAATGTACATCAACAAGACCATTTATGACAGCTATGGTCTGGCTGTGCCCAAGACATGGGACGACCTTTTTGAGGCGGCAAAAATAATGAGCCCTGACGGTGTCTACCCCATGGCATGCGCCGATAAAAGTATGTGGCTGACACTGGTAGCTTATGCCGAACAGAACAACGGCAAGCATTTCTACAATGATAATAATGAGATCACATTCAAAGCAGAAGATTTTCAGCTAATGATGGAATTCTACAAGCGGCTGGTCGATGAAAAAGTAGTACCGCTTATAGAGGATTACCAGAGATTCAATATGCAGAACGGAAAGTATGCGGGTTCTGTCGGCTGGGTCAGTGATGCGCTGAATTTCTATAAAAATGTCATTGCTGACGGTCAGGAAGTTGTGGCGGCGGATTACCCGGTCATCGAGGGTATGCCCAGCGGCACAGGCTGGTATGCTAAGCCTGCGACTTTATACGCGATAAGCAAAAATACAGAACACCCGCAAGAAGCCGCCATACTGCTCGACTACATGCTGAACAGCAGTGAAAT
>Ga0129317_1001894_pt1 | contig 13553 bp, 5 predicted proteins | sample Cm1ome_FD_94430 | JGI IMG/M metagenome (GOLD analysis project Ga0129317, IMG submission 94430) | Eastern black-and-white colobus group fecal microbial communities from Wisconsin, USA - Cm1105 metagenome | ecosystem: Host-associated > Mammals > Digestive system > Large intestine > Fecal | place...
AACGAATGATCATCAGGGAGACGAACTGGGGAATGGCGATGGTCATACCCAGGCATCCACGCCAGAAGCTCTTGAACTTGATGGTCTTCCGGTTGATCATAATGGCAACAAAGGTGCCTAGGAAGAAGTTCAGGAAGGTTGCGAAGAAGGCCCAAATGAGCGTCCACAGCAGCACGGAGCCGAACTGCTTGCCGATGGTGGAGGTGGAGTCGAAGAGGGAAGCGAAGTTCTGCAAACCCACCCAGTCGAAGAGAACCAGGTGATCCCCTTCCTTGGAGTAGTTGGTGAAGGCCATGCTCATCATGTAGAACAGAGGCACGATGGAGAACACGGCAAGGCACGCGGTGGGGCCGAACATGAGAAGCTTGTGGGCATTCTCATCCAGCAGGGACTTAAGGGTGTCCAGGAAGGTGGGAACGTGGCTTCCGCTCTTTTTCAGAACGGTGGCCTTATAGCCGCTGCGGACGGAGGACTGCCAGAGAACAATAAACAGCAAAGTGACGCAGACGGTGGCCACGCCGTACAGGAGAATCAACTGGGACTGGTCGCCCATGACGTACTCATAGACGCCGTGGTCTTCGTTCCAGACCTCTTCCATTTCCCGCCAGCCCAGGCTGGGCAGCATGCTCAGCCAGTAAATTCCGCCGCCGGGGATTACCAGGAAGGCGATAAAGGCCGCTTCCAGGGCAAGGAAAATCAGACCCATGATGATCTGACCGCTTACCAGGTTGCCAAGACCCATGATGAGGCAGGACAGCCAGACCACAGGGCCTCCGTTTTTCAGTGCCGCAGCCAGAGAGAAGGGATTGCCCTTTTTCTGCCGTACCGCCGCGGCTTTCGTTAATTCGTTGGACACGTTGTCATCTCCTCTTCATTGCCGCCGATTGCCCGGCGGTGGTATGCAAATACACACAGGCCGATGCCGCTGCCGACCCCCAAAGCGGTGGACAGGGGCATCGGCCCGTGTGGAAAAGCCTCTCTTATTATATTATAATGTATCCGATACCCGGGTGTCAATGGCCGGGGACTGGCGGCGGCCAGAAAATTCTGTCCGCCGCCAGCAATTTACAGGCGTTTTGAGAAATTACAGGCCGGAGTTATTCAGGCCGGCATTCCACTTTTCAGTCAGGTCAGCAGCGTTGGCGGCATTGACCTCGCCGTTGGCCAGGGCCTTGCCCAGGGACTCGGCGTTGGACCAGTACATGCCCATTTCGGGGATGGAGGGCTGCAGCTTGGAGGTGTTGGCAATGGTGTCGTTCTGAGCCAGAGCGGCGGGATTGTTGGCATAGTCAGTATCGCTGGCCAGCAGGTCGGCGTTGCAGGGGATGACCTCGCCGTTCCGCAGCTCGAAGTGCAGGTCCTGCATCTCAGCGGAGCCCAGCCACAGAGCCAGAGCGGTAGCGGCCTTCATGTTGGCGGAGGTGGGGTTGACGCCGTAGGCCTTGGAGCCGGAGAAGGAGTACAGCTGATGCTCCTCACCGTTCACGGTGAAGCAGGGCAGCTGGGCAGCGCCGTAGTTTTCGCCCAGGGCTTCCTCAACGTTCTTGGCGTCCCAGGTGCCGGAGAAGATGGCACCCAGAGTGCCGTTGCGCAGGCCGTCCATGCCGGCGCCGCTGGCGTCGTCGATCATGGTGCCGGCGGCCAGAGCGTTGGCCAGGTAGGTGGTAGCAGCAGCGCCGTTTTCACCGCCGAAGGTGATGCCGGCAGTACCGTCGGTGCCGTCACCGAACATGGTGCCGCCCATGCCGAAGAAGAAGCCGGGAACATACCAGGTGTTGGTCACGGGGAAGGCAACGGTCTTCTTAGCCATCATGGCGTCCAGAGACTTGATGTCGTCCTCGGTGTAGACGGACTTATCGTAGTACATGAACCAGGTGTTGCCGGTGAAGGGCACGCCGTAGACGCCTTCGCCGCTGGTGACGGAGGCCACCATGGTCTCGGAGTTGGCAGCCTTAACGGCTTCCAGGGTTTCGCCGCCCAGACGGGCAATGGCGTTGGCCTGGATCAGTTTGCCCAGCTGGTCGTTGGCGAACATGTAAACGTCAGCGGCAGCGGAGGGGTCCTTGGTAACCTGAGTGCCGGCGTCGCCCTCGGAGCAGACCTCAAAGGTAAAGGTAATGTCCCACTCGGGATGGGCTTCGTTGAACTTCTGGCAGGCAACGGGCAGGAAGCAGGTGTTGTCAGCCTGATCCTCCTGGGGGCCCCAGACCTTCAGGGAAATGGCTTCGGGAGCAGCGTTGGCAGCAGCTTCGGTAGCCTTGGGAGCAGCGGGAGCCTTGTTTTCGGCAGGAGCGCTGCCACAGCCGGCGAGCAGGCCGATGACCATAACGCAGGCCAGCAGCAGAGCAATGATCTTCTTCATTTCTTGTTTCCTCCTAAATAGAGTTTTTTATATGCAACCACAGAAAAAATCTGGTGATGCCGGAAGCGCCCGTTCTCACATTTCATGTGAGAACGGACAGAGGGACGTCCCTCTGGTATCGAAACGATTCGAAACATTTTTTGAATCGTTTCCAACTGAACCTGACTACAGTATAACACCAAAAATACGCAGCCGTCAATTCGTGAATGTGCAAGAATTTTGCTGCTTATTTTTGCCATAATACACAAAAGCCTGGGAGCATCCCATTTTATTCGGGACACTTCCAGGCGTTTTATTCTTGACAGACAGATTCTTTCTTTTTTCGATGGCGTTTCGTGTTTCGACTTGTTGCGGTAAAACGGCCTTATCAGCCCTGGAGAAGGATCATTCGGGCCTCGTAAGGACGTAAAATCCCGGTTTCCTCCGCCATGTTTTCCAGCAGAACCTCTCCGGTTTGGTATTCCTCCGGCGTTTGAAAGGGCAGTGTCTCTCCGGAGAAGTTGCAGACCACCAGCAGATGGGCATTTTCCGTATCCCGGGTATAGACGAAGAGGTGTTCGTCCTGGGGCATCAGCAGGCGGAAGCTGCCCTCCCGGAAGACAGGATGAGTTTTCCGCAGGCGGATGAGCTTCTGATAGTAGGAAAAGACGGAATCCGGATCCCGGAGGGCGGCTTCGCTGTTAATTTCTCGGTAGTTGGGGTTCACAGCCAGCCAGGGCGTTCCCTGGGTGAAACCGGCATTTTCTCCGTCCGTCCACTGCATGGGCGTGCGGGCGTTGTCCCGGCTGCGCAGGTGGATGGAATGCAGAACGTCTTCGGGATCATACCCCTGGCTGACCCGTTCCTGATAGAGGTTCCGGGTTTCCACATCCCGATACCCTTCGATGGGAAGGGAGATGTTGGTCATGCCCAGCTCCTCGCCCTGGAAAATATAGGGGGTGCCCTCCATGCCGTGAAGCATGGTTGCCAGCATTTTGGCGGATTCCACCCGATACACGCCGTCATTACCCCACCGGGAGACGATCCGGGGCAGATCGTGGTTATTCAGGAAGAGGCTGTTCCAACCGCACCCGTGAAGGCCCTGCTGCCAGCGGCGGAAGCACGCCTTCAGCATGGGCAGATTCAAAGGACGCACATCCCACTTGGGCCGTCCCGGCTCCTGGTCAATGCCCATATGCTCGAACTGGAACACCATGGAAAGCTCACTGCCGTCGGGAGCGCTGTAGCGCTTGGCACGTTCCACATCCGCACCCCAGGCCTCGCCCACGGACACCAGCCCTTCCTCCCGGAAGCCCTCCCGGCTCAGCTCCTGCAAAAATTCGTGGAGCCGGGGGCCATTGCCGGTAATGTGGTTGTCCGGCTCCTTGGCGATCTGGTCGATGACGTCCAGGCGGAAGCCTTCCACGCCCTTTTCTACCCAGAAGCGCACCACCCGGTACAGCTCCTGACGCACCGCCGGGTTTTCCCAATTCAGATCAGGCTGCTGGGGAGCAAACTGGTGGAAGTACCACTGGCCGAGCTCCGGCACATATGTCCAGGCCGGGCCGCCGAAGCAGGCAAGCATGTCATTGGGCGGTGTTGCGCCATCCCCGTCCCGCCAGACAAAGTAGTCATGATAGGGGTTATCCCTGCTCTTTTTCGCCTCCCGGAACCAGAGATGCTGATCGGAGCAGTGGTTCAGCACCAGATCCATGATGATGGAAATGCCCCGTTTCTTTGCTTCCCGGATCAGTTCTTCCATGTCTTCCATGGTTCCGTACATGGGATCGATGGCGCAGTAGTCGGAAATGTCATAGCCGTTGTCCACCTGGGGAGACTGACACACGGGAGACATCCAGATGCCGTCGATGCCCAGGTTTTCCAGATAGTCAAGCCGGGAGATCACACCCCGGAGATCACCGGTTCCGGAACCGGTGGTATCCTGAAAGCTCTTGGGGTAAACCTGGTAAAACACGGCGGAGCGCCACCAACCCCATTTGCTTTTGTCCAAAATCAGTCGTTCCATTCGCTTTTCTCCTCCCCAATGGTTTTGAGAACCTCAAATACCCGAAGCATTTCGCCCACGCTCCAGGCCTGGGCAAAGCAGCCCTTGCCCACGGACGGGAAATCTCCGTCGTAAATTTCCGGAAGCTGGCCCAGGCAGCCCTCCCGCAGCATGGGAATCAGGGCGTTGAGCTGTTTCCGGGCGTAGGCAGCGGCCTCCCGGGTGTTTCCGTTTACCTTCAGCCAGGCCCGCCAGTAGGCACCCAGCGGGAAAACCCACACGGTGCCCTGATGGTAGGCCATATCCCGGGCCACCTGCCGGCCGCCGTAGGTTCCCCGGTACTGCTTATCCCGGGGAGACAGGGTGCGAAGACCGCAGGGTGTATACAGCTCCCGGGTCACGGCCGCGACCACGTTTTTCTCCTGCTCCGGAGAGAGCATGGTGAAGCTCATGCTCACCGCCCAGATCTGATTGCAGCGAAGCTGCTCGTCTGCCTCGGTGCCGGAGACCACATCCTTCAGATAGCCCTTCTCCGGCATATAGAATTCCCGGACAAAGGACTGCTTTACCGTTTCCGCCAGAGCGGCGTAGTCCCCCACGGGCAGGGACAGCTTCCTTCCCAGCTCGTCCATGATTCGCAGGGCGTTATACCAGTAGGCGTTGACCTCTACGGGCTTTCCGTGCCGGGGCGTTGGGAGAATGCCGTTCACGCACACGTCCATCCAGGTCACCTGATCCAGTCCGGCTCCGGCGTGGATCAGACCGTCCGCATCCATGCCGATGGCGTGATGGGTGCCCCGGCGGTAGGCGGCAATGATCCGCTCCAGAGTATCCCAGGCTTCCCGGACAAATGCCCAGTCCCCGGTACGCTGGGCATAGAGCCACACGCAGTCGATGAGCAGCAGGGCGGCATCCACGGTGTTGTACATGGGATCCTGGTCGCCCTCCGGGAAGAGGTTGGGAACCAGACCGTCCTTTTCATAGCTGAGGAAGGTTTTCAGAATGCTTTTCGCGTCCTTCCACCGACCGGTGGCCAGAGCGCAGCCGGGCAGGGCAATCATGGTATCCCGGCCCCAGTCGCTGAACAGCGGGTAGCCCGCCAGAATGGTTTTTCCTCCCGTGGATTCCCGATCCGCCAGGAATACATCCGAGGCCGCGGCCAGGGCCTGGGCGATGGGATCTCTCCAGCCTTCCTTCAGACGGGCCTGCCGCCGGAGGGCCTCTTCCAGAATTTCTTCGGCGGTGGCCGTTTCCGCCTCGGTGGAGAAGACCACATCCACGATCTTATCTTCACCGGCGGGTAGCTCGGCGGTGATTCGGCAGCAGCAGGCGGCCAGGCCTGACCCCGGTCTTCCGTCCTTTTCATCCTCGGGGTAGGCAAGGGCCTGCCAGGTCAGGGGCCGCTTCTCCACCCGGGCGTCGGTGTGGATGAACAGGGAGTGGAACCCGTCGGTGACCCGGGAGCCTTCCAGGACGATGGGCTTCTTTTTTGTCACCGCGTCCTCCTTGGGAGCGAACTTGACAAAGGGCTCCAGAGTCAGGGCGCAGTCCCGGTCGCTGCCGTTGCGGAGACAATAGCGCAGGGCAGCGGTGTTTTTCCCGTATTGGAGCGCAAGGCTCCGGCAAACCTCCACGCCGGACACCTGGTATGTCCAGCAGGGAATGGCATCGTAGTCCAGCCGGGACAGCTGCATCAGTCCGTTTTCCTCCGGGGTGTCATCCCCAAAGGCCTGGGTGGACAGAGAGTAGGCCTTCCCGTCCATCGTTAACGTCTCTTTCATCCGGTGCACCAGAGTGATCCGGACGTTCGGGGCTTTTACCGCTGCCACCAGAATGCCCTGATCACACCGGGAGACGCCGTAAGCGCCGGTGACAGAGGCATAGCCGCCCAGGCCGTTTCCCAACAGCACCGACTGTGTCCCACACCAGCCCGGGACACCCATATCCTGTTTTCCACAGACAAATTCCATAGTTGCTCCTCCTGCCGGCTTTTTGCCGGGGCCTTCCCTTGGTTGGGAAGAAGTTTCGTAAAATTTAGTATATTGCCTTTTTGGACGTTCGTCAATCCCTCCGGTTTTACCGGGACTTTTTCAGCGTTATATACAATAGCGCAATATTAATTCTATACAATCTGCCCATATGCTTATGACTACCGAAACTTACGGAAACTTTTTTGACCGAAAAATGGAAAATCTCTTTGCTTTTCCCAAAGGGCTATGCTATGATGAAGAAGGAAAGGACGGTGATTTTCCTGGCAACACTGGACGATATTGCACGGGAACTAGGTGTTTCCAAGGGAACGGTCTCCAAAGCCCTCAATGGCGCAAAGGACGTCAGCCGAAAAACCCAGCAGAGCGTGTTGGAAAAGGCAGTGGAAATGGGATATACCCGGATCAGCCGCGGCAGGGAAGCGCCCCGGATGGCGCTGTTCATCATGAACATGGAGTATACCTCGCCCCAGGACTTTGGCTACGACATCGTGGTAGGCTTCCGTCAGGCGGCGGAACCGGCGGGTTACCATGTGGACATCATTCCTCTGGATACCCAGACCCAGCTGCGGGTGCGCTATGACGAATACATGATGCGGGAGAATTACTGCGGCGGTGTCTTCCTGGGAATGTGCCTGCTGGATCCCTGGCTGCGGGAGTTTGAAACCTGCATCACCCCAACCGTCCTTTACGATAACCATGTCAGCTGCAATCCCAACGTGACCAGCATTGGTGTGGACATTGAGGAAGGCATGGAGCTGGCCATCCGGCATCTCACCGCCCTTGGACACACCCGAATCGGCTACCTCAGCAGCGCCCTGGACTCCTATATCTACCGTAGCCGCTATGAAGCCTTTCTCCGGGTGATGGAGAGGGAGGGCCTGCACTGCGATGAAACGGTTATGGGCAACAGCCTTCTCGTCAACACCTGCATCTCCCAGCATCTGCCCCGGCTGCTGGAAAACGGGTGCACGGCCATCCTTTGCAGCCACGACATGCTGGCCTACAGTGTGATGCTTTACTGCTTTGAACAGGGACTCCGGGTTCCGGAGGACGTGAGCATTCTGGGCCATGACGATATTATGCTGTGCCGGTACACCACGCCGCCCCTGGCGACCATCCGGCAGAACCGGCCGGCCCTGGGCAAGAGCGCTTTCTATGCCCTGATCAGCCAGCACAACGGCATTCCTCTCAGCAGCCATATGCTCCACGCGGAGCTGATGGCCCGGGGTTCCTGCGGCCCGGCGCCCCAGGTGCCCTACACCTTCCGTCCCCGGGAGCATTGAAAAATGGGAAGACCTCCGGCTTGCCGGAAGCAAAAAATAAAGCCACCGTGTATTGTGAAAACACGGTGGCTTTTGCTTTTTATGGGACGGGACTTTTTTGCCGGAAAATGTGTACAATAAGGGAAGCCTATTTTATGCGGGAGGAAAAATTAATGAACGAACAAAATTTAGACGTATCCATGATCCCGGCGTTTCGGGAGCATCTGATTCTGGAAGAGAAAAGTGCCGTTACCATTGACAAGTATCTGCGGGATGTGAAGGCGTTTCTGATCTTTGGAAACCAGTCGTCCCTGGACAAGGAACAGCTGCTGTCTTATAAGCAGGCGCTGATGGAAAAGGGCTACACCGCCGGATCCATCAATTCCATGCTGGCCAGCATTAACAGCTTTCTGAGCTTCCTGGGCCGGCAGGATTGCAGAGTGAAGAATCTCCGCCAGCAGCGCCGGATCTATTCGGAGAAGGAGCTGACGAAGAAGGAGTATCTGCGTCTGCTGGACGCGGCCCGGAAAAAGCCCCAGTTGCGGCTGGTGCTGGAAACCATCTGCGGCACCGGCATCCGGGTGTCCGAGCTGAAATTCTTCACGGTGGAGGCCGTCAGGCTGGGGAAGGTGGAGGTTCGGTGCAAAAGCAAAAACCGGGTGATTCTGCTGCCGGAGAAGCTGAAGAAACGGCTGCTGGCTTACGCGAAGCAAAACGGCACCGGCACCGGGACGATTTTTGTCACCCGCACCGGGAAGCCGCTCCACCGCAGCAACATCTGGGCGGCCATGAAGTCCCTGTGCGCCGGGGCCGGTGTGGATCCCAGGAAGGTCTTCCCTCACAATCTGCGAAAGCTCTTTGCCCGAACCTTTTACGCCATGGAGAAGGACATCGCAAAGCTGGCGGACATTCTGGGCCACAGCAGCATCGACACCACGAGAATTTATATTATGTCCACGGGTATGGAGCATCGGCAGAAAATCGAGCGGCTGGGGCTGGTGATATAGGCGAAATGTGTACACCACATTATGTGAATTATGTAGTTGCCAAGGCGGCTGCAAGCAGAGGCGATTCCGGAGCATTTGACGGAACATGCCGATATAGACCCGGCCTCATGGGCCGGTTCCCACGGACTTAGACAGAAGGGCGGATGAGACGTGATATGAAAAAGGATGTTTTGCGTGGTGTCAAACAGTATAACGCCTCCCGGAAACGGAGGAAGAACTGGCAGAAGGTCGTTATGCTGATGGCATGTGTTGTGGTCTTCTGCACCACCTATGCCCTGATTCTTCCCGCAATCACCATGGAAGGCCAGCAGTGTCAGATCCCGGAGCATACCCATACCGACGAATGCTACACCCTGAAGACCACGGCTGCCCGTCAGGTGCTGCACTGCTCCTACGAGTCCCTGGGCGTGCATCAGCACACTGAGGACTGCTATGATGATGACGGAAACCTGATCTGCGGGCAAGAGGACTTTGTGGCCCATACCCATGATGAAACCTGCTATGACGCCAACGGAACCCTGGTCTGCGAGCTTCCTGAGATCAAGCCCCACACCCACGACGAGAGCTGCTACACCCTGCCGCAGCCCCATGTCCATGACGAAAGCTGCTATGAGCGGGTGCGCGGAGAACTGATCTGCACCGAGAGCACGGAAGCCGTCGAAGAGGAAATGTCGGTTCTGGTCTGCGAAAAGCCCGAGGACGAAAATCATACCCATGGGGAAGGGTGCTACGAGAAGGCTCCCGCGGCCCAGCCCCATGTACATACGGACGAATGCTACGCCTGGGAAAACGTTCAGGTCTGCGACAAGTCCACGGAGCCGGACCCCAATGCCCGGCCTGTGCTGACCTGCGAAGAGCCGGAGATTATTCCCCATACCCATACCGAGGAATGCTACGACAAGGACGGCAACCTGGTTTGCGGAGAGGTGGAGCTGCTTGTCCACCAGCACACCGCAAGCTGCTTTGAAACGCTTGAGGAGCCCCTGGATACCACGGCCCTGGCCTGCACTCTGCCTGAAAATGAGAATCACACCCACACGGAGCGCTGCTACGGCCGGTGGGAGCTGACCTGCGGTCTGGAGGAGCATACCCACTCCCTGGCCTGCTATGCCGATCCCCAGGCGGATGTGGAAACGGCGGAGAACTGGGAGGCAACCTTCGCTTCCGCCATGGGCAGCGGTGACTGGCGCAAGGACGCTGCCGCCATTGCCAAAACCCAGCTGGGTTACACGGAGAGCAAGGAAAATTACGTCGTGGCCGAGGACGGCGAGACAGTCAAGGGCTACACCCGTTACGGCGCCTGGTTCGGCCAGCCCTACGAGGACTGGAACGCCCTGTTCGCTTCCTTCTGCCTGAACTACGCCGGGGCGGAGATCACGGGGCAGACCTGCCAGGATTTGATCACCGCTTTGGGAGAATATTATGTTAACCCTGCGGAACACGCGCCCCAGGCAGGCGAACCGGTCTTCCTGGATATGGACGGGGATGGAGCTGCCGACCAGGTGGGCATCCTGACGGAGATTGCGGAAGAAGCGGCTGAGACTGGGGAAGGGGAAGCTGCCGCGGTGAAGAGAACCCTGACAGTGATCAGCGGCGATCTGGCCGGGGAAATGGGAGATGCCGTTCGGGAGGAGCGGTATTCGGAAGCGTCTGTGGTTGGCTACGGCGCTGTGCCCAAGGCCGCGCAGCCCTTCACCCTGACGGCCCAGACCGAGGGCGGCATTACCGTGACCGTCTCCGGGGAGGATAGCAGTCTGCCTTATCCGGCGGAGGAGATCACCCTGACGGTAAAGGAGCAAACAGACCCGACAGCTCGGGCTCTTCAGGAGAAGGCATTTGAAGAAGACGGAGTTCAGCCGGAGGTTTCTGTGCTGCTGGATATCACGCTGTGGCATGGAGAAGAAGAGATCGAGCCGATAGGAACGGTCACAGTGACCTTTGGCGGCTTGAATGGTGAGGGCGCTTTCCCCAAGGTCTATCACATTGACACGGAAAAGGAAAGTGTGACGGATATGGCGGCCAAATCCGACGAAGAGGGTAATGCAGTAATCAATACGGATCACTTTTCGACCTATAGTGTAAGTCGTGCGGCCCAACCTACGGGAACAGCTATTTACTTCAATTGTACCCCATATCTTGGAACAGTCTCTGATCCAGGTACAAACACATACTATCTTGCGGATAATGTCGAATGGGGTAGTGAAATCAATATAACAGGAAATGTTACCCTGAATTTAAATGGTCATTCTATCAAGTTTAAACAGGATGGCAATAACATTGGATCTTTTAGGATAAGCTCAGGAGGATCCTTAACCATAATAGATAAGGTTGATCCCGAAGAGAGTGATGCAAAGGAGATTCCATTTGAAACGGGAAAGACTGCAACAATCACCAACACCTCTTTTAACATAGACGGAGGAGGGACAAGTGGAAGTTCTGTAAGCATGACCTACTATGTCACTACCTCAGCGCCGAATTCAGTGACAGGAAACACTACTACAACGGAACATCTGATGCAGCATGATATGTCCTATAAGGATGCCGGAGTGATTTACGGACAAGATGCCGGAGATAATGTGATCGTGGTAAGTGGTGGATTGTTGCAGATTGAGGGCGGTATCATTAACGGTGGTGATAGAAAACACGCTGTTGTGCTCGATAGCAATGGCAATAATAGAGCTACTTTGCAAAATGGCGTTATCTACGGTTCAAAAAACAAGGGTGACGATGGTTGCGGCGTTTATGTTAGCGAGGGTACCTTTTCCATTACAGGTGGGTATATCATTGGCGGAAATCATAATGAGGGCGGTGGAGTCTATAGTAGTGGTTCCATCGAAATGTCCGGCGGTGTGATTGCAGCCAATTCCGCAGCATCCGGTGGCGGTGTTTTTATGAATGGTGGCTCTTTGACCATGAACGGGGGCATTATTTCCGGAAATACCGCTTCTCGTAATGGTGGCGACAACGGCGGTGGTATCTTCGCCCAAAGTAGTGCGAATATCAGCATTCATGACGGATACATCACAAATAATAGCAAAGGTATCTACTGTGGCAAAGAAGGTGACGGCTGCCATGGCGGCGGTGGAATTGCCATTTACGGCGGCACCTTGAATATTTCAGGCGGCTATATTACCGGCAACTACTCTGCGGAAGCAGGAGGGGGCTTGTATGTAGGCCACTGGGACAATGGAACGACCTTTACCATGTCCGGTGGTACTGTTGCCAGCAACTGTGCGGGCAAACAAAAAGGCACAATACCAGATACTGAAGATAAAGAATATGGCCCTGGCTCGGAAGGCGGAGGCATCCGGATTAGCAAAGAGTCCCATGCAGTCATCAACGCTTCCGCAGGCAATAAAGTGTACATTACGAATAACAAAATGTACTCCACCTTTGACTGGGGCGGCGGCGGTGTTTTCGTACAGGAGGGTGGCACATTAAATATCCAAAATGTCCTGATCACAGAAAACAGCGCTGACGGCTACGGCGGCGGCGTTGGAGCTTGTCCCACTGGCAAAAACCTAATTGTTTCCGACATGGGCGGCGCAATCTACGACAATACTGCACGTGGTGAACATATGTCTGGTGGTGGCCATGACAAAAATGCGGACAGTACGTTGGCAAAAGATAAGTTTGGCTCCTACGTTCCCAAAGATTATTTCTGCGTAAGAAACAGTGACGGTGCAAATGAATATATCTCTTTGGTGACGGGCGAGATGAAGGGCGGCGATGCAGCAAACTGGTCTGGCTATTGTGATAATGACTGGATTACCATTGATAAGTCTGGGCACGCAGCGGCCAAATATCTGTTCGGCCTGACGGCAGATCCTGAGCAAAGCGCAAAAGATAAGGCTGAGGCGGCGGCAGAGGTAATCATCACCGGTAACTACTCCCAAAACCATGGCGGCGGAATCATGACCAACGGCGAGCTGATTATCGGCAAGACGGATAAAGTGGAAACCACAGCGGCTTTGAAGCTCTCCGGTACCAAAGCTATGACGGGAGGGAATGGTTCAGAAAGCCCTGCGGGATTTATCTTCGAGTTGGTAGAAAAGAATGAAAATGGCGATGACATTGTAGTGGGTGAAGCTACTTCTGATGCAAATGGCAAATTCACCATTTCTACCAACAAGCAGTATAATGAGGCTGGTACCTACACCTATACTCTGCGTGAGAGGAAAGGCAATAGAACGGATGTTACATATGACACGGCAGAGTATAAAATTACTGTCAAGATTGTGAAGAACGAAACCGTCCTTTTAGGTGTTCACTTCATCAGCTATGAGGTGGATTCCGTTTCGATTTCGAAGTCACAGGTAGCTTCAGATCACCCGAATACATTTAAGTTCTACTGTAAAAAAGCAGAAGGCCATTCGAACTGGGGAGCACCCTATCTGTATTCGTGGTATGGAAATACGATCAAACTTACGGGTGAATGGCCTGGAACAGCAATGACGGACTGCGGCGATGGTTGGTACTGCATAGAGATTGACAATAGTAATTTGCCTTCTGAGGGGACACTCAATTATATTTTGAGCAATAACGGAGGTAATCAAACAGGCGATCTTTCTACTGTGGCCAGTGCTGGCGGAGAAATCTGGGTGAATACAGAGGGTAAGCCCCAGGGCAATGTCAGGTTTACACAAACCGCCAACCCGGATGGTACGGTTTCTGTAGTGATGATTGGCACCACTTTTACCAACGAAGTGCTGCCGCCTTTGCAGTTGCAGCTGGTGAAGACGGATGCTAACGACAGCACCACGAAGCTGAGGGATGCGAAATTCCTGTTGAAAACTGCCAATTCTGAGAGTCAGGGTACAGAACAGACCAGCGATGACGATGGCATTGTTACTTTCTCCATCAGTCGTAATACAAACTACTGGCTGTGGGAGACGAAAGCCCCGGCACAGCATATCGCCAGAGGGCCTTGGATTATCGAGGTTGACC
>Ga0129317_1001897_pt1 | contig 13517 bp, 11 predicted proteins | sample Cm1ome_FD_94430 | JGI IMG/M metagenome (GOLD analysis project Ga0129317, IMG submission 94430) | Eastern black-and-white colobus group fecal microbial communities from Wisconsin, USA - Cm1105 metagenome | ecosystem: Host-associated > Mammals > Digestive system > Large intestine > Fecal | place...
ACATGCGTGCGTCACGCCGTCTCATAAAAACCTGACGCGCTTCGCGCTATAAAAAGCTTTTGAAGCTTTTTAACAGGTTTTAGTATGAGGCAGAGGCGAAAAAAGAGAGGGCGAATCACCGCTCCTCTCTTTTACTTTTTCAGCACCATGGTATAGAGGAAGCGGGTGGACTCCGCGTCGCTCTCGGCCTTTAGGGTCCCCTTGTGCTCCTGGGCGATGGTCTGGGCGATGGACAGCCCCAGGCCGAAGCCGGACTGCTCGCCCCGGGAATCGTCCGCCCGGTAGAACCGCTCGAAGAGCCGGCCCAGCTTTTCCGGCGGGATGGGCTCTCCGGGGTTGGACACCGTCAGGATGACCTGGCGGTCTGTTTTTTGCAGCCGGAGATAAATGGTTCCCCCCTGGGCGCCGTATTTGATGGCGTTGTCCAGCAGAATGCCCGCCAGCTGCCGCAGCTTGTCCCCATCTCCCAGAACGGTGGCGTCCCGGTCAATGTCGTATGCCAGGGGCTTCCCCGCCTCAAAGGCCACCGGTTCGAAGGCCAGGACCGCGTCGGCGGCAATGTCGGACAGGGAGACCTCCGTGAGAACGGGGTTGCGAACCATGTTGTCCGCCCGGGCCAGGGTCAGCATCTCCTCCACCAGGGACCACATCCGGCGGGCCTCGGTGTGGATGTTGTTGGCCCAGCGGGCGGGCCGGTCCTCCAGCGGGGCGGCCTCCAAAAGTTCCGCGTTGGAGAGGATGACCGTCAGGGGTGTTTTCAGCTCGTGGGAGGCGTCCGACAGGAACTGCCGCTGCTGCTTCCAGGCTTTCTCCACCGGGCGGATGGCCCACCGGGACAGCAGCACGGAAACGCCCAGCAGCAGCAACAGGGAGATCAGCAGGATTACCAGGTACGGCCCCATCATATTGCGCAGGACCGTCATTTCCATGGACATGTCCACGAAGGCGATCTTCTGGTACAGGCCGTTGTCCTGCCGCAAATACCGCAGGCGGTAGCTGCGGATGGTGCCCTCCTGCTCCGGCTGGGAGAGACAGTCGGACAGGATGGCCTGCAGGGCCTCCGTGTTCTCCAGTTCATCGTAGGTGCCGCCGGTGACGTAGGCCTGGCTGCCCCAGACCTCCACAGTGAAGTAGGGCAGCAGCACCCAGTCGCCTCCCACGTCGATGCCGATCTCCGGGCGGATAAAGTCCCGGCTGCCGCCGCTGTACAGGGAGTCCTGGGCCACCCGGTACAGCACCTGGCGGCTGAGGGTCTCAATGCTGTGCTCCATGGTGAAGTAGACCGACAGAAACACCACCGCCAGCACAGCGGTTACCAGGGCCATGCAGATGGCTACGAATTTCAGCCGCAGCTTGCGGATCACAGCGGACACCCCCTTGTTGAGAACTTTGTGGAAAACGTGGAAAATTCAGTGGAAAAACGGGGAAAACGTCAAATTTCTGAAAACTCCAGGCAGTAGCCCACCATGCGGATGGTCTTGATCTTTACCCTGGAGTGCAGGTGGTCCAGCTTCTTCCGGAGGAAGGAGACGTAGACCTCCACGTTGTTGTCCTCCGCATCGGACTCATAGCCCCAAATTTTCAGAAGCAGGGTCTCCTTGGTAAGGACCATATCCCGATTCCGCATCAGCAGCTCCATCATGTCGAACTCCTTGCGGCTCAGCCGCAGACTGCGGTCCCCACAGGAGAGGGTAAAGGCGCTTTTGTCCAGCTTCAGGTCCCCGAACTCCACGGCATCGCTGCTGCGGAGCCCCGGTTGCCGCCGGGTCAGAGCGCGGATGCAGGCCAGCAGCTCCTTGGGCTCGAAGGGCTTGGTCAGATAGTAGTCGGCGCCGCAGTCCAGGCCCTCCACCCGGTCGCTGAGCTCGGACCGGGCTGTCAGCATCAGGACGGGGACGGCGTTCCCGGCGGAGCGCAGGTTCCGCAGAACGGTGAAGCCGTCCATCTTGGGCAGCATGACATCCAGAAGCACCACGTCGTAGATGCCGGACAGGGCGTTGTCCAGGCCGCTCTCCCCATCGTGGCATACGTCGGCGGTGTAGCCGTTCATGTCCAGAAGGTCCTGTAAGGTGGAGGCCAGCCGGACCTCGTCCTCAATGATCAATACCCGCATGGCAGCCTCCTTTCAGGTGGTTCAGTCTCCCAGACCCTCGGCGGCAATCCGCATCAGGGGGTCCAGCAACTCGGTGGGCAGGAAAAACAGGGTGGTGTCGTCTCCCAGGCGGATGTAGCGGCCGGAGCCGTCCGGCAGACGATTACCCACGGTGATGTGCAGCTGCTGTTGGGCGCCGCCCTCGGTGGTGTAGGTGATGTCCAGGGTGGCGGCAGGCGCGTCAAACCCGCAGATGGAGACCGCCTCATCGGAGGGATCGAAGTCTACGCATTTGGTGATGGTCAGGGCCGTCACGTCCTCCAGCAGGGACTGCACCAGGGGCACATCGGTGACGTTGGCGCCGCTGGAGCGCCAGGTGGTGGCGCTGTCATCCTCCGCCCGCTGGGCCGTCAGCACGGTGAGGGTGCCGGGCAGGTCCCCGTCGGGAGAGGGACCCTGGACGGTGATGGACTGGATGCGGTCCTCCTGCAGCTCCGGCAGCTCCGGAAGGTCGTACATGTCGTAGACCGGGACCGTCATCAGCCGGTACAGGGTGTCCGCCACGATGTACACCGTGGCCTCGTCGCCATTGAGACGGACGTAATAGCTGTCACCGTCCGTGGTGGTATTGCCGAAGAGCACGGTGGTGGCGGCGCCGGAGGCGGTGGCGGCGGTCAGGGAGGCCACCGGCTCGGACAGGCCGCTTTTCTCCACGGCCTCCGCCCCGGTCAGGGATTGCTGGGGCTTCCAGTTGGTCAGCAGCTCCAGGATGGAGGTGATCACCGTGTCATCCAGGGGGAAGTCGCGGCTGCCGTCCCAGGTCCAGGCGCCGGCCTCGTCCCGGGTAAAGGACAGCGTGGTGGAGCCGTTGTCGTACTGCAGGCTGGTGTAGGCGTTCTGGTCCGTCACCACGGCGGTGTCACCGGGGGCGGGGTCCTCTTTGCCGATGTCCCGGGACGCCCGGTAGCGCATCCCCAGGACCACCAGCAGTGCCGCCATCAGAACCAGCAGAATGGTGCTGAGAATGGTGACGATTCGTCGTTCACTCCAGGTCATAGGAAGAAACCTCCTGTATATGCAAAATTCCATTTGGAATTTTAATTATAGCACACCAAAACGTGGGTTTCAATTTATGGTAACCGAAAAACCTGAAAACCGCCTGAAGAGCGCGGCCTGTGGAAATGGTATCGGTAACCGATTTCTTCGGGATTTTTGAAAACTTTTCTTGCAAAAAAGCCGGAACTTCGCTATAATGTTGTCGCCAAAAGGTAGAATATCAGCCGGGACGGAATGCGACCGCCCGGCGCATATGGAGGAAGAACCTATGAGAGGCGTACACAGTGCGGTGGACGATATCCGCCGCAGCGTATTCACCGAGGTGGCCCGCCTGGCCTATGAGGGCGGCGACCTGAACCGCGTGGACCTGATCCCCTACCAGATGATCCGGGGCGAGGTAGCAAAGCACCGCGCCGACGTGTTCCTGGAGCGGGCCATCGTCCGGGAGCGGGTCCGTCTGGCCCTGGGCATGAACCTGCAGAACGCGGAGGATCAGATGCCCATCTCGGCCACCATCAGCGAGGCCTACACCGACCAGAAGTATTTTGAAAATCCCCTGGTCAACATCATTCCCTTTGCCTGCAATGCCTGCCCCCCCAAGCAGGTCCGCATCACGGACAGCTGCCAGGGCTGCATCTCCCACCCCTGCATGAACGTCTGCCCCAAGGATGCCATCTATCTCGACAAGAACAAGCACTGCCACATCGACCAGGATAAGTGCATCAAGTGCGGCAAGTGCTTTAACCAGTGCCCATACCGGGCCATCTCCAAGATCGAGCGCCCCTGCGCCGCCGCCTGCGGCATGGACGCCATCGAGTCCGACGAGCTGGGCCGCGCCAAGATCAACTACAACAAGTGCGTCTCCTGCGGCATGTGCCTGGTGAACTGCCCCTTCGGCGCCATTGCCGACAAGAGCCAGATCTTCCAGATCATCAACGCCATCAAGCGGGATGAGGAAGTCATCGCCTGCGTGGCCCCCGCCTTCGTGGGCCAGTTCGGCCCCGACGCCACCCCCGCCAAGCTGAAGGCCGCCATGCGGGTCCTGGGCTTCTCCGACGTGGTGGAGGTCGCAATCGGCGCGGACCTGTGCACCGTGGAGGAGGCCAAGGATTTCCTGGAGGAGGTCCCCGCCAAGCAGCCCTTCATGGGTACCTCCTGCTGCCCCGCCTGGTCCGTCATGGCAAAGACCCTGTTCCCCGAGTTCAAGGATTACATCTCCATGGCCCTGACCCCCATGGTTATCACCGCCCGCATGGTGAAGAAGGACCACCCCAACGCCCGCATCTGCTTCATCGGCCCCTGCGCCGCCAAGAAGCTGGAGGCCAACCGCCGCACCGTCCGGTCCGACGTGGACTTCGTCCTGACCTTCGAGGAGCTGCTGGGCATGTTCGACGCCAAGGAGATCGACTTCAAGACCATCGAGTTCGACCCCGACGACAGCCTGATCGAGGGCTCCGGCATGGGCCGGGGCTTTGCAGTGGGCGGCGGCGTGGCTGCCGCTGTGGTGGAGGCCATCAAGCACATTGACCCCGACCGCGAGGTGAAGATCGAGTACGGCGACGGCCTGCGGGAGTGCCGCAAGATGCTGGCCATGGCCAAGGCCGGCAAGCGGGACGGCTACCTGCTGGAGGGCATGGCCTGCCCCGGCGGCTGCGTGGCCGGTGCCGGCACCATCCAGCCTGTGAAGAAGAGCGCCGTCAACGTGGAGAAGTTCAAGAACGAGGCAGCCGAACTGAGCTGCACCACCAGCCCCTTCCTGGACCGCCTGGAAGAGGTGGAGAAGAAGTACGAATAAGTGCTGATACGAACAGGCCCCCGGCTTTTGCCGGGGGCCTGCTGCTGTCTTGATTCAGGAGGATATCCGGGTGATCTCCACCAACCGTTGGAGATCCGCCGGAGAGCCACCGTAGTAGTCCTTCACGCTGGCAAGAGCCTCCCAGTCACATCCCGCATGGGTCTGGTTGTAAGCGTCCATCAGCTCCGGCAGCAGGGCGTTTGCCTCCTCCAGGGTGAGCACGCCGCTCCGTTTCTCCCCGTGGAGGTCGGTGTAGGTCCAGCCCACCTCCTCCAGATTGTCCACCAGGGCCAGCAGCTGCATGGCATAGCGGGCCATCCATTTGTCAAAGGTGGCGGGGTCACGGCCGATGACGCCCTTCCAGCCGTCCTCAGTGAATTCCAATGTCCAGCGATAGGGTTGACTGGAGGTGTGGAGGCTGTTGAGATAGTCGCCGAAATTGGGGCGGATGTGGGCCAACTCGGCGATATTGTTCAGGGCTGGCATGTCGCCCACATATGGGGTTCTGGCCTCATACAGGCGGGCTACCCGCTCCTGGATGAGGGTGCCGTCCTGCCAGACGGTGCGGCCGCACAGCCGGACTTCCCGGATACCCTCCAGGGGGATCTCCACCGTTCCGCCGCCGTTGGGGAACAGGGGCGATACCAGCACGGAGCGGGCGTGAATATCCGCTACGCCGTCAGCTGTGTCCACCCTCCAGCCCCAGAAGGCCGTGGCGGAGGAGGGCGTGGAGATGGACAGGCAAAGAATGCCATTCTGTTCCACGGCTTCCGCCACGAACAGGTCCTGTTCCTGGGCCGGCGTGCCGATGACGAAGATTTTGGCGGCGAAGCCCGCCAGGATCAGCAGGACGGTGCACAGAACAGCGATCACCACCCGCCGTCCGCTCTTCCGCTTGACGGTTTTCAGATAGTCCACTTCCTTGCTTTGCTCCGCGGACGCCGATTCCTCCGGGGCCGCCATGGCGTCCCGGCGGGCCGTGCAGTCCGGGCACCCGGCCAGATGGTTTTCTACCGCCGCGTTGGTCTCGTCGGAGGTCAATCCCTCCACGTAGCTGGGCAACAGGTCCCGCACCACGCCGCAGGTCAGATCATTTTTCATGGGATACACCTCCGTTTCGCAGTTTTTCCTTGCTCCGGTAAAAGGTCACCCGGGCCCAGGTCTCGGTCTTCCCCAGCACGTCCCCGATCTCCCGGAAGCTGAGACCTCCAAAAGCCCGGAGATACACCACCTCCCGGGCGTCGGCGGGCAGGCCGTGGATGTTCCGCAGCAGCTCCAGCCGCCCCTCCTGTGCCAGGGTTTCCTCCTCCGCCGAGGGCAGGGGGATTTCAATACCCTCCTCCGGCATGGGTGCCTCCCGGTTTCGCTTCCGCAGGTGCTGATACCACAGGTGCTTGGCGATCTGGCACAGCCAGACGGACACCTTGCAGCCGCCGTCGAACCGGTCGGCGGACCGGACGGCCTGATAAAAGGTCTCCTGGGTCAGCTCCTCCGCCAGGTCCGGGTCGTGGCACTGGGCCAGGAGGAACTTGTAGACGGTCCGGGCGTGCTGCTGATAAATGGCGCTCATATCGTCCATCAGATGTCCCTCCTTTCACCCATATATCCGTCGGGGAGCGGTTTCGTTACAGCGTGGGTAAAAAAATTTGACGGGCGGGTCCCGTCAAATTTTTCATACTAGAATCCATTAAAAATAAGACAATTGTCTTATTTTTATAGCGCCAGCGGCGCGTTGGATTCTTATGAGATGCGCCGACGCGCAAAGCACGGCGGCTCCCATTAAAAAGTCTCATTTTAATGGGAGAATAGTATCAGTCCAGGGTTTCGGTTTCAAACATCTCTTCAAAGGAGCGGATATAGTAGTCGGAAAGGTTCCGGATGGCCTCCTGATCCGCCTCGGCGGAGGGGTCGTAGACGCCGCAGACCCGGAATCCGGCGGCTTTAGCGGTCTCGATGGCGTGAAGGGCGTCCTCAAAAATGACCGTGTCCTTCTTGGTGCTCCGCAGCCGCCGCAGGCACCGCTCGTAGATCTCCGGGCTGTCCTTTTTGCCAGCGCCCACCTCGGCGCAGGTCAGAATGCCACGGAAGTAGCCCTCCAGCCCCGTGTGCTTCAGGGCGGCCTCCACCAGGTCCCGGTCCGTGTTGGTGGCGACGTACATCCAAACGCCTTCCATTTTCAGCAAGGACAGGAATTTCTGCACGCCGGGCTTGGCCTGGACCTGGGTCTCGTAGAAAGTCCGGACCTCGGCCTTGGTCAGGTCCATGATCTCCTCCACGCTCTCCGAGAGGTGGTATTCCTCCTTGCACAGGGCGGCGCCGTCCCGGAAGGTCATGACTATGAGCCGGTCCCCCAGGCCCGGAGCGGGCTCCACGCCCATGGACCGCAGCAGATTGGGCCCCAGGTCGTTCCAGATGTGCATGGAGTCCAGCAGGGTGCCGTCCATGTCAAAGATCGCACTTTGTAAACGCATAAAAACCTCATTTTAAATAATTTTCGGCAGGACAAAAGGTGAATTGCCGAAAAGCGGCAAAAATTCAAATCATTTTCGCCGCGGCATGTACGTGGCGAAAATTTCCCGACTTAGCCGCCGGGGGCGGCGTTCACCAGTGAACCGTGTTCACTGGTGGGAGGTTCAGTGAAAGCCTGAAAAAGCAGTTGCTTTTTCAGGCTTTCACGTCTAAGGGGGACAACGTCCCCCTTGGAGTTTAGCACAGTTTCGCGCCCGCCGGGATGGCGTCATCCACCATCAGCAGGTGCAGCTTCTCCTCGCCCTTCTCGGTGTGGACGGCGGAGATCAGCATACCGCAGCTCTCCTGGCCCATCATCTTCCGGGGCGGCAGGTTCACGATGGCAACCAGAGTCTTGCCCACCAGCTCTTCCGGCTTATAGTACTTGGCGATGCCGGAGAGGATCTGGCGGTCGGTGCCGGTGCCGTCATCCAGGGTGAACTTCAAAAGCTTTTCGCTCTTCTTTACGTTCTCGCAGGCCTTGACCTTCACCGCCCGGAAATCGGACTTGCAGAAGGTGTCGAAGTCCACCTTCTCCTCCAGCTGGGGCTCCACCTCAATGGCGGGCAGGGCGGCCTTCTTGGCGGCCTCGGCGGCCTCCTCCAGCTCGGCAATGGCCTTGTCCATGTCGATGCGGGGGAACAGGTTCTCGCCCTTGGTGACGGCGGCGGTCTCGCTCAGGCTGCCCCAGACAGAGGCGCTGTTCCAGGTCTGAATGTCCGCGCCGGCGCCGATCTGGATGAACAGCTTGCCCATGCTCTCGGGCATGAAGGGGGTCAGCAGGATGCCGCAGATGCGGGTGGCCTCCAGCAGGTTATACAGCACATGGGCCAGACGCTTGCCATTGGCCTCCATGTCCTTTGCCAGAGCCCAGGGAGCCGTCTCGTCAATATACTTGTTGGCCCGCTGAATGACCTTGAACACCTCCGCCAGGGCGTTGTGGGGGGCGTAGGCCTCCATCTGGGCCTCATAGGCGCTCCGCAGGCCGGAGGCCATGGAAATGAGGTCGGTATCGAAGGGCTCGGGATTTTCCCGTTTTCTGCAGCCCTCGGGCAGCTGGCCACCGAAGTACTTGCCCACCATGGCGGTGGTGCGGCTGAGGAGGTTGCCCAGGTCGTTGGCAAGGTCGGTGTTGATGGTCTGGATCAGCAGCTCGTTGGAGAAGTTGCCGTCAGAGCCGAAGGGGAAGGTCCGCATCAGGAAGAAGCGCAGGGCGTCCACGCCGAACTTCTCCGCCAGGATATAGGGGTCCACCACGTTGCCCTTGGACTTGGACATCTTGCCGCCGTCCAGCAGCAGCCAGCCGTGGCCGAAGACGTGCTTGGGCAGGGGCATCTCCATGCTCATCAGCATGGCGGGCCAGATGATGGAGTGGAACCGGACGATCTCCTTGCCCACAAAGTGAACGTCGGCGGGCCAGTACTTGTCGTAGTCGTCGTATTGGTCGTTCAGGAAGCCCAGGGCGGTGGTGTAGTTGAACAGGGCGTCCACCCACACGTAGACCACGTGGCCCGGGTCGAAGTCCACGGGAATGCCCCAGGTGAAGCTGGTGCGGGAGACGCACAGGTCCTCCAGGCCGGGGTCGATGAAGTTCTTCACCATCTCGTTGACCCGGCTGCGGGGCTGGAGGAAGTCGGTGTTCTCCAGCAGGTCCCGGACCTTGTCGGCGTACTTGCTCAGACGGAAGAAGTAGGCTTCCTCCTCGGCGTCCACCACGGGGCGGCCGCAGTCGGGGCAGCAGCCGTCCACCAGCTGGCTCTCGGTCCAGAAGGACTCGCAGGGGGTGCAGTACTTGCCCTTATAGGCGCCCTTGTAAATGTCGCCCTTGTCGTACATCTTCTTAAAGATCTTCTGGACGGCGGAGACATGATAGTCGTCGGTGGTGCGGATGAAGCGGTCATTGGAGATGTTCATCAGCTTCCACAGGTCCTTGACGCCCTGGGGGCCTTCCACAATCTTGTCTACGAACTCCTTGGGCGTGACGCCGGCCTCCTTGGCCTTGGTCTCGATCTTCTGGCCATGCTCGTCGGTGCCGGTCAGGAAGCACACATCATAACCGCACAGCCGCTTGTAGCGGGCCATGGCGTCGGTGGCCACGGTGCAGTAGGTGTGGCCGATGTGGAGTTTGTCGGAGGGGTAGTAAATGGGGGTGGTGATATAGAATTTTTTCTGTTCCATGGGTTTTCTCCTTTTTCACGGCCGCTCCGAATGGAAGAGGGCCGGTATTCATAAAATATCATTATAGCTCAGAATTCCCAAAATTACAACATTTCAGCCGGGATTTTCCTCTGCCAGACTGCCCTTCCGCTTCCAGCGGCCGGAGAGGTAGTAAAGCACGGACAGGGTAAAGCCCACGGTCCAGCCCACGCCTACGCCGTAGTACATGTAGTCCGGGCCGTAGTGGTCGGCGAACCAGTAGACGGCGGGCACCCGGACCAGGATCAGGGAGAAGATCACATCCAGCATGGCGAACATGCTGTCTCCCGCGCCACGCATGGCGTTGTTCAGGCAGAACATGACGGAAAACAGGAAATAGAAGGGCATGATGCACTTCAGATACACGGACCCGGACTGGATGACGGCGGGGGTATCGGAGAAGAAGCTCACCAGCGTGGGCCCCAGGGGGATCAGCACCAGCATCACCGCCGACCAGATCACGGAGGCGATCACGGTGATACGAATGCCCTGGCGGACCCGGTCCAGCCGCTTGGCGCCGATGTTCTGCCCCACAAAGGAGGTGACGGCGTTACTCAGGCTCTGCACCGGCAGAAAGGCCAGGGAGTCCAGCTTGGAGCCCACGTTATAGGCGGCGGCGAACTCCTTGCCGAAGGAGTTGATCTTGCTCATCACCACCATGGCGCCGATGGCTACCAGAGACATCTGGATACCCGCCGGCAGGCCAATGCCCATGATCTGCCGGAACAGCTGCCTGTCGAACCGGCGGCAGAAGGGACGGATGGCGATTTGGGGATAGTGGCGGTTGATATAGAACAGGCCGAACAGCCAGGAAAAGGCCTGGGAGATGATGGTGCCCAGAGCCACGCCCAGCACGCCCATACCACAGGCCAGCACGAACACCAGGTCCAGCACGATGTTCATGATCGCCGAGATAGCCAGGAACAGCAGCGTCGTCCGGCTGTTGCCCAGGCCCCCCAGAATGCCCGCGTTCAGGTTGTAGCCGATGGCGCCGATGAGGCCCGCGGACACCACCGTCAGGTACAGCCACGCCTCAGCCCAGGCGTCGGCCTTCACCTGCATCAGCAGCAGGACCGGTTTCACCAGTGCCAGGGCCAGAGCCGTAATGGGGATGGCGGAGGCCATGAAGGCGGTGTAAATGGTGTCCACCGCGTCCCGGACCCGGTCCAGCTTCCCGGCGCCGTAAAACTGGGCGATGACCACCGTGCCGCCGTTGGAGAGACCCATGAACAGGGATGTGAACATAAAGATAACGGGAAAGCCCACGCCCACCGCCGCCAGGGCGGCGTCACCGGCGTAGTTGCCCACCACCCAGCTGTCCACCATGTTGTAGAGCTGCTGGAGAAAGCTGCCAGCCAGCAGAGGCAGGGCAAAATAAAAAATATGTCCGGCGGGGCTGCCTACCGTCATGTTCCGCATACCGTTTTGTTGCTTCATACGTTGTTTCCTCACGATTTTTCATTCTGCTTCTACTTTACTCTCTTTCTCTTCCGGGAGCAATATTGTTTTTTCCCCGGATATCGGGTACAATGTGGAAAACAAACGAGACATACAAAGGAGGATGACCATGAAACTGGTATCCTGGAACGTCAATGGCCTGCGGGCCTGCCTGAATAAGGGCTTTCTGGACTTCTGCGCCTTCGCTGACGCGGATGTCATCTGCCTGCAGGAGACGAAAATGCGCCCGGAGCAGGCGGAGTTTGACCTGCCGGGATATACCCGGTTCTGGAACAGCGCCGACAAGGCGGGCTACTCCGGCACGGCCATTTTTACAAAAACCGAGCCGCTGAACGTCACCTATGACTTCGGCATTGACGAGCACCGCCACGAGGGCCGGGTCATCACGGCGGAGTACCCGGAGTTCTATCTGGTCTGCTGCTATACCCCCAACTCCAAGGACCAGCTGGCTCGGCTGGACTACCGCATGGCCTGGGAGGACGACATCCGGGAGTACCTCATGGAGCTGGATGCCAAAAAGCCCGTGGTCTACTGCGGCGACCTGAACGTGGCACACGAGGAAATCGACATCAAGAACCCCAAGTCCAACCGCATGAACCCCGGTTTCTCCGACCAGGAGCGGGAGAAGATGACAAAGCTGCTGTCCAGTGGCTTCGTGGATACCTTCCGCTACCTCTACCCCGACAAGACCGGGGCCTACTCCTGGTGGAGCTACCGCTTCAACGCCCGGAAGAACAACGCGGGCTGGCGCATCGACTATTTCATTGTGTCTGAGCGGCTGAAGGACAACATCAAAAGCGCCGATATCTGGAGTGAGGTGCTGGGCAGCGACCACTGCCCTGTGGTGCTGGAGCTGGATATTTAAACGAAGCAGCTCCTATTTTCGGTAAAAATGCCAGATGAAAATTTGTCGGAACGTTGTATAATGTGACGTGATATTGTATATTGTATGACGATCATAAAACGCCGGGCACCGGATGACAGCGCCCGGGTCTGTGTGAAAGGAAGCGTCTGTCATGCCTGAAGCAATGAAATACGGCCAGCAGGAATTTGAAGTGAAGCTGCCCCCGGAGCTGATCGCAGCGGAACTGGAGCCCAACCGCGTGGACCTGCCCCGGCGGACTGTGCCGGAGCACATCCACTACGCACTGGAGCATCCCATTGATTCCAAACCGCTGAAAGAACTGGTGAAGCCCGGTGAGACGGTGTGCATCGTGATCTCCGATGTGACCCGCCGCTGGCAGTCCCCGGAGACCTACATCCCCATTCTGATCGAGGAGCTGGAGAGCGCCGGCATCCGGGATGAGGATATGCTCATCATCTCCGCCACCGGCACCCACCGGAAGCAGACCAGGGAGGAGCACATCGGCCTGGTGACGGAGGCGGTGTATGACCGCATCCGTCTGGTGGATCACCAGTGCACTGATGAGGAAAACCTCAAGCATGTGGGCACCACCTCCCGGGGGACTCCCGTGTGGCTGGACAAGCGGGCCCTGGAATGCGACCACATCATCCTCACCGGCGGCGTGGTGTATCACTTTATGGCGGGCTTCGGCGGTGGACGCAAGAGCGTCCTGCCCGGCATCGCCGGCCGGGAGACCATTATGAAAAACCACAACCTGGCCCTGAATCCCGGCCTGGGCGCCGGGTCCAACCCGGAGGTCCGCAGCGCCAACCTGTCCGACAGCAACCCTGTCCACGCCGACATGATGGAGGCCTGCGCCATGGTGAAGCCCACCTTCCTCATCAACGTGGTGGTGGACGATAACCAGAAGATCATCAGCGCCTTTGCCGGTAACTGGATCACCGCCCACAAGGCCGCCTGCGACCTGGTGGAGAAGATGTACGGCGTGGCCGCCAAGGAGAAAACACCCATGGTCATCGCCAGCGCCGGCGGCTATCCCAAGGATCTGAACTTCTACCAGACCATCAAGACGCTGTGCAACGCCCTGGAGGTGGTGGAGGACGGCGGCACCATCATCCTGGTGACGAAGTCCGACGAGGGCTTCGGCAACGATGATACCGAGCGCCAGATCGCAGGCTACGAGACCATGCTGGACCGGGAAAAGGCCCTGCGGGAGAACTTCTCCATCGGCGCCTTCATCGGCTACCTGTTTGCTGAGAGCGCCGAGAAGTACCACCTGATCGCCGTCACCGGTATTCCCCAGGAGCAGTTCGGCACCGCCAAGATTCACGCCGTAAAGACCCTGGATGAGGCATTGGAACTGTCCCGGAAGCTGAACGGCGGCAAGGACCTGCGGGCCACCCTCCTGCCCCACGGCGCCAACACCCTGCCGAAATTGAAGTGAGGAGTCTGCAGTCCCCGGGCCAACGGCCCGGGGACTGCTTTTAACTTAAAAGGGCATTGATCTCCTCAATTTCCAAGTCCTGCAAAGCCCAGTTGATGCCGTA
>Ga0129317_1001898_pt1 | contig 13516 bp, 13 predicted proteins | sample Cm1ome_FD_94430 | JGI IMG/M metagenome (GOLD analysis project Ga0129317, IMG submission 94430) | Eastern black-and-white colobus group fecal microbial communities from Wisconsin, USA - Cm1105 metagenome | ecosystem: Host-associated > Mammals > Digestive system > Large intestine > Fecal | place...
CAAGGGAAAAGTCAGAAACTCGGTCGGTGCAGGAGATTCCATGGTAGCAGGTTTTCTGACCGGAGCTCAGAACGGCGACTATGAATACGCATTAAAGCTCGGTACCGCCGCAGGAGGAGCCACAGCTTTCTCAGACGGACTGGCAGTAAAAACCAAGATCGAAGAGCTGCTCGCTCAGCTCTGATATTACAACAGTAAGGAGGAATAGCTCATGAGAATTGTAGATCTGCTCAGCAAAAATAGCATCAAGCTGAACGCTTCCCCAAAGTCGAAATCCGAAGCTATCGATATGCTCATAGACCTTCAGGTAAAAGGCGGAAATATCGCCGATAAGGAAGCTTATAAAAAAGGCATCCTCGCAAGAGAGGAAAAGGGTTCGACCGCTGTTGGCGAAGGAATTGCAATACCACACGCAAAAAGCGAAGCTGTAAAGGCTCCATCACTGGCGGCAATGACAGTTCCGGATGGAGTTGATTACGAAGCCCTTGATGATGAGCCCTCAAATCTGCTGTTTATGATAGCAGCCCCCAATGACGGAGATGTTCATCTTGAAGTTCTGTCCAGACTTATGACTATACTCATGGACGAGGATTTCAGAGACGACCTTCTGAAAGCCAAGGACGCTGATGAGTTCCTGAAGGTCATCGACGATATGGAGAAGGAGAAATATCCCGACGAACCTGCTGCTGAAGAAAGATCCGAAAACGGATATAAAGTTCTTGCGGTAACCGCCTGCCCGACGGGTATTGCCCACACCTATATGGCTGCCGAGGCTCTTGAAAAAGCAGGCAAAAAGCTGGGTATCTCTATTAAAGTTGAGACAAACGGTTCCGGCGGCGCAAAGAATATCCTCACTCAGGAGGAGATAGATGCCTGTGACGGAATCATCGTCGCCGCCGACAAGACTGTCTCTATGGCGCGTTTCAACGGCAAAAAAGTCATAAAGACCAAGGTATCAGACGGTATAAAGATCCCCGAGGAGCTTATAAACCGCATCGAAGCAGGAGACGCTCCCGTATATCATCATGAGGGCGAAGCCGACAGCAGCTCATCGAGCACATCTGACAGCGAAGGCTTCGGAAGAAAGCTTTACAAACACCTCATGAACGGCGTTTCAAATATGCTGCCCTTCACAGTTGCGGGAGGCATTTTTATCGCGATAGCCTTCCTGATAGACTCCTTCGGAGGCGCTCCCCAGGACGGTGATTTCGGTTCCCACCTTGCGGCTGCGGCATGGTTCAAGACTATCGGAAACTACGCTTTTCAGTTCATGATACCTGTGCTTGCAGGATATATCGGACTCAGCATCGCTGACCGCCCCGGCTTCCTTGTCGGTATGGCAGGAGGTGCAATGGCAGCCGCAGGTGCAACCTTTGCATCTCCGGGAGGAGACGTTCCCTCTGGCTTCCTCGGTGCGCTGCTGGCGGGCTTTATCGGCGGATACCTCACACTTTGCCTGGAAAGGGCGTGCAATAAGCTGCCCAAGGCTCTCAACGGTATCAAGCCCGTACTCATTTATCCTCTCGGAGGACTCGCCATTGTCGGCATCATGATGTGTGCAGTCAACCCTGTAATGGGCATTCTCAACGACGGTCTCTCAAACTTCCTCAACAGCATGGGCGACTCGAGCAAGGTCCTCCTTGGCTGCATACTCGGAGGTATGATGGCGATAGACATGGGCGGTCCCTTCAACAAGGCAGCCTATGTATTCGGCGTTGCTGCTATCTCTCAGGGCAACTTCAATATCATGGCAGCAGTAATGGTAGGAGGTATGGTCCCCCCTATCGCTATAGCACTGGCTACCACATTCTTCAAAAACAGATTTACCGAGGAGGAACGCAAGAACGGTCCCGTCAACTACATTATGGGACTCAGCTTCATAACAGAAGGCGCTATCCCCTACGCCGCAGCTGACCCTGCAAGAGTGATCCCCTCCTGTATCGTAGGTGCGGCAACAGCAGGCGGCATATCAATGGCATTCGGCTGTACGCTCAGAGCTCCTCACGGCGGTATATTCGTATTCCCTGTGGTAGGACACCCTCTCCAGTATGTTATAGCACTTGCCATCGGCTCAGTAGTTGGAATGTTAATGCTGGCTCTGCTCAAAAAGAAGCATCCTCAGAACGCATAAAACAAATCATTATTATAAGGAGTGAATATTTATGGTATCAAAAAAGGTAACTATCGTAAACGCAGAAGGTATGCACATGAGACCCGCAGGTATGATCGCAAAGGCTGTCAAGGCTCATTCAGACAGCGAGGTCATTCTCAAAGCCAATGATAAGGACATCAAGGCTAAAAATGTCATGCAGATCATGGCAGCGGGACTCAAAAAGGGCACCGAAGTGGAAATAGTCGTTAACGGCGGTAACGAGCAGGCAGTTCTTGATGAACTCGCTGCAATGTTCGAGAACGGTTTCGGCGAATAATTCCAAACGAAAATGGGACGGCATCACTGCTGTCCCATACCTTTAAAGGAGGTGCATCAATATGACCATTTTCAAAGGCAAGGGAGTTTACGGTGCTGTAGCTATCGGTAAGATCTCTGTTTTCAAACGAAGGGACACAACTGTAAAGCGAATACACGTCAGCGATACAGCTGCCGAGAAGAAAAGACTGGAAGCCGCAAAGGAAGCGGCAACAGCTCAGCTTCAGGAAATATATGACAAGGCACTCAAGGAGGTCGGTGAGCAGAATGCTCAGATCTTTGAGATACACATGATGATGATCGAAGATGACGATTACAACGAGTCCATCGAAAGTATTATCGACACTCAGTCTGTCAATGCAGAATATGCAGTCTCGGTGACCGCCGATAACTTTTCAGAAATGTTCGCGTCTATGGACGATGCCTATATGCAGGCGCGCTCCGCAGACGTAAAGGATATATCGAATCGCATTATCGCCTGCCTTTCAGACGACGGTTCTCAGGAGAACAGCAGCGACGAAAAAGTGATAATCTGTGCAGACGATCTGGCTCCCAGCGAAACCGTTCTGCTGGACAAGAATAAGGTCCTCGCTTTTGTTACATCTCACGGCTCTTCAAATTCTCACACAGCTATACTGGCAAGGAATATGAATATCCCTGCCGTTATCGGTGCAGGTGATGATTTTCTCTCAGCTGTGTCAGACGGTATGTTTGCCGCAGTTGACGGATATACCGGTGAGGTATTCCTCTCTCCTGACACCGAGGCTCTCGAAAAACTCGAAACGAAGCAGAAAGAGGACGAGGAAAAGAAGAGGCTTCTCCAGGAGTTAAAAGGCAAGGAAAACGTTACGCTCGACGGAACAAGGATCAATATTTTTGCCAATATCGGCGGAGTGGATCATATCGGAGCAGTTCTTGCCAACGACGCAGGAGGAATTGGTCTGTTCCGAAGTGAATTTCTCTATCTTGAGAGCAGCGATTATCCGACCGAAGAGCAGCAGTTTGCTGCCTACAAAAAGGTGCTTGAAAGCATGGCCGGCAAAAAGGTCATTATACGTACTCTTGACATCGGCGCTGACAAGAAGGTGGATTATTTTGATCTCGCAAAGGAGGACAATCCTGCCCTCGGTTTCAGAGCTATAAGGATCTGTCTCACTCGTCCAGAGATATTCAGGACACAGCTCCGTGCCCTTTACAGGGCTTCCGCATTCGGCAAGCTTGGTATCATGTTCCCTATGATAACAAGTGTATCGGAGGTGGAACAGATCAAAAAAATATGTGCAGAGGTCAGAGAGGAGCTCCGCGCTGACGGAGTAGACTTCGATGAAAACGCAGAACTCGGTATAATGATCGAAACTCCCGCAGCAGCTGTCATAAGCGATAAACTTGCTCCTCTTGTTGACTTTTTCAGCGTAGGTACCAATGACCTGACACAATACACTCTCGCCTGTGACAGGCAAAACAGTGCCGTTGAACAGTTCGTTGATACACACCATGAAGCTATTCTCCGGCTCATAGAAATGTCTGCAAAAAATGCCCATGCAAATGGTGCGTGGATAGGTATATGCGGCGAACTTGCAGCTGACACAAGTCTTACCGAAACATTCCTGAGAATGGGTATAGACGAGCTTTCAGTTTCGCCTTCCTTTGTACTCAAGGTCAGAGACGCAGTAAGACACACCGATCTCTCCTGATAATTAAACAAAACAAAAAAGCGCCTGTAACTGTGATATGAGTATCGCTGTTAAGAACGGCATGAACCCCAAGATGCTTCAGTACATAATGGGATATGCAGACATAAGCGTTACATTGAATACGTATACTCACGTCCAGTATGAAGATGCTGAGAAAGAGATGAAGCGCTTATACGGGATCGTTTAGCCTGAAAATATTCATTTTACCATTTTATCGTAGTAATAATCCACAAAAAACACTGGTATAGCTCAATATATGGTCGAACTTTTTCCCACAGTTTTTCCACGCTTGCAATGAAAAACATGAGAAAACATGAAAAAATATGCAGAATTATAAGAAAAAATTCGTTTTTATTCATGTTATGTCAAAACGAGCTTTGAGGCTATTTTACGAAGATTATTAAATATTTAAGGAGATTTGAGGAGATGTATAAGATCATGTTCGTATGCCACGGCAATATATGCCGCTCACCTATGGCAGAATTTATAATGAAGAAGCTGGCTGCCGAGAACGGTCTCAGCCATGAGCTGCATATCTCCTCAGCTGCCACCAGCACCGAGGAGCTGGGCAATCCCGTATATCCTCCTGCAAGAGCGGAGCTTGCTTCCCATGGGATAAGCTGCCAAGGCAAGTATGCTGTTCAGCTTAAAAAGGCTGACTACAACAGCTATGACCTTTTTGTGGGTATGGACTCCGCCAATATCCGCAACATGAACCGCATATTCGGCAGCGACAAGGACGGAAAGATATACAAGCTCCTCACCTTTGCAGGACGGAGCGACGATGTCTCAGACCCGTGGTACAGCGGCGATTTCGGCAAGGCGTACAGCGATATCGATGAGGGCTGCCGCGCTCTGCTGGAGAAGCTTCGCACAGACGGTCTTGTGTGAGCCGACTGCAATAAAAATGTGCGCATGAACAGCTTCAGCGCACTGATTTTGGAGGATTATTATGAGCTATGATTTTTACGGTTGGGAGAACGCTCTCGTTCCGCCGATAAACGAGGAATACCGCGCAATAAAAACACCGCAGGCGCTCTATGATACGCTTTTGCAGATATGGTGCGAATACACCTGTGCACCGAGGCTCCGCGAGAAGTGGAGCAAGGACAACATCACCACCGGGCAGTGCTCCATAACCGCATTCCTTGCACAGGATATCTTCGGCGGCAAGGTCTTCGGAGTTCTTCGTCCCGGCGGGAACTACCACTGCTACAACGTGGTGGGCGATGTTGTATTCGACCTTACCAGCGAGCAGTTCGGCGACGAGAAGCTCTGCTATGAGGGCAACCCCGAGCAGCTGCGCGAGGTTCACTTCGCAAAGCAGGAAAAGCTGGAGCGTTATCAGTATCTGAAGGCGGAGCTGAAAAAACTCATTGCAAACAAGTAAAAGGGACGGTAATAAAATTGAAAAGTAATCCAAGTAAAAAAGCCGTTATCTTTTGTCTGATCCTGACCATTACCGCTTCGGTGATACTCTTTCTGGCAGGCTTTGGACAGAGGCTCATTTACAAAGACCTGAAAAATAATTGCACCGCCGAAGTGACGGGCAAGGTCGTAAACGAAAGCCGCGGCTATTTAAGAGATCTCGACGATGCGGAGAGCAAATACCTCACAGGTAAGCACTGGCGGCATATAGAGGTCGAACCCGACGGCAGGTTCAGGCTGCGCCATCTTTACTGTAATGCAGGTCCGGAACACAAAGGCGATAAGATCATCATCCACTATGACCCGAATGATCCCAACAACTATTATATCAGCGACTACGTTGATACCTACAAGGCGGCTTCGATATTCTCGTTTGCAGCAAGCGGACTCATGCTTGCACTGTCAATATTCATAATCATTGTTTCTTACAAGCGTTCCGGAGCTGCAAAGGACAAAGACCGCAACCGCATCTATTTTGATACGGGATACGGAAGATTTCTCTTTGACCATACGGGCACCGTGGGCTACGAATGTGATATCAAATGGGAGTGGAATCTGATCGGCGGCAGCATCGTTACTGCATTTTTTGACACTGACAGGCACCCCACTGTTCCGCAGGAGGGATATAACGGAATGATCGAGAAGGCTCTCATCGATAAAGGTCCCATCGACCTTGATATCAACAAACTGATAACAGAGATACCGTCGCTGAAGGAAATACAGCCGGGAAAGTGCTATCGGAAACTTGAGAAGCTGCTCTTATACGGAGAGCGCACAGACCGTGACGTAAAAAAGGCAGTGGCAGACTGTTTACTGTCAGAGCCCGGGTTCATTGAGGAAGGAGCTTCCGAGCAGGATATTATTGACCGCATTGAATTATTATCCATAAGCGTTTACAGAAACGGCAGCGAGGAGTACGGACTATTCTATGATACCGACACAGAATTCATTGATCTCCGTTTAGTGATAACAGCAGGCGGCAAAAAGGAGCTTCACTATAAGATGGAAGGACAAAGTGCCGCTGATGATAAAGACAACTGCATAAAGCTATAGTTGACGATAACAAAAACGCCCCGAGACTATCGGAGCGTTTTGTATTTACAGCCATTTCTTCTTCCTGAAAAATATGAGACTGATGACGACTATGGCAATGCTAACAAGTATGACTATGGGATATGACGCTTTGAACTCCAGCTCGGGCATATACTTGAAGTTCATACCGTACCAGCCTGCAATGAGGGTTAGGGGCATAAAAATAGTGGTGACAATGGTGAGTATAGTCATTATCCTGTTCTGCTTTATGTCCAGCTGAGACTGATAGAGCTCGCGTATCTGGGCGGTGTAGTCCCTGAGTGCGGCGGTGGTGTCGTGAAGTCTGGCTATGCGCTGAGTGAAAAGGTGAAAATAGCGGAGATTTTCATGCTTGAAGAAGTTGTTCTCATTCTCCTCCAGCTCCTGACCCAAGTCCTCCAGCTGTTCATAGTGTATCCTCATATCCCTGAGGTCGCTTCTTATCTCGCTGAGGCGCTTGGGATAGTTCTCCTCCTCGCCTGCAAGTATCTTGTCCTCCATCTCGTCAAGCTCCGCGTCGTACTTCGCCAGCACGTTCTGGTCGTTATATATTATCTGCTCGAGGAAGTCGTAAATGAAGCGCTCCAGCGAGGGATTTGTCCAGCGTTTGGTCTTTACAATGCCGCTGATTATCTCAGCAACAGCGCCGCTGTCATCAATAAAAACTATGCCCTTTTCGTCAAGAGCGAATGCGAACCTCCTGTTCTCACCCGAGATATCATTCCTGTCGGGAAGGCAGAATGTACCCGTCAGCGAGTCATAGTTCACCTCTGCCTTAGTGCTGTCTATCTGAAAGGTGCTGACCTCAAGGTCAATGCCCATATCGAATTTGGAGCTGTTGCTCTGCCACTCCTCCGCAGAGAGTATAGCCACATATTTTTCCTTTGAGTCTCTCGGCTTGAGGTTCTTGCGCTCCTCAAGGGTGCTTTTAATAAGATAGAACATATGCGCCTCCTTATACTGCTTTTTGCTTACCACGGACCATTATACCACAGATACCGCCATAAATCAACGCCGCGGAACAATTTTTCAAAGCTTCCCGAAGCATATTGCGGAACAGGCAAAAATATGATACAATTACATCAAGGACGGAGGTGCTGTGTAATGCAGTCATACAGGATAACCGCAGACGAAGCAAAGAGTCGTCTTATCAGCGGCAACGAAAAATACATACAGTCACGGACGCTTAGCTGTGACGTTTCTCCCGAGACTCTCCTGCGGTTCAGCGAGAGCGGACAGAAGCCCTACGCTATCATCATCACCTGCTCGGATTCGAGGGTAGTCCCCGAGATGATATTCTCAGCAGGCATAGGCGACCTCTTTGTCATAAGAGTTGCAGGCAACGTCATGGACTCCCACCAGCTCGGCAGTATCGAATACGCAGCAGAGCACCTTGGCACGGGTCTTATCGTAGTTCTCGGCCACGACCGCTGCGGTGCCGTGGACGCCGCCATGAACCATGAGCCCGACGGCTACATAAAGTTCATAACAGACGAGATACTGAAGGCTATCGGCGATGAGAAAAACGAATTCCGTGCCTGCTGTCTCAACGTGAAGCACAGCTGTGATATAATCGAGCACAGCTTGCAGATACAGCGTGACGAGGAGGAGTACGGCTTGCAGGTGCTTGGAGCCATTTACCGCCTTGACAGCGGCAGAGTGGAATTTCTGTAAAACAAAAGGCAATATAAAAATGCTCCCCTGAGCGGACAGACGTCTGCTTTGGGGAGCTTTATTCGTTTATACTAATGGCACTCACTGCCGATGCCTGCTGCATCCGCCGCAGCTTCCGCAGTCTCCGCAGCAGCCGCCCTTCTTTGAGCTCTTTATCATGTACCTGACAGCAAAGACAACTGCAAGGACTATCAGAGCCAATATGACTATATCCGCAATATTCATCAGACCACTCCTATCAGCAGCAGTATGGCGCGTATAACAAGTGTGGTGATCCATGCCACGGCGCACTGCCATATCACCTCTGCCAGAGCCCATTTCTTGCCCAGCTCACGCTTTACTGCAGCGATCGCCGCTACACAGGGAGTGTAGAGCAGCGAGAACACCAGCAGGCAGGCTGCTGTCAGTGAGGACATAGCCGAGGTAACGTCTCCCGAATAGAGTATTTTCAGTGTGGAGACCACGCTCTCCTTTGCCATAAATCCGCTTATGAGAGCAACAAGTATGCGCCAGTCGCCAAGTCCCACAGGCTTCATGATCGGTGCGAAAACACCTGCTATCTTGGCGAGTATGCTGTCGCCTGCGTCGTCCACCATGTTCAGCTTCAGGTCGAAGCTCTGGAGGAACCACACTGCTATGGTAGCTATGAGGATAACAGAGAACGCCCTCTGGAGGAAGTCCTTTGCCTTTTCCCACAGGAGCTGTGCCACGTTGCCTGCCGAGGGCAGACGATAATTGGGAAGCTCCATTACAAAGGGCACAGCCTCACCGCGGAAAAGTGTTCCCTTGAAAATGTATGCGGCGATTATTCCCGAAACTATTCCGAGAAGATAGAGCCCTATCATGATAAGTCCGCCACGCTTCGGGAAGAAAGCATTCACGAAAAATGCATAGATGGGAAGCTTCGCGGTACAGCTCATGAACGGGGTCAGAAGAATGGTCATTTTTCTGTCTCTCTCGCTGGGGAGAGTTCTTGTGGACATGACCGCAGGCACAGAGCAGCCGAAGCCGATGAGCAGCGGCACTATGCTTCGTCCCGAAAGTCCCACCTTGCGGAGTATCTTGTCCATGAAGAAGGCAACACGGGCGATGTATCCGCTGTCCTCCAGCAGTGACAGGAAGAAGAAAAGCGTCACGATTATTGGCAGGAAGCTGAGAACGCTTCCCACGCCTGCAAAAATACCGTCTATGACAAGGTCGTGGATGACGGTATTCACATGAGCGCCCGTCAGCGCCTTGTCTGTAAGCTCTGTAAGCTTGTCTACGCCTGTCTCGAAAAGCCCCTGTAAAAAAGCACCGATGACATTGAAGGTCAGATAGAATACCAGTCCCATAATGAGGATGAACGCAGGGATAGCCGTATATTTTCCCGTCAGGAACTTATCTATGCGGCGGCTTCGGATATGCTCGCGGCTCTCCGCAGGCTTCTTCACCGTATCATCGCAGAGCCTGTGGATGAAGCTGAACCTCATATCCGCAATGGCGGAGCTTCGATCCAGACCGCGTTCCTTCTCCATCTGCGAAACGATATGCTCAACGGTCTCGAGCTCGTTCTGATCAAGCCCAAGCTTGTCGATGACCAGCTTGTCGTTTTCGATGACCTTGCTGGTCACAAATCGTATAGGCATATCCACGCTCTCTGCGTGATCCTCAATAAGATGAGAGATACTGTGGAGACAGCGGTGTACCGCTCCCCCGTTCTCGTTCTTCGCGCAGAAGTCATAACGGACAGGCCGCTCCTGATAATAGGCGATATGTATAGCGTGCTCCACAAGCTCCTCGATACCCTTGTTCTTGGCAGCCGATATGGGCACCACAGGTACGCCGAGACGTCTTTCCATCTGGTTTATGTCGATGGTTCCGCCGTTGGAGGTGAGCTCGTCCATCATATTCAGTGCAACTACCATGGGGATATTCATTTCCAGAAGCTGCATTGTAAGATAGAGATTTCTCTCGATATTGGTGACATCAACGATATTGATGATAGCGTGAGGCTTCTCGTTGAGCACGAAATTACGGGAGACTATCTCCTCGCTGCTGTAAGGCGACATGGAATAAATACCCGGCAGGTCGGTTATAATGGTATCGGGATGACCCTTTATAGCGCCGTCCTTGCGGTCCACAGTAACTCCCGGGAAGTTTCCGACGTGCTGCTTGGAGCCCGTCAGCCTGTTGAAAAGAGTGGTCTTGCCGCTGTTCTGGTTTCCCACGAGAGCGAACTTCATCACAGTGCCCTTTTCAAGAGGGACACCATCGTCCTTGGCGTGGAAGCGTCCGCCCTCACCGAGACCCGGGTGGTCGGACTTCTTATGTCTGTGCTCTTTCTTCACCGCCTCTTTTTTAGAGGCGACGGGACAGACTCCGATCTGCTCGGCATCCGCAAGTCTCAGCGTAAGCTCATAGCCGTGGAGCCGCAGCTCCACAGGGTCGCCCATAGGTGCTTATTTGACCAGAGTCACCTCTGCTCCGGGGATAAGTCCCATATCAAGGAAATGCTGTCTCAGCGCGCCTTCACCGCCGACGCTCTCTACCCTGACAGTATCTCCGATCTTAATATTTCTAAGCGTTTCCATTATCTGCTCCTGTATTGATATTATTTCAGCCTAACCATTATATCACAAAAAACACTCCAAATCAACATTTTTGCTCCATTCTGCAATAAATAAAGATAATAAAAAAAATATATGTCACACCTGTGCCTGCTGGCACGATAGTACTAAATGAACCAAGTTCTTTGGGCACAAAACGGACGGTCGTACACTCTCAAAGCTGTTGATTAAATAATTTTTATTTAAAATTTGTTATTTAGCAAATTGTGATAATTATTTCAGAGGCGCCTCACGGATTATTATTTAATTAGCAGATTTGCATTAATTTTTCGCTTAAAGGACTTGATTTAATTTCATTTTGGTGTATAATAAACTTGGATTGTACATTCCGTTTGTTTACACAGCACAAATTGTTAAAATGATAACTATGTTTTGCGAGTTCATCGTATCCCAACATTTTATCATAGCACTGTATACAGTAAAAGAAATAACAATAAAAACACTATAATGGAGGAAAAAACACAATGAAGAAAAACAACAGAACACTGGCCCTTATCACCTCTGCTGTTTCCGCTCTCTCAGTGATGGCAGCAGCTGCTCCCGCACAGAGCTTTGCAGAAGCAGAAGGTCCTTATGACATTGATAGAGATCTTGTCAATGTACATGATATCGATCTCTCAGACATGACCTATGATTTCGGAGGCAAGGACAACTACGAAAAGGACGGAAAAGCCAACTATTATGACTTCCTTATCATTGAAAAGGAGATCAATAGAATATATGCTAAAGACGGCTTCCCCAACAAGAAGTACTCCTGCTCAGAGGTCGAGCTTTCCAAGGAAGCACAGAAGGCAAATCTTACCCCCGAGCTCTTCGACCTGACTAATGATATGTGCATATCTCCCGAAGACTACTGTGTATATCTCCACGAACTGTCCCTTTCATACAGAGCAGAATTCATCGATGGAGAAGCAGCTTTCACTATCCAGAACTGCGCTTTGGATGATGCGACCGAGATCGTAGTTCCTGCGTCACTCTTTGATAGTGTTCACGGCTGCATCCTTCCCGTTCAGGAGATCGAACCTGAGGCTTTCTCATTCTGTGAGAAACTTGAGACCGTATATCTCAGCGATTACCGTCAGCCCGAATGGATCAACAATTATGGTTTCCTTCTGAACGAAGGCGGCGAAGTCAAGGCAAGCACATACCTCAGGATAAAAAATAACGCTTTCAAGGGCTGCCACAACCTTGCTGATATTTACTTCCCCCAGAATATCGTTATGCAAAACGGAGCTTTCAACGATACTGCATTCAACTTGAACGAGTATAATCACTTCGCCGACAACGGTGTTGAATATTACCGTGACAGCAATACAAGCTCCCCCGCTATCCTTGCTTACCGACTCATTGATCCTGATTCATACAGCGATACTGATCTCACATTCATGGACGGAACAACTTCCATCAACGACGAGATTGCGTATAAGCACCCCTTCGGTGAAAGCATTGAAAACGTAAATATCCCTGATTCTGTAAAGTATATCGGATTCAACGCATTCAAAAACTGCAGGAAGCTTGAAAAGGTGAACGGTCATGAATATTCAGGACTTGGCACAAACGTACAGAAGAAGATAAAAAGATTTATCAACGCATTCGACGGAACTCCCTTTATAACCAAGGAGACTCAAAGAATTGTCGATCATATCGCTTCCAATCTTGAAAAAAGCTTTACTCCCGAAACAACCGAAAGTGAGAAGGTCAAAGCAGTTATAAAAGAAGTCGTTAGCAATATAACATACACTTCTTATATTTCTCCCGAAGAAATATCAATATATCCCAGCACTTTATATAACAGCTTCGACTATAGCCGCTTAAACTATGGTTCCATCAACGCAGGTCTGAACACAAACTTTACTGAGTGCGGCGGTATCTCTATGACTACTTCGCTTATCCTTGATACTCTCGGTATTAAGAATCACCTTGCAGGAGCTGAAAACCACGCATATAATCTCGTATGGATGAAGAACGAAAGCACAGGAAAATACGAGTGGCATGAAGTAGACGTTACCACTTTCACCGGTAATTATCTTACTAAATCAGCTGCCAATGCAGGCAAGAATTATAAGGAGATCAGAAGAGATGCTGCAAACGCTCTCGGGGACTCTAATCTCTGGGACATCGTATATGAGAAGGACAGCAACCTCCATGGCGAAGATGCATTCATCGGCTTTACAAATTCAGAACTCAGGCAGTTCACTGAATCCGGTCACACATTCTTCTATGTAGTTAACAACAATGATCGTTCAACTGTTAACGTTTACAAGTATAACTCAACAGAAAATGCTGACGAGATCGAAAGCGCTCTGAATATCCTTAATGACTCTACATTCGTAGTATCGACCAAGTAAAAGCTGTAACCCATAAAAAACAGCAGGATCGGATGATCCTGCTGTTTTCTTTTTATACAATATTTAGTCGGGGAGCGCAGGGTTGCCTGCGGCACAATATTAAAATATCGTGAGCGCAGCGAACACATTAACCCTTCACTATAAGAGTAGTACTTATATAGAAGTTTATATGTAATTATTGGAGGAAAAAACCTTTCTGAGGAAAGGTTCTTTTCCCCCAAGCCCCCTTTTTCCAAAGACTTTATAACTGAATTTAGCCCCGAC
>Ga0129317_1001900_pt1 | contig 13507 bp, 13 predicted proteins | sample Cm1ome_FD_94430 | JGI IMG/M metagenome (GOLD analysis project Ga0129317, IMG submission 94430) | Eastern black-and-white colobus group fecal microbial communities from Wisconsin, USA - Cm1105 metagenome | ecosystem: Host-associated > Mammals > Digestive system > Large intestine > Fecal | place...
CATCATCGTTATCGCCATGAAATTCGTGGGCTCACTGCTCATATCGGCGCTGATAATCTTCCCTGCACTGTCAGCAATGAGAGTTTTCAAGAGCTTCAGAAGCGTTATCATCTGCTCTGTGGTCATCTCGCTGTTCTGTGCGGCAAGCGGAATAATCATCTCCATCATCGCAGGAACTCCCGTGGGCTCCACCATAGTTTCCGCGGATATATGCGTATTCTTCCTGTTCTGCCTTATCTCACTGGTGCTCAGGAGGGGAAGAAAATGAGAAAAGCCGCTGTTATCGCTTTGCTCTGCATTCTTTGCGGAGCTGCCTGCGCCTGCGGAGACAAGACTGCGGTCTCACAGTCCGAGAACAAGGTAGAAATAGTCACCGATGCTTCGGGAAAAAAGATCGACCTTGACCTGACGACCATGAGCAGCACCATGATATACAGTACTGTGTCAAACATGATGATGTCCCCCGACTCCTATCTGGGTCAGCATATTAAGCTTGAGGGACAGTTCTCCGTATATCACGACAAGGGCGGCGACAAGTATATCTTTTCCGCCATAATCCCCGACGCCACAGCCTGCTGCTCGCAGGGTATAGAGTTTGTCCTCGACGGAAGCTACAAGTACCCCGACGACTATCCCGAGGAGGGCACTACCATCACAGTCACAGGGGACTTCAGCGTTTATGACGAGTACGGCTTCAAGTACTGCCAGCTTCAGAACGCCGCAATGTCCGTCAGCGAGGAATAAAGCTGCTGCCGCCCATATGGCGTGCTGATACAAAGTTTTCAAGCCATAGTATTTCTGATGTACGGTCAGAAGTACTATGGTTTTTTATTGACGATACATGAATGTTGTAAAGATGATTTAAGTTTAGAGTTGAGAGTTTAGAGTTGAAAGTTGTGGAGTCGCCTGCGGCGACAATATTTAAATATTGTGAGCGAAGCGAACACAATAACTCTCAACTCTCAACTTTCAACTATCAACTTAGCACATACGCGAAAAATTGGTAATGTAGGGGACGCCGCAGCTAACAGCTGCACGTACCTTCTGTCAGCTTGGCTGACATCTCCCTACACTGTAGGGAGTCACTCGGCGTCCCACGAAATGCATTACACGCCCAACGGGACGCCGAGGGCGGCGTCCCCTACATTAGCTAACGGCTAAGGGCTAAGGGCTCAAATCATAATTTTGCTCCGCAAAATTATGATTTAGCTGCTGTGCAGGATTTGCCCTGCCAATTTATTATCCCCCGTCTTGACAAGGTGCTATAAAATGTGATACAATTAATGTGTATATTTCACACAGTAGAACCCGTCTGTCTCAGACACATCCCAATAATAAACCTTCAGCAAAGGGAGACTCCGAATTCCAACTGTAAAATATAAATCTTATCACTATAAGGAGGTCGCGCTATGGAGACTATCAATGAGATCGCAGCACGCATCCGTGAGCTGCGCGAGGTCTGTGACTATTCACAGGAGAAGCTTGCAGAGGAGCTTGGTCTTACCACAGAGCAGTATGCAGGCTATGAAACAAATGGTGATTTTCCAATAAGCGTAATCTATGAGATCGCAAATAAGTTCGGCGTGGATTTCAACGAGCTCGTCACAGGTGAGCCCAGCCGTATCGACACCTTCCAGGTCGTCCGCCGCGGCAAGGGCAGAAGCATCAGCCGTTATGAGGGCTATCGCTTCAAGGATCTGGCTTTCCGCTATGCGGATAAGGTCATGCAGCCCCTCCTGGTCACACTTGAGCCTTCCGATGAACCCGCTAAGCTGGTCACACATACAGGTCAGGAATTCAACCTCGTCCTTAAAGGCACTGTTGCCGTGGTATTCGAGGATAAGGAGATCATCCTCAATGAGGGCGATTCTATATACTTCAACCCCACATATCCCCACGGACAGCGCTGCGTCGGAGACAGTAAAGCAAGATTTCTGACAGTTATAGCTGAATAATTTCGCTTTTTCAAGCATAAGCAAAGGAGTTTTTACTGAAATGCTTTTAGACCGTTATCTTCCCCGTATAGAATTTGATTCCTACGAGGATTTCAAGGAAAATTACAGGGTAAATGTTCCCGAGGACTTCAACTTCGGCTGGGACATCGTTGATGAATGGGCTAAGCAGGAGCCCGAAAAGAAGGCTCTTGTATGGCTCAGCCACGACAAAAAGGAGCGCACCTTCACTTTCACGGATATTTCCAAGCTCTCAAATCAGACCTGCCACTACTTCCGCAGTCTGGGTCTCAAAAAGGGCGACGTTGTGCTTCTTATCCTCCGCCGCCGCTGGGAGTACTGGGTAATCGCCACCGCTCTCCATAAGCTGGGCGTAATTCTTATCCCCGGTAATCTTCTCTTTACCACACACGATATCGCTTACCGCGGCAATATGGCAGGTATCTCAGCCATCATCGCCTGCGATGACGAGTACATACGCGGTCAGATAGACGCAGCTGCTCCCCAGATAGAGACACTGCGCAAGAAGATCGCTGTTGCAGAGCCCCGTGAGGGCTGGGACTTCTTCGAGGACGAGATCGCCAAGTTCCCCGACACCTTTGAGCGTCCCACAGGCGACGAGGCAACCAAGGCCACCGATACCATGCTCATCTACTTCACTTCGGGCTCAACAGGTATGCCCAAGATGGTATGCCACAACTTCGCACACCCTCTGGGTCATATAGTTACCGCTAAATACTGGCATCAGGTACAGGAGAACAAGCTCCATATGTCCATTTCCGACTCAGGCTGGGCTAAGTTCGGCTGGGGCAAGATCTACGGACAGTGGATCTGCGGTGCTATACAGTTCGCCTATGACTTCACAGGCAGATTCAACGCCAAGGATATCCTCGAGGTAATCAGCCACTACAAGCTGACTACATTCTGCGCTCCTCCTACAATGTACCGCTTTATGCTGCAGGAGGACATGACAAAGTACGATCTTTCATCAATACAGAACTTCTGCAATGCAGGCGAGCCCCTCAACCCTGAGGTTTTCAACCGTATCTATGAGCTCACAGGCAAGAAGATGCGTGAGGGCTTCGGTCAGACCGAGGGAACCGTTCTCATCGCAAACTTCCCGTGGATAGACCCCAAGCCCGGCTCAACAGGAAAGCCTTCTCCCCTTTACAATATCCACCTGCTCCGTCCCGACGGTACAGAGTGCGAGGACGGTGAGGAAGGCAGCATCATGGTATGCGGCATAGATAAAGAACGTCCTACGGGTCTTTTCTGCGGCTACTACAAGAACCCCGAGCTGACCGAGGCTGTTCTCGGCGGTGAGAACTACGACACAGGCGACGTTGCATGGCGCGATTCCAAGGGCTATTACTGGTTCGTCGGAAGAAACGACGACGTTATCAAGTGCTCAGGCTACCGTATCGGACCCTTCGAGGTAGAGAGCGCACTCCTCACACACCCTGCTGTTGTTGAGTCCGCAATCACAGGTGCTCCCGACCCCATAAGAGGTCAGGTAGTAAAGGCAACTGTCGTTCTTGCTGAGGGCTACACTCCCTCTCCCGAGCTGACAAAGGAGCTTCAGGATCACGTTAAGCACGAGACTGCACCCTATAAGTATCCCCGTGTCATCGAGTATGTCAAGGAGCTTCCCAAGACTCTCGGCGGCAAGATAAAGCGTGCTCAGATACGCCATCAGGACGAGGAAAACTCAGCAAAATAATCACAAACTATCGCCCGATCGTATATGGTCGGGCGTTTCTGCTATAAGGAGGAACAATGAGAAAGCTTATAATAGTTGAGGGACTCCCCTGCTCGGGAAAGAGCACGGTATCAAAGCATATCGCCGAAGTGCTGGGTATGGAATTCACCGACGAGGGCAGCGGAGATCACCCTGCGGACTATGAATTTCACGCATTCCTCAGCGAAAAGGATCTGGCGGAGTTTCAGCCCGAAGAACGGGAGCTGATATCTGCCGCTGCCGAAAAGCGCTGCGGAGGATATGTAGTCCCTATCGGCGGATTCAGCGGAGCCCTCTTTGACAGACTCCTTGCTCGTAAGATATACGACTTTCTCCCGTGGGAGACCGAAAAGCCCATCATGCTGGACAAGTGGCGAAGCTTCACCGAAAACGCCGCGAGCTCCGCAGGATATGTTTTCAACTGCGTTTTTCTCCAGAACCCCATGTGCGAGACCATGATGAGGTCGGCTTTGACAGCTCCGTATCCGAGGGATACATCAGGGAGATATATGATATTATCCGTCCGCTGAATCCGTTTGTGGTCTATCTGAAAACCGACAGTATCGCTGCGGAGGTAAAGAGGGCTGTCCCTGAGCGCGGTGAGGAATGGCTAAGCGGTGTCATAGATTACCACTGCGGAGGTGAATACGGAAAGTCTCTCGGGCTCAGAGGCTTTGAGGGCTACATTTCTGCTCTTGAGGAGCGTCAGCGCCGTGAGCTGGCTATTCTTGGGCATCTTGACATTGACAGCATTATCATCGGAAACTTCAAAAATGACAGTCAAAAGGCTTACGATGAGATACTCGGGGCGATCTCCGCAAAATAATCAGAAACTTACGGGGAATACCCCGTTTTCTCACAAGCGCCTGCGTAATCTACAAGTAATATGGGGGTGGCAAATATGAATTCTGATGCGCATCAAATCATATCCCGTGTCTATGAGGCAAAAACAGACAGCCACGCGGCAGATCAGCTGATCTCGGATTATATGCCATTCATCAAGTCCGAAACAGCAAGGTTTATCAACCGTCCGCCCGATAAGAGCGACGACGAGCTGAGTATAGCTATGTTCGCCTTCTATGAAGCGATACAGAACTACTCCCGTCTGCGCGGCTCATTCCTGAAATTTGCGGCACTGCATATAAGGAACCGCCTCATCGACAACTACAGAAAAGAAAAGAGAAATAAAGGACAGATATCTCTTGATGTCTCCGAGGACGACAAGACCGACCTCAGGGAAACTATCCGCGATGACTACGACGCATACGAGGAAAATGAGCTCCGCGAAGCCACACAGCATGAAATAGCCGAGCTCTCTGCCCAGATGCAGGAATTCGGTGTATCCATGAGCGATGTCGCTGACAATTCTCCCAGACAGAGGCGAACTCTCGAAAGCTGTCAGAGAGCTGTCCGCTATGCAAGAAGCAACCCCGATATTCTTGAGGATTTCCTCAGAACAAAGCGTGTCCCGCTGGCTAAGCTGGCTGAGGGCGCAGATGTGGAGAGAAAGACCCTTGAAAGACACAGGCGCTATCTGGTGGCTGTGCTCCTGATCTGCACCAACGGCTATGAGATAATGCGCGGACACATCATGCAGGTACTTAAAGGTGGTGAGAAAACATGAAATATATTGTTATGGAATGTAATAAGGGTTATGCTGTACTCATGGACGAGGAGTCAAGGTTTGTAAAGGCTGCCGACCTCAGCTATGAGGTGGGACAGACTGTCACCGATCCCCTTATCATGAACAGCGATGAACACCGCGCAAGAAAGATCACTCTTCATATCAGCCGCGCTGTTGCAGTTGCAGCCTGCCTTGTGCTTATGATATCGGCAGGTTCAATATACTACTCCCGTAACCTGAAGCCTCACTCCACAGTACTCATCTCATCAGACGCCAACATAAGACTCGAACTCAACAAAAAAGGCAAGGTTCTCCATATCAGATGTGATGACAGTATAGGCAAGGAATTACTGAAGGACTACGACGGAAAGGGCAAGGATATGCTCACCGTTGCAAATGATATACTTGAGCTTGAAAAAGAAAAAGGTGTGATCTCCGAGGGAGACACAGTGGACTTCTATATAGAGTCCGACAGCTCAAAGGACTATGACACTTACAGAAACAATGTCAAAAAGGGCATTGCGGATATCAATATAAATGTAAAGGGACTTGACAGTTTCAAGCCCGAGGACAAGGCAAAGCCCGAGCCTGCGGTAAAGCCTGATCCTGCAAAGGACGTCAAAGCTCCCGAGGCACCAAAGCCTCCCACGCAGGGCGAAAAGCTCCCCGAGCCGCCTGCGCCCCCTGCCGCTGAACCGGCAGCTCCCGCAGAACCGCCTGCTCCTCCCAAGGGAGAGGTAAAGCAGCCGGCAGAGGTAAAGGAACCTCCTGCACCTCCTGCTCCTGCAAACGATCCCGAGCCGCCCAAGGAGGCTGACAAGCCTGCCGAGGGTGAAAAGCCGGAGCCGCCCAAGCCCGACGACGGTGCCGAACCGCCCAAACCTGAGGTACACCACGAAGCGGCTCCGCCAAAGGCAGTTCCTCATGCGGCTGCTCCTGTGGCAGATGCAGCTGTCACCATGGAAGATGTACATATAGACCCCATGGCTGACGAACCAAAGAAAGATATCATAACAGGTGAAGCGGATGCTGTTCATCCCGCTCCGCCTGCTCCCCTCCCCCCTGAGAAAACATGAATATATAGACAGAGGCACAGGACGTCACCGTAAGGCGTCCTGTGCTTCATTTTTATGCAATATACCGTCAATTGCAGACCGCAAAAAATATTTTCGGAAATTTTTTTCATATCACCCCTCTTTTTTTCATCCTGCTCCGTATCCTGTTAATGTAACACAAAACAGGTGTTCAACTCCCCGTCAATGAGGAGTAAAATAAATCATGTAAAGGAGTAATCAATCATGAAAAACAAGAAGCAAATTCTCGCTGCAATCGCTGCTATGTCTGTTCTCTCATCTGTAGCAGGACTTAACACATTTGCTGCAAACGAGAAAACAGAAGAGACAGCTGTAACAGTTGCAGCTGAGGAAACAACAGAGGCTGTTGAGGAAGCAACCGAAGCTGTTGAAGATGCAACAGAGGCTGCTCCCGTAGTAGAGGAAGACGGTGAAAAGCCTGAGCCCCCTGCACCGCCCGTAGCTATCGAAGACGGCGAGAAGCCCGAGCCCCCTGCAGCTCCCGAGGAAGGCGCTGAGAAGCCTGCTAAGCCCATCGTTCTCGATGTAACTGATCTCCTCGATCAGATCCGCAGCTTCATCGACGCTAACAAGATCGATATCCTCACAGATGATATCATCGAAAACTGGGACAACATCAAGAAGGTAGATGTTCACTTCGACACAAACGAGAAGCCCGAGGCAGTTGAGAAAACTGAGGACGGAGAAGTGGCTGAGAAGCCCGCTAAGCCCGCAGGCGGTCCTACTGTTCTCAATGTAACAGACCTGTTCAACAGCTTCCGCGGCATCATCGACATCAACGGCCTCGACTTCGTTACTGACGAGCTCAAGGATCAGATAGAGAACGTTAAGGACGTAACTGTTCACGTTCACTTCGCAAAGGCTGAGGGCGAGAAGCCTGAGCCGCCCGTACCGCCCGTAGCTATCGAAGACGGTGAGAAGCCCGAGCCGCCCGCTCCTCCTGTTGCACTTGAGGATGGCGAGAAGCCTGAGCCTCCCGCACCGCCCGTAGCTCCCGAGGACGGCGAGAAGCCCGAGCCTCCTGCTCCTCCTGTTGCACCTGCTGACGGCGAGAAGCCCGAGCCCCCTGCTCCTCCTGTAGCTCCCGAGGCGCCCAAGGGTCCCGCACATGAGCACCTTGGCCCCAAGGAGAGAGAAGCTCTCAAGGCTGCACAGGCAGAGGCTGAGTCTGCAACAGAAGCTTCAGCAGAGACTGAGACAGCTGAATAATAAACTTATCCATACATAATTGTTCTTTCCCGTAACGGGATTCCCCATAGAGCAATTGAATTTCCATCCAATCCCCTTTTACCCCTTTAACGCTGCACCCCCGTAACAGTGCAGCTTAAATGAAACAAAGGCGCCGCAGAAGCCCGTTCTTGCGGCGCTCTTTTTATGCCCTCACGAAAAATATATGAAATGATACAAAACTGCACCTGCCTTTCGGGAGTCGTTTGTACTTCATTGATGATTTTTCGGGAAAGTCCCGTATATTCACACATCCGTCACAAATCACTGTTATAATATCCTTGTATCTTATCCGTGTACTCGGAAAGGTAACATTTTTTAAGGAGAAAATCGAATATGAAGAACACTGTTTCAACTCTGCTGAAGCAGAAGCAATCAGGTGACAAGATCACGATGCTTACTGCTTACGACTACACCACAGCAAAGATCATGGACGAGTGCGGCGTCAACGCTATCCTCATCGGGGACTCCCTCGGTATGGTCATGCTGGGCTATGAGAACACTCTGCCCGTTACCATGGAGGATATGATCCACCATACTGCCGCAGTTTCCAGAGGTGCCGAGAATGCCTTCGTTGTTGCCGATATGCCATTCATGTCATATCAGGTAAGCGTTCAGGACGCTGTTATCAACGCTGGCAGGCTCATCAAGGAGGGCGGTGCAAACGCTGTAAAGCTCGAGGGCGGCGCGGAAGTCTGCGACCAGATAAGAGCTATCGTAAATGCATCCATTCCCGTTGTTGCACACCTCGGACTCACTCCCCAGTCGGTCAACGCCTTCGGCGGCTTCAAGGTACAGGGCAAGAGCCTTGACAAGGCAAGAAAGCTCATCGCCGATGCTCTCGAAATTCAGGAGGCAGGCGCCTGTGCAGCAGTTCTGGAGGGTATCCCTGCAAAGCTGGCGGATATCATCACAAAGAAACTGTTCATTCCCACTATCGGTATCGGTGCAGGCAATGGCTGTGACGGTCAGGTGCTCGTATATCAGGATATGCTGGGACTCACAACAGGTCATACACCTAAGTTCGTAAAGCGCTTTGCGGAAGTGGGAGCGCTCATGCGTCAGGGTATCACGGACTACATCAGCGAGACAAAGGAAGGAAGCTTCCCTGCTGATGAGCATACATATGCTGTGGACGATGATGTTATCAACGAGCTTATGAAGGAGTGTGACTGATATGAAAATAGTAAAGACAATAGCGGAAGTACGCGCACAGGTCAAGGAATGGAGAGCTCAGGGGCTCACAGTAGGTCTCGTGCCTACAATGGGCTATCTCCACGAGGGACACGCAAGCCTGATCGATGCCTCTCACAGGGACAACGACAGGACCGTGGTATCGGATTTCGTTAATCCCATGCAGTTCGGTCCCACGGAGGACCTTGAAAGCTATCCCAGAGACATCGACCACGATGCTGCTCTTGTGGAAGCTCACGGCGGCGACCTTATCTTCCATCCCGAGCCTGAGGAGATGTACCACGAGGGCTTTTCGTCCTTTGTGGATATGACAGTGCTCACACAGGAGCTCTGCGGTCTCAGCCGTCCCGTACACTTCAGAGGTGTATGTACGGTAGTATCGAAGCTGTTCAATATAGTAAAGCCTGACAGAGCCTACTTCGGCAAGAAGGACGCTCAGCAGCTTGCTGTTATCCGCCATATGGTCGATGACCTCAACATGGATATAGAAATTATCGGCTGCCCCATAATCCGTGAGGCAGACGGTCTGGCAAAGAGCTCGCGAAACACCTACCTCAGTGAAGCCGAGAGAAAGGCAGCTCTGGTGCTCTCAAAGTCCATATTCATGGGCATGGATATGGTGAAAAAGGGCGAGCGTGACTGCTCCGCTATAATCGCAAGCATGAAAAAGCTCATCGAAGCCGAGCCCCTTGCCCATATAGATTACGTCAAGATAGTTGACTGCGCCACAATGCAGCAGATAACCTCCCTTGACCGCCCTGCCCTCTGCGCTATCGCCGTTTATATCGGCAACACACGCCTTATCGACAACTTCTTCACGGAAGACGTATAAGGAGGCATACATGGAGATATCAATGCTCAAAAGCAAGATACACCGCGCTGTTATCACTCAGGCGGAGCTCAACTACGTCGGCAGCGTCACTATCGACGAGGACCTTATGGACGCCGCAGGGCTCTTTGAGTACGAGCACGTTCATATAGTTAACGTCAACAGCGGCAGCCGTATCGAGACCTACGTTATCGCAGGCGAGCGCGGAAGCGGTGTTATCTGCCTTAACGGAGCTGCTGCCCGTTCGGGACAAAAGGGCGATTCCGTCATCATAATGTCCTATGCGGCTATGACTCCCGAGGAGATAAAGACTCACCGCCCGAAGGTGGTATTCGTGGACGATAAAAATGCGATCGTCAGGGTCGCCGATTACGAAAAGCACGGCGCACTTATGTAAAATAATACGGCACTTTCAAATGAAAGTGCCGTTTCGTTTATTTCTCAAATTCTGATATTATTTCAGCAGGCGGCGCATCTCCGTGTAGTCGCTGTCAGGGTGCTTTTTCTGTGCAATCTCCACAAGCTTCCGCGATACAGCTCTGTACATCTCACGGTCTGCTCCTGCTTCGATACATTCAAGATGTCTGCGTACAGTCATGACGTCATTTCGCTCAACGGGTCCCGTAAGCGCTTCCACGGGTCCCACCGCAAGTATCCGCCTGATATTGCTGATTATCAGCGGCTCAAGAGCGCTGAGGGCTTCCTTTTCGGAAAAGCCGCACTTACCCATAAGGGAAAGGCTCTCCGCCGCAAGAGCGCAGACAAGATTGCTCGACACCGCGCAGGCTGCGTGGTATTCGCTCTTTGCACTGCCGCTGATGAGGCGAGTGTGATTGCCCATTTTATCCAGTATCCCCTTCCACTCAGCCGCAGCCGCCTCATCGCCCTCTATGCAGAAGAAGGCGTTTTTCAGCTCCCTGTGAGAGTCATACTTGCTGCTGATAGGAAACAAGGGATGAACGGAACAGCCTGCTGCACCGTATCTCCCGATCTCGGGAAAGGCTTCCGCTGCCGAAAGTGCTCCGCTGCAGTGGCAGATCTGCTTTCCGCCGATGCCCAGCTCTCTGATGGCATAATAGTTCTCCGTTATGGCTCCGTCGGGAACAACTATGAATATAACATCGCTGTCCTTCACAAGCTCAGCCACATTATCGTAGAACTTCGTTCCCGTGAACTTGGCTGCCTCTGCCGATGACTGTACATTGCGGCAGTAATAGCCCGAGACCTCCAGACCGTTCCCGACAAAATACCTGCCGAGGGAAAAGCCAACTTTTCCCGCTCCGATAAATCCGATCTTCATTTTAATATCCTCCTGTGTAACCAAAAATGTTACCCCTTAACTGAATTATATCACATATTTTTCGGATTTACAAGGCTTTTTCCGCTATTTTTAGCAAAATTCTGATGTTTTATCACTTAACTTCATGTTTTTTTCAAAAAATCTTCCGTCCCTGTGTCACGGAAGTCTCAATTTCTGCGAGTATATTTGCAGAGCGTTACAAATGCGCATTTAATTGCTTCGGCAGCCCCGCTGTCCATAATAAAACGAGGAGGGATCAGATGACAGACCAACAGCTCCGCCGGCTTCTCAGCAGCTCACCCGAAAAAGCCCACAGGCTCATTTTCGATGAGTACTACAACTACGTTTACACTATCGTGTTCAACCGTCTGAGAAGCCTCGGAACTCCCGAGGATATCGACGAATGTATAAGCGATGTTTTTGCGGAGATATTCACCAAGTACAACTCTGAAAGCAGCCACAGCGGCAATATTAAGGGATTTGTTTCAGCCATAGCCCGTAACCGCTCCATAGATATGTTCAGGAGGATACGCTCGGGCGTGAATGCCACGGTGTCACTTGACGCCGATGAGGCTGTGCAGCTCTCCTCCGAGGAAAGGATAGACGAGCAGGCAGAAAGGACTGAGACCGCTCACGCTCTGCTTGACGCCGTGAAATCACTTGGTGAACCCGATTCGACCATTATCATACAGAAATACTACTACGGCAGGAGCTCCGAGGACATAGGCGATATGATAGACATGAAGCCAAATACGGTTCGCAAAAGGCTCAGCCGTGCCCTGAGCAGACTCAGAGACATCCTCAGGGAAGATGATGAAGGAAGGTGAAGTCATGAATGAGAAAAATGAATTTGATATTCTCGAAAATGCCGAGAGCAGCGTTACCGACAGGCTTGAAGCTGAATTTCCTCCCCGTGACAATAGAGAAAAGGAGAAAATATTCAGAATGAGCGAAAGAAAATTCAATAATACATCTGCACCTGACACAGAAAAAGAGCAGACAGTCAGCGGCGTTGAGGTCTACCGCCGTCCCAAGTGGCAGCGCGGACTCAGTATCGCAGCAGCCTGCGCTCTGGTAGTCGGAGGTGCAACAGGCGGCGCTTACGCATTCAACCGTTTCAGAAACACTCCTGCCGCCGAGAGTCAGCTCGATACCCAGAAGAAGGTCGCTCCCTTCGGCGACTTTTCCGAGCTTGAGTATCAGCTCTGTGACTACAACAGAGATTCAATGATAACCGTTACGATAGAGGACAGTCCTGAAGCATACGGATATTTCGAGCTTTTCAGCGGTCCGATAATATCACAGCAGAAGCGCGATAAGTTAGCGGATTTCTTCAATAATTATGATTATGAGGAGATCGCCGCAGATACCGATGAAGCCATAGGTGTTGTGAACGAGGCTGTCACCGAGGCAGAGACCATCGATATTTCCACATTAGAAGATGCGCCTGCTCCCATAAATGCGGACGAAAGTGACCCGTATTTCATCTACTGCCGCGACAATGAGATAAGAGCAGTAAAAATATACGATGTGGGTGAGTTCGGTGTCCTCAACTATACCCATTTCAACTTTGATGAGCAGGACGGTCAGTACTTCATGACCGACGATGAGATGTCCGTTGAGGGCTACAAGATAGACTACGGTCTTTTCAAGTCCACTATCAATGAGATACTCAGCTCCGAGGACGAGGAGGAGACTCCCACAGAGCCCGAATATAAAGGCGTTGCTCCCTTCGGCAACTTCTCCGAACGCGAGTACTTCATTCCCGGCGGAGAGGACGCAGAGAAGCAGATATTCATGAGGGCTGACGAGGAAACACAGATAACCTTCGGCAGCGGCGAGATCATCTCCCCTGAGCAGAGCAAACAGATCGAGGAGCTTTTCAACAGCCTTGAGTGGAATGAGTCTGTTGAACCCAAGACAAAGCCCTTCTGGCTGGTTGGTATCGACAGAATGACATTTATCTCCATGGACGGCTCCGACTTCAATATGCTGTCCCTCAACGGCGACAACAATACCCTTACATGGGACAGCTTCAGATACGAGACAGAGTCCGAATACGAGGGCATGGCTAACTATAAACGCACAGAAGGCTCCGCACGTCAGATAAAGACCTATGATATCGACTACATCAGCCTTATAAACAAGCTCTCCGAGATAATGGGCAGAGACTTGGGATACAGCATACACAACAGCTTCCTCAACAGCGACTGGTTCACAGAAAACGACCGCGTACTGCTCTCAGAGGAACAAAAGAAGGCTATATATGAGCTCCTCAGCAGCTGCGACTTTGATCAGGCATCTGAATCTCCCAAGCAGATCAGCCCAGATGCAAATTTAGTTCTTTCCAGAGAAGAAAATAACGGTACACACACTTTACTCAATATCGAGTCAAATCCCGATTCAACAATATTCGGATATGTGAATTATGAAGTCGATGAAAACGGTCAGTATAATGGCAGCGATAATACAGTTATGTGGTTAGGCTCTTGTCCTGACAATACTATTGAAGAAAAAATATCAGAAATATTGGGCAGAAGCAAAAACGC
>Ga0129317_1001901_pt1 | contig 13481 bp, 10 predicted proteins | sample Cm1ome_FD_94430 | JGI IMG/M metagenome (GOLD analysis project Ga0129317, IMG submission 94430) | Eastern black-and-white colobus group fecal microbial communities from Wisconsin, USA - Cm1105 metagenome | ecosystem: Host-associated > Mammals > Digestive system > Large intestine > Fecal | place...
AGGGCTACACTCATATAGAATGTTATAGCAAATTATCGGGGAAAAACCTTTCTGAGGAAAGGTTCTTTCCCCGAACCCCTTTTCCAAAGACTTTATAACTGAATTTAGCCCGGACAGGGCGCTGCACACAAGATGTGAAAACCAGTATAATACTGGGAGCGCCCTGTCTGGGCTAAATTAAATGCTAAAAATTTTAGGGGAGGAGTTTGAGGAGAGACCCTTTTTCAAAAGGGTCCTCCTCAATAATAAACTGTAAATCTTCTATATTAGTACCACCTTTACGCTTCGGGGCTTTTTTGCACAATATGTTATGAAATAGGCGCGAAAAGCGCTATCCGGAGCATTGACATCCGGCGTGAAATACCATATAATTACGTTGTGAACGTGCACGAAATGTAATACATTTTTAGGAGGTGGAAACCCATGAAGCATAGAAAACTGTTATCAGGTCTGACAGCTCTTTTCCTGACTGCATCTGTCATTCCGTATCAGGGGACTGCTTCTCACAGCGTATCAAACAATAATACTCTGTCTGCTGAGGCAGCAGGGAACAATACTGTATTCGGTGAACGTGATCTTAATGATCTTCAGAATTACCTTCTCGGGAAAACCAACGGTGAGGCTCTTATTGAAAAACAGTATGACCTTAACAATGACGGTGTATGGGACGTTTTTGATCTGTGCCTGATGAGAAAAAAGGTCATTTCCAATCAGCAGAGCGGTACATCCGGACTGTGTATCAATGAGATTTGCTCTACAAACAAAAAATCAATAAAGGCAGCAGATGGTTCATCACCTGACTGGATCGAATTATATAATGCAGGTGACAACGTCTGTGATCTCAGCGGTGTCGGAGTTTCCGACGGTGACAAAAATCGCTTCAAGTTCACTTTCCCACAGGGAACAACGCTCGGTGCAGGCAAATATATCATCATTTTCTGTGACGATACTGATGTGACAACAGGTGAACTTCATGCAGCTTTCAAAATAAGCGCAGCAGGAGAAACTATCTATCTTACTTCGCCTGATGGGACCGAGATCGATAAGCTTGAGCTTCCTGAGCTTGATACTGATGTAACCTACGGAAGGACACCCGATGGTTCGGATAGTATGGCTTTGCTGAAGCCGACTCCTGCAGCTTCAAACAGTTCAGCTGAAGTTGTGTATCGCGTAGAAAAGCCTGCTTTCTCGACAGAGGGCGGTTTCTACGATTCTGCGTTCGATCTTGAGATCGCGGGAAGCAGCGGCTGCACGGTGCTCTATACGCTTGATGGCTCTGATCCGCGGACATCGGGTTCCGCAAAACAGTATCAGGGCAGTATCAACATACGCAACAATACCAATGATACAAATCAGCTTGCAGCAATTCGGGATATTTCTCTGAGAGGGTATAATCCTCCGAATTACAATGTTGATAAGGGAATGATCGTCAGAGCAGTTTGCAGGGACAGCGGCGGAATATACAGCGAAGTAGCAACAAACAGCTATTTCATCGGAAAAACCGCTTCATATTATAAGGATATGAAGGTATTGTCGATATCCACTGACAGCAGTAATTTCTTTGATAAGGAAAAAGGCATATATATGATCGGCGATCAGTACTACCGCTGGAAGAATAGCGGTAGTTTTGACCCGAATCTTGATGTGGGAAGCAGTGAAAATCCGACTAATTATAATTCGGAAGGCAAGGAATGGGAGCGCCCCTGCAACATACAGGTATTTGAACAGGGTAAGCTGAAATTCACAGAGGATGTGGGAGTTCGCATAGCAGGAAACTGGACGGCAGCATTCCCTCAGAAGAGTATGACATTCTATGCGCGTCGTGATTACGGTGCCAATAAAATGCAGTATGATTTCTTTGAGGGCGGCGCTACGGACACAGACGGTGCAAAAATAAAGGAATACAAAAAGGTAACTATACGCAATGGCGGTAACGCTTATGATAACTGCCGATTCCGTGATGATCTGAACCAGTCTCTTGCAGAAGGACTTTCACTTGGTACGCAGGCAAAGCAGGATTATATCGTCTTTCTTGACGGTGAATTCTGGGGAACCTATTCGATGCAGGAAAAATTGGACGAGAACTACCTTGAATCACATTATCATGTTGATTCAGACCGTGTTACTACAATAAAGAACGGATACGAATATTCCGGACTTGAGTCTGTATATCAGGATTTCCGACAGTTCTGGAACTGGGCAATGTCCGCAGATATGTCAGATCAGTCCAATTATAAAAGAGTCTGCGACACTCTGGATATTAACGGACTTATGGATTTCATCGCTTTTGAAAGCTATATCGTAAACTGGGACTGCATGATCAACAGCAATAACTGGATGATATGGCGTTCGGATGAGAATGATGCTTCAAATCCTTATGCAGACGGGAAATGGCGTTTCCTGCTCTTTGATACGGAGTATTCTTCCGGCTATGACGGACAGTGTTCATTCCGTCGTGACTGTTTCAAGGATATGGACAGATCCGGCAAGATCACCAGTATTTCTTCTCTGTTCAATAAGCTGATGAGCAATGCAGAATTCAAACAGCAGTTTTATAGCCGCTGCAAGGAGATAATGAATGATAACTTTGATAATTCAAAGGTATCGGCAAAGATAGACTCTTACGCTTCCTCAACTACGGATGCCGTTAATGATACCTTCCGCAGATTTGGCGTAAGTGCGAAATATGACAGCTGTATAAAGATGATCCGCAATTTCTACAAGAACAGAGCAAAATATGCGGAGCATCATCTGAATCTCCTCTATGGCATTAATGATAACTGGCAGGATGATCCGAATATGATCGATCAGTTCGGCTGGAGCGTCTGGATGAATGACGGTGAGGGCTCTATCGACTATAATGATGACGGCAGTATAACTGTCAATGTCGTAAGAATAGGTCAGTATGCACAGGTAAGCAGCAGTACGGTTTCGCTTCAGGCGGGAAAGACATACCGCATGACCTATAAGATCAGTACTTCACAGAACGTCAATACTTATTCGATGTTCCAGCAGGGTTACGGAGAGTATAAGAGCTACTCTTATCAGGACCATATGTTTACTCCAAACGTTCAGACCATTACCGATACAGTAACTATGACGCAGTCAGATGACAATGTCAAGTTCCTTATCGGGCTTGACAAGGGAACAGGAACATACCGTATCTCGGATTTTTCGCTTATTTGTATCAACTGATATGATTAACGGCACTTCAAAAAGAAGTGCCGTTTTTTCAAGTGTCCAAAAAGAAGTTTAACTTTATATAGGTAACAGAAAAGCCTGTATTTCGGTGTTTTCCTCGAAATACAGGCTTTTTGATTCTGGCGGACAGAGAGGGATTCGAACCCTCGATACGCTATTAACGTATACACGAGTTCCAGTCGTGCGCCTTAGACCAGCTCAGCCATCTGTCCGTACTTTGGTGCGAGTAATGGGACTTGAACCCATACGTCTCTCGACACACGCCCCTCAAACGTGCCTGTCTGCCTATTCCAGCACACTCGCAAAGTACTTTAATATTATACTACAATAGGAGACATATGTCAAGCAATTTTAATATATATTTATTTTATAACTATAAAAGGACTTTATAATAACAAAATATAAGGATTAGAAACGAAATGAAAGGTTATGAGTAAGAACTGGACAAAAAATCTTGATTTTCGACATTTTGCGTTAAAAATACCCCTTGTTTTTTCATTCCAATGGGTGTACAATGGTTATCGTAGTAACAAGAAAAGGAGTCCTATCATGGAAAATGAAAGAATCAAAGTATTGATCGGAGACGATTCAGCATCAAACGGAGTAAGAGTAGCAGCAAAGCTAAGGGATAGCGGCATGACAGCCTATACCCGAAGAAACAATGGCAGAGCGATACTTGATTCCATTCTCAATGATAAACCTGACGTTGTGATGGCAGGTCTTACACTGCCTGATACAGATGCACTGCTTCTGATAAAACAGGTCAGGGAATCACTTGTGAGCGTACCGTCCTTCATAGTTGTATCGGATATCGACAACAGCTTTATTGAGAGACAGGTAATTGAGAACGGCGCATCATATTTTCTTGCAAAGCCGTTTGATATCGATTCTATCCCATCGATCGTAAAGTCGGTTTGCCGAAAGACAGTTCTGCCGAACTGTACTGACACAGAAATACTGGTGACAGATGTGATACAGAAGCTTGGAGTTCCTGCGCACATAAAGGGATATCATTATCTGAGGACAGCGATATTGAGTGCAGTTGAAAACAGCAGGCTTATGGAATGCGTCACGAAGCAGTTATACCCAAGTGTGGCGCAGAAGTATGACACGACTTCATCAAGGGTTGAAAGAGCAATAAGACACGCAATTGAGATCGCGTGGAACAGAGGCAATGCCGAGATGATAAATGACTTTTTCGGCTATACTGTTGACAGTTACAGAGGAAGACCTACAAATTCCGAGTTTATCGCTCTTGTGACGGACAGGATAAGATTGAAGCTGAAAACAGAAAGCACTGCAAGCTGACAATATAATAAGGATATTATTAATTCAATGACGTCTGTATCTTAAAGATACGGACGTTTTTTGTTGACTTGATATTGCTTATAATGTATAATATAAGTATATTTTTATTTTAGGGGGAATAACAATGAGTCTATTTGACAAATTTGGTAAAAAGGACGACGATACCGTTGAGATCGAGAAGACAGACACAAAGGGCTGGGACGCAATTACAGCTGCTTTTGAGAAGCTCTATCCCGATCAGAAGGACCCGAAGCATTACGGAGTCCTTATCCCATGGGAGCTTGGCGGCGATGATCCGCTTACGGGTATAAGTATTTATGAGACAGGGGAGTACTATCACTTTGTCACATATGGTCTCAGCGAGATATTCGAGAAAGAGACAGATGATCCCGAGATCAGCGGTTACGGTATGGAATTCACGCTCAAGCTCAGAAAAGCAGGCATAGAACCTGCTGATGAGGAGGGAGAGCTTCGCTGCATATGCGGCATCTTCCAGAAGATAGCCCGCATAACCTTTGAGCATGGCGAGTGTTTCAGAGCTAATGAATATCTTTATACTGGACAGACCACGGGTATTGATCTTCATCAGAAAAGTGCTCTTACGGGATTTATCATGATAACCGATACTGATGCAGGCTCCATTGATACACCAAACGGCAAGGTCGATTTTGTTGAGTTCATTGGCTGCACAGACGCAGAGCTTCTGGCTCTGAGAAACAAAGAGCTTACTGTTGCTGAGCTTTACGATAAGCTGGGAAGTGATGTTACAGATTACACCAGATCATCTGTAATATAACAATGAAAGAAAAAGCACGAGGAAATGATCTTCGTGCTTTTTTATTCCGATTTTTCGGGAGCAACGGTAAAGCTTCCGTTGTCAGCGATGAAAGTATACATGGGAATACTGAATGTTCCGTTGCCCTTGACGTTTTTAATGATGGTATGTACGAAGAAATCGCACCACTCCTGCTGAGGCTTCATTGCATAATCTGTCTGGAGCGATACCCATAGAGGAGATGTGAAATCCATTTTCTTGGGATCAAAGAGTATTCCAACAGCCGAGTCGCAGAAATCGAAGGTTCCGATGAAAGCTACATCGCCTTCTTCTCTCTTTATCTCATTGCCGAGACTTTTGGGGACATCTCCGAGTGTGATCATCATTCTGCCCTTTATGACGCCTGTTTCCTTTTCAAACTTATTGATGACGCCTTCTTTTGTAAGCTCTTTTTCGATATGCGAGAATTTTTCCTTATCTGCTAACATAAGATCACTCCTTTTAAATAATAGGATGAAGGGAGCTTGCTCCACTGATATATATTATAACATATCAGTGCTAAAATAGCAAGATGCGCGGAGATAAAGTTCTTTTTTTGTAAAGCATTGCTGCGAAACAGGGGGGGCGGCGGCTTGCTGCTCAACATTGTTATTATTCGATAAAAAGCTGACGGCAATGTATTATTATGGGATGGACAGTTAAACTATTGCAGAGGTACTATAAAGGATAATAGGTTATATGACATTAATAACTTTGCAGGTGATAACACTTTATTTTACGGGATATGCACATTATACATCCTGAAATGCGGTGCACAAAAAGTTATGCACAAAATGTTATACAACAAGTTCGATATGTTATTGATTATGTGGAACTTATTTGCTAAAATATAAGTATCAATAAGTGGTATAACCACAGAACGAGAGGGAAAAATTATGAAAAAACAGGTTTTAAAAAAATGCGCTGCATCTCTTGCAGCCTGTGCGCTGATGGCCACCGCAACGCCTATTTCGGTGATACCCGCATCCGCAGGTTCAAACCTCATTTCAAACTCCACATTCGATAACGGAGTCTCTGACTGGGGCACCTACAAGGAGAGCGGCGGCGTCTGCACACTCAAAGGCGAAGACGGAAAGCTTGCACTGAAAATATCAGATGTGGGCAAGCTGAACTATTCTGTACAGGTATTCTATGACATCGTTCCTCTTTACAAGAACGGCGTATATCGTCTGAAATACGATATCTGGTCAACACAGGACCGCTTCGTGGAAGGAATGATACAGCAGAACGGCGGTACATATCAGGCATACACATGGAAGGGTCTCAATCTTACTACCGCTCCCCAGACCATTGATTATGAGTTCACCATGAAAGAAGATACAGACATCATGGCAAAGCTTGTTTTCAACTGCGGCATACAGGAGAAGTATGAGGGAGCACTGCCCGAGCACACTATCTACATCGACAACGTATCACTGGAGCTTGTTGACGACAGCAAGGTAGATTACAGTGCCGACCGTCCCTATGCACCTTCTATAAACATAAATCAGGTCGGATACAGAACAGATGCAAAGAAGACTGCTGTATTCCGCGATATCACAAATCAGTCCGAGTTCAAGGTCGTTAACGCTGACACAAACGAGACTGTTTACACAGGCAAGCTTGAGAACAGGAGAGATAACTCCTCAGCAAATGAGACTAATTACACAGGTGACTTCTCATCTGTCAAGACAGCAGGCAAGTACTACATCACCTGCGACGGACTTGACAAGTCTTACACATTTGAGATAGGCGACAATGTTTACTCAAAGCTTATAGACGACAGCGTAAGGATGCTCTATCTCCAGCGCTGCGGCGTTCAGGTAAATGACAGCGAGTTCGGTCATGCAGCCTGTCACACAAGCATGGCAACTGTATACGGCACAAACCAGCAGATCGACGTTTCGGGCGGCTGGCATGATGCAGGCGACTACGGAAGATATGTAGTTCCCGCTGCAAAGGCTGTTGCAGACCTGCTTTACGCATACCAGGCTGCTCCCGACCTTTACGGCGACAACATCAATATTCCCGAGAGCGGAAACGGTGTTCCCGATGTTCTCGATGAGGCACGTTTTGAGCTTGAGTGGATGATGAAGATGCAGGCATCTGACGGCGGAGTATACCACAAGGTATCGTGTGAGAACTTCCCGGGATATGTAATGCCTACCGAGGAAAAGGCTCCTCTTATCGTTACTCCCGTAAGCTCCACAGCAACAGCTGATTTCTGTGCTTCCATGGCACTTGCAGCAGAGTTCTACGAGAAGTACGACAAGACCTTTGCTGATAAGTGTATGGCAGCAGCTGAAAAGTCATGGTCATGGCTTGAGGCTAATCCCAACTTCCTGTTCAGAAATCCTACTGAGATCGTTACAGGTGAGTACGGAGACAAGACAGACAAGGACGAGCGCTACTGGGCGGCTGTACAGATGTACCGTGCAACAGGAGACCAGAAGTATCTTTCCTCAGCAAGCAGAGCTTACACAGGACTTGACTGGTCCACAGTGGGTGATTACGGTAATATCGCAATTCTCACAATGAAGAATGCAGACAAGAACTCCTCTGCATATCAGAACGCTTATACAGCAGTTATGACACAGGCTGATTCTATGGTGAAGACCATCGACAGCTCAAGCTACGGTTCAGCAATCACAAAGTACAACTGGGGCAGCAATATGACGATCGCAAACGCAGGTGTTATCCTCGGACTTGCCGATCAGCTCACAGGTCAGGACAAGTATCTTGACGCTGCAAATGCAGAGCTGGGCTACCTCCTCGGTGTAAACCCTGTTTCTGTATGCTTCGTGTCCGGTTACGGTACGGTATCTCCCGAAAATCCTCACCACCGTCCTTCGATGGCTGTTGGCCATGCAATGAAGGGTATGCTGGCAGGCGGTGTAAACCAGAACCTTGAGGACAGTGCTGCAAAGGCATACTGTCAGGACCTTCCTGCTGCAAAGCGTTATGTTGACAATTCCGAGAGCTATTCCACAAACGAGATAACCATCTACTGGAATTCACCTCTGACATATCTGCTTTCACTTACAGACGGTTCTGCAAAGCCCGAGCCTATAACAACTACAACAACAAGCACTACAACAACTACCACCACAACCACAACTACTACAACAACATCCACTACTACTTCATCAACTACCTCCCAGAAATATGAGGTAGTAACTCCCGGTGATACAAACTGCGACGGTACAGTTGAGCTTGCAGATGCTATACTCATAATGCAGGCACTTGCTAATCCAAATAAGTACGGTATCGACGGCGACAACGAGGTACATCTCACAGCACAGGGACGTATCAACGGCGATGTTACCGGAAATGCCAACGGTCTTACAGCTGATGATGCGCTCACTATCCAGAAGTTCCTCCTCAAGCTTATCAACAAGCTTCCCGAGTAAGAATATAGTGCAAAGGAAAAAGCTCCCTTTCGGGAGCTTTTTTCTTTATTGTTCATTTGTGAGCATTTCGTATGTAACACCGTATTTTTCAGCAATATCTCTTGCGTATGAGGAGCCCTCGGGCAAAGCAATCTCCACCTTGAATGAGCGCTTTCCCTCGTCGCTTCGCATTATAAGTGAGGATACCATGGCAGTATCTCCGTCGTTGCTGAGTTCATCTGCATCGGAAGCGAGCTTGTGCATATGAGTATTGAAGATGGTGCGTACATCTTTCTTCATAAGTGCCCTTACGGAGTCGCGGGCGATATAGTAGCCCTCCTCGAATGAGGTCGTTGAAAATGTTTCATTGAGCAGGAGAAGACTGTCAGAGGTGCATTCTGTATATATTTCCTTGAATCTTACACATTCCTCGCCGAGTCTTCCGAGGTCCATTGTCTTGTCTTCATCGGCAGGGAAGTGAGTGTATATGCAGTCCACAGGCTTGTAGCTGAATGATGAGGCGGGGACGGATATACCGCCCTGTGCCAGTACATACATGAGTCCCACAGCCTGAGTGAGAGTGGTTTTTCCGCCGCGGTTTGCACCTGTCAGGATATAGATAGTATGTGCCTTGTCAAATATGAGGTCATTGCAGACGATATCTTCCATAGGCATGGAATTAAGTGCAAGCTTGAGGTTATATAGTCCCTGTGCGTCCATATCATTTCTGTCAATGTCAAGGACCTGAGGCTCGCAGAAGCTATATCCCTTTTCTCTGTATTTTGACACAAACTCAGCAAATCGGATATAATACATGAATTCGGGAATGAGCTGGGTTATGTTGATTATGGCGATATCAGCGTATTTTGACAAAGTGTTCCGGAGCTTTTTAACGAGGGAATCGAGTATTTTGTTCAGTATCTTGTCGAGGTAGAATGTGGAATTCTGTACCCCGTCGCCGTTTGCAGCGGCAACGATCGTGGACCTTATTCCTGCGTCCATGAAAGGCTTGTCTCTGATAGTCATAAATCCTGAAAGGTTCTCCATGAATTTCATAACACTCTCAGTCTTTTCTTTTTCTATCAGCTGATAATGCATATTGCCGTTCCAGTCGCAGCCTTTTTGTATTTTGTCCTTAGAGGAAATAGCGTCGGCGAAGTTGCTGATGATATTTGATTTCTTGAAGGTGGTGTCATTTATTGAGATAAGACCCATGCTGACAGCCTCAAACCTTTCGTTCACATTTATACCGATGGTAACGCTCCGAATATCTGATGTTTTCTGTTTCAGCTCAAAGATATCCTTCTTCATCTCCGCAAAACAGGCGTCATCATAGAGAGAGTCAAGATACTTTTTGAATCCGGTAAGTCCCTCGGAGGTGATACGTTCATCGGACAGGCATTCTCTCATTGATTCCACGCAGAGTATGTAGTCTTTCAGCTCGTCGAGTCGGTGAAGAAGATGCCAGAGACCGATCTTCTCATCATTGTCTATTCGGGTAGAGCCGAAGTTCCTGATGAATTCGATTTTGTCAAAAAGCTCTGTCATCTTAGTTCTGAGCTCGGGAAGAGCCAGTACATCGCGAAAGACCTCCTGTCTGTAACGAGCGGTTTTCTGATCAGCGGTCATATTTGAGAGAATAGCTGTGATTATGTTCCGTTCTTTCGGGTCATTTGTCAGCTCACGGCATAAAGTCTCGAGTCCGAGGTCATGGCACGCCGTAGCTGACAGCTGTCTGTACACGTTATCACGATCCAAAGGTGATAGAATACTGAATGAATTATTTCCTTTCATAACTCCTCCTCGTTTTTTCTTATATTATAGACTATAAAGCAGCTTTTGTCAATTTTCTGTGAATACTTTACGTCTATGCGGAATAATGTGGTAAAAAGGGGAATAATGTTGACAATGGATAAATGATATGTTATAATTTAAGTTAAGTAACTATACCTATTTCAACTATAACGCGGGGGTGACGTAAATCAAGAAAATACTGAAGTACGCGTTGAATATCGCACTTATTCTTGTAATAACTCTCCTTACCCTGCATCTGATATTCAAAGAACAGGAGCTTCCTGAGATCATCCGCGACCTTAAAAGCGCTGATAAGCGCTGGATAGCAGGAGGTGCGGCAGCTGCCGTTGCTTTTGTTGCAGGAGAATCGGTGATAATACATTATATGCTAAGGGTACTTGAACAGAAGACCAGCTTCTTCAGGTGCCTTAAATACTCCTTTATCGGCTTTTTCTTCAGCTATATCACACCGTCTTCAACAGGCGGTCAGCCTATGCAGATGTACCATATGAAGAAGGATAAGATAAAGATAGGCTACTCCACACTGATAATGCTGCTGATAACCATAGCCTATAAATCAGTGCTAATATTGCTGGCATTGGGATTTCTGATATTCAATTTCGGAACGGTGGAGCAGTATGCAGGTGATATGAAGTGGCTGATAGTTCTTGGCTTTGTGCTGAACCTTTCCTTTATAGCTCTGCTGCTTCTTGTTTTTCTGAAGCCTATCTGGGCGAGAGCACTCGGTATCAAGACCGTAGGACTGCTGTCAAAGCTGAGAGTTATAAAGCGTAAAAACAAGGACAAATACACCGAAAAGGTCATCAGGATATGCGATACATACGCAATGGGAGCCGACTACATCAAGAAGAATATCGCTGTCGTGTTCAAGATATTCGTGCTTACGGCATTGCAGAGGATATGCCTGTTTTCCGTTACATGGATAGTATATAAGGCATACGGGCTCAGCGGAACACGCTTCATCGATATCCTCACATTGCAGATCATCATAGCTGTTGCTGTGGAAATGCTTCCGCTTCCCGGAGCGGCAGGCATATCCGAGGGCTGTTTCCTGCTGACGTTCACGGAAATATTCGGCGAAGAACTTGTAAAGCCTGCACTGCTCATAAATCGCGGACTGACCTTCTATCTGATACTCCTCATCGGAGCAGTAGTCACATTCGGCGCCCACATAATAAATATAAAAAGAGAAAAGAGACAAAACTGAATATGATATCCGCTCCGCATAACAGCGGAGTTTTTTATTGTCAAATATTCGTTAAAGACCTTGCATTTTACATATTAATGCTGTATAATAGAAAAAGAGGTGGTAAAAATGGGCTTCTGGTCAAAATTCGGACACGCCGTTTCTCCATATTACAATATAATAATCTTTGTATTTGCCATTGCAACAGCCCTTGTAGCTGTAATGCTACATCAGAACAGACAGGCTGTTGACAATGAGATATATGATTGGGAAGCGTCAAGCGATGATCTTTACAATGTAGACAGGGTAGACAAGATATTCGACAGCTATCGAAAGATCAATTCAAACTACACCTTGTTCATTACACTTATATCTATATTTCCTCTGCTGGGAATGCTTGGAACTGTCATCGCTCTCCTCGGGCTTGATATGTCCACGGCTGAGGCGATAAGCAATGCAAAAAACAATTTCTTCGGTGCACTTACATCCACAGCATGGGGAATTATCTTCGCAGTTGTGTTCAAGATAATCAATGCGAGGATGTTTGCCGATGTGGAAGACCTTATACAGCGCCATCTGGCTCTCATAAAGAAACTCCGAAAGAGCGGTATTGATGAGTCGCAGAAGCAGTCGAGGTTATAAGGATGAAGCTGAGAGAAATAATTCTGGATTTTACATCTCTCCTTGATGTTACAATGATAATCCTGTTCTTCTTTGTGCTTTACAGCGGTATTGATGCGGAAAATGCCACAGAGAAGGCAAAAGCTGCCGAGACTTCCTATACCGAGATGCAGGAGCAGAATGAGAAGGAACAGATGGAATGGAGGCAAAAGGCTGACGAGGAGTGGGAACGTATCCTCACAGCTGACGCCAACGCAGGAAAGAATCAGCAGGCACTTTCAGCATACAACGACGGAAAGGGCATCACTTTCAACCTTCATGAGGTGGAAAAAGGCGATGTGTGGACTCTCAGCGTTCTCTCGGGAAATAAGAGAATAGGAGAGATAAGTTCCGATGAGTCAAGGGAACTGAAGGACAAGCTGAAAGAAATGCTTAAAAAGGCAGGGTACAGTCCCGATGATGTTATCATAAGCACCCTGACCTTCAACGGCAACGACTTCGGAACGGAGGCTGCCGTGCCCACGGTCGAAAGGGCGATAATGAGTATTCAGAGAGAATACAAAGATCTCTATTTTACTACAATAAACATATCAAAGTGAGGTAATCAAAATGAAAAAAATACTTGGAATACTGCTTATACTTATCATAGCAGCACTGATATTTGCGCTTATCTACTTCAAGGGATTCGGCGGATTTGGCAAGGATTCGGGTGAAGGCAAGAAGAATGACACATCTGCTTCCGAGACAGTTGACAAGGCAGAGCCGACAACCGAGGCGGGCAAGGACGAGGCTGCTGCCGAGATAACGGTTTCCGGTCATGACTATCTTTTCAACAATGAAAAACTGACTCTTGATGCACTTGCTGTCGAGATCGGCAAGCTCGATAAGGAGACTGAGATCACCATTACTTCCGATGACACTGCTGCCAAGAATACAGTTGATGAACTTACGGACAAGCTTGACGAGCTTGGCTACAAGAACTACAAAAAGGCTGATAAATAAGCAAAAGAAAAGGCTGATACATTAAGAGTAGTACTTATATAGAAGTTTATATGTAATTATTGGAGGAAAAAACCTTTCTGAGGAAAGGTTCTTTTCCCCCAAGCCCCCTTTTTCCAAAGACTTTATAACTGAATTTAGCCCCGAC